>Ga0315330_10003305_pt1 | contig 11059 bp, 9 predicted proteins | sample M140m34915metaG_FD_203453 | JGI IMG/M metagenome (GOLD analysis project Ga0315330, IMG submission 203453) | Ammonia-oxidizing marine archaeal communities from Monterey Bay, California, United States - M1 40m 34915 | ecosystem: Environmental > Aquatic > Marine > Intertidal zone | place: USA... | reverse complement strand
AAAGGAAACTAGAAACGAAAAGGGGAAAAGGGCCAAATATTCAATGGCTGAGGCTGTGGTGAAAGCGGGGGCAGTTGTTGAGGCAATCACCTGAGAGCATAAACGAACCGATGGATGCATTAAGGGCTCGTTAACGGTTATTTATTGCGCCGCTTTGCGCAAAAACTGTTTTGCCTTCTTCGCCATGCGCAGTAGCGAAGTCTCCGTCGATATTTTATGGATTTCATCCAGGCTTACCCAGGCCAATTCTTTTGATTCCGGCGTCAGCTGCACGGCGTTGGCTGATCGCGCCGCGAACAGGTAGCGCACGTCATAGTGCAGATGCTCAGCTTCGTCACCATGGGCAGGTATGGCGTGGATATCGATGTCGAAGATATCGGGCGACAAGACTTCAATAGCGCCTAGACCAGATTCTTCATAAGCTTCTCTCAGTGCACCGGCCTCTACAGACTCATCGAGACTCGTTTCAAGATGTCCGCCGAGTTGAATCCAAATATCCAGTTTGCGGTGGTGACAGAGCAGCACGTGGGTCCTGTTGGTATCGAGTATCCAAGCGCTGGCGGTGATGTGTCCAGCTGCCGTCTGGCGACTGCATGGATTAGTCTCTGTCGTAACGAAAGTGTGCATAGCACTGACAAATTCTTCCTCTTCCACATCGCAGCGCTTGGCGTAGCGATTCAATGCTTGTATCAGTTGCACTTTGTTCATGAAGGCTCGGCTTTAATTAGCATGGGGCGGTAATAATTGAAGTTTAGAAGCCGGGCCTCAGTCTGAGCTCGGAATTTCAGGCGCAACTAATTGCTCGCACCACTCTTATACGGGCTGTAGAAGACTCTCACGCGCGGAAGATTCTTAAAGCTGCTGGGGTGAGCCGGGGAGGTGAATCTTAAACCTTAGACTTAAAACCTGAGATCAATGAATAGTCTGCTCTGGCTTAGGTATGTCCTCGCCGGAAACCGAGCTTATCGAGCGCTCTTCCTGCGAGATATAGCTGCGGGTAGCGACCGGGCTCTCAAGGTAATCTCCCAGCTTGTTGAGAAAGTTATCCATGTGATCAGTCTGATAGTGTTCCTGTAGGCATTCGGAGTCTTCCCACTCCTGCAACAGTACGACCTGATTGGGATCGGTGACGCCTTTAAAATACTCATAGCTCAGACAGCCGTGTTCTAGCCGACATAGGCGCACCATATTGCGCATCAGCTTGAGGGCTTCCTGTTTGGAATCAGGAAGTAGTTGAAATGTGGATTGCACCACGATCATTGCGTCTAAGCTCCAGATTTACCTTCATATTATACGGACTCTTCGACTAAATACAGCCGACTAAATAGAATTATAACAATTGGGGTAAAGTCATTGATATTAATAAATAAAATATGGTTTTCCTGGCAATTGCCGCAGCCTCGGTGGTGAACAGGTCGTTACCACCAGGGGTAAAATGGCGGCATATCTGTCGAAGCTTTGTCGGCAAATTCAGGGCGTCGTTTCTCCAGGAAAGCACTCACACCTTCTTTGCCGCTGCTTTTGCTGGCATAGAAAATTGCCAGGGAATCCACTTCGTGGGCGCTCAGGGGGTGGGGCAGGCTGGCGTTGCGATACATCATCTGGCGGCTAAGCGCGATCGCCACCTGACTATGCTGAGCAATCCGCCTGGCAATTTCATAGGCCTTGGGTAGGAGTTCCTCGGCTGCCAGCTGATGATTGGCAAAGCCTTTTTGAGTCAGCTCCTCTGCGCCAATAAGATCGCCGCTGTAGATCCATTCTAATGCTGTACCCATGTTAACGATGCGCGGCAAAAACCATGAGGAGGCCGCTTCCGGGGTAATGCCAATCTTGTTGAAGACAAAGCCAACCCGCGCGGATTCGGACACGAGCCTAATATCCATAGCACAGCTCATGGTCGCTCCAATACCCACTGCGGCGCCGTTGATGGCACCAATGATCGGTTTCTTGCATTCAAAGATGGCCAGGGTGACTTGGCCGCCTGTGTCTCTCACGCCTTCTTCAATGACGGGATCATGCAGGCGAGTTCGCATGTTATCAAGACTGGGCTGCAATTCTTCATTCAATCCGAATACGTTGCCTGCGCCCGACAAGTCCATGCCTGCACAGAAAGCCTTGCCGGCGCCAGTCACCACAATAGCGCTTACGTCATCGTCATCGCTAGCCTGATTAAAGGCTCGGATTAGCTCCTTCGCCATCTCAACGGTGAATGCATTGAGCTGCTCGGGGCGATTCAGCGTGATAGTCAAAATTTGTTCTGAGACTTCATAGCGGATGGTGTTGAATGACATGCATTGTCTCCAAGGTAGACAGAATAGAAAAAATAGTTGCCTTAGATTAGTAGGATTTAGCTAATCAGGCGTTAGTAGGTGCTCCTGCGTTAGCGGTTTCCTGTCCAGCGCCAAGTAGTAAGCCGTCATCTTCCTGCTGCTTTTCTTATTGGAGCAGATATTCCTCGCGTCGAGTAACGGCAGACATATCCCTAAAACTCAAGGTTTAGTGCCATCAAAACCATACTCGCCTGTCAGCAGCGCCTGATTGACATGAATGTTGATGATTTTGGACCATTTAAGTTAACACTTGGCAGCAGCATGTGAATTTGCTTCAAGCTGTAGTAAGCCAGACGTCCTTAGTATGTCTTTAAACAGAGAATGTCTGATGCTTAAAGCGCGTTTGCGGCTATTAATTCAGCGATTTCTTCACCGGTGAAACCCCAGTCGCGTAGAACTTCCTCCGAATGCTCCCCTGCCATCGCGGCTGGGCCTTGGATTTTCCCCTGAGTGCGGCTGAATCTTGGAGCGGGAGCCGGCTGTACCACACCCTCGACTTCGACAAATGTATTGCGTGCCTTGTTGTGTGGGTGATCTGGCGCTTCTTTAAGGTTCAGGACAGGGGCAAAGCAAACGTCAGTCCCTTCCATGATATCGCACCATTCCTGACGAGATTTCGTTTTGAAAAGCTTTTCGAGCTTTTTACGTTTGGCGGGCCATGCCTCTTCATCCAGCTGATTCTTGAATTCAGGGTCAGTGATCTCTGCCTTCCCAAGCAGTAGCGCATAGAACTGCGGCTCCAGGGATCCGATGGAAATATGTTTGCCATCGCTGCACTCATAGCTGCCGTAGTAATAGGCACCGCCATCCAATCTGTTGCTGAACCGATCGGTGCTCCACATGTTCATCGCCATAAGACCATAGAATGGGCTTAACAGGCTAGCGGTTCCATCTGTCATAGCGGCGTCGACTACTTGACCTTTACCTGAGTTGCTTCTTTCTACCAATGCAGCCAGGATGCCAGTAAGAAGATACATGGCGCCTCCGCCAAAATCTCCCACCAGATTAAGCGGTGGAGCGGGTGGTCGGTCGGCATAACCCATAGCGCCCAGAGCGCCGCCGATAGAGATATAGTTAATGTCATGTCCGGCCGCCTGCGAGAGAGGGCCAGACTGGCCCCAGCCAGTCATGCGGCCGAATACTAGCCGGGGATTTCGTGCCAGGCACTCATCGGGCCCCAGGCCCAGTCGCTCCATTACGCCAGGGCGAAAGCCTTCCAGCACAACATCGGCTTTCTCAATCAGACCCATAGTGGCTTCCATGCCTTTCGGATTTTTCAAGTCGATGGCGATGGACTTGCGGCCGCGGTTGAGCACATTGGCGCGATCGCCCGTGCCCTTATGGTTCAATCGATCAATGCGAATAACTTCAGCGCCAAGATCGGAAAGCATCATGGCGGTGAAAGGTCCCGGCCCGATTCCGGCCATCTCCACCACTTTAGTACCTGCTAATGGGCCCACATTGCCTCCCTTGATGAAATCTCTGTTGCTTGTAATTAAGGGCCCTGAATAATATGGGATAGAGGCTTCAAAATACAGATTCTGATAGCGTATTTTAGGCTGCTGAAAATTCCAGTTGGCCTGAAATTCAAGTCCGCTATTGCCTGCATGGTGTAATTTTCCTTTTGCGCAGTGATGGATTATCCTTGCGCGGCCTTTTTTTCTTTGCGGGGGAGCAAATCACAACATGGAATTACAAGGGAAAACCGCTTTTATCACCGGTGGTGCATCGGGCCTGGGGCTGGCAACAGCACAAAAATTCGTGGCCGAAGGCGCCAAAGTCTTTCTCTATGATCTCAATGAAGACGCGCTGGCGCAGGCAGCCGGACAGTTTGGTGAGTCTGCCGCCTGGCACGCGGGTGATGTGGCCGATGAGACAGCGGTCAAAGCTGCTATCGCCAAAGCTTTGGGCGTTTTTGGCACTATTCATGTTAATGTAAATTCTGCGGGTATTGGCGGCGCTGCGCGCACCGTGGGGAAAGACGGAGCAATGCCGCTGGAGAAGTTTGAACACATTGTGAGGGTTAACCTGATTGGTACCTTCAACGTGCTGCGACTATGTGCCGAAGTCATGCAGCTGAATGAGCCCCAGACCGAGGATCAGGAACGCGGCGTGATCATTAATGTCGCTTCAATAGCAGCCTTCGATGGTCAGACAGGCCAGGCTGGGTACGCAGCCAGTAAAGGTGGCATAGTATCAATGACCCTGCCAATCGCGCGTGATCTCTCCAAGCGTGGCGTGCGGATCATGACCGTCGCGCCCGGCGTATTTGAGACACCGCTTTTGGCGAAGGCGCCACAAGAAGTGCGAGATCCCCTCATCGCTATAACCCAATTTCCAAAGCGCCTGGGTAATCCCGATGAGTTCGCTGCAGAAGTTGCGCACATCGTTGAGTGCGGTTACCTGAATGGCGAAACGATCCGGCTCGATGCCGGTATCAGGATGCCAGCAATCTAGGCAAACGGGACACAAGTTTTCAGACTCCGAACAGATTTAGTGAGAGGATATTTTTGATGGCGAATGCATATATCGTTGGCGCCGTGCGCACGGCAACAGGACGAAAAAAAGGTCGACTTAGCAGAATGCACCCGATTGATATGGGCGCAGCTGTGATTGATGAACTGGTGGATCGCACGGGCATACCTACTGACAAGGTCGATGATGTGGTATTTGGTGTGGTGATGCAGATTGGCGCACAGGCGGGCAATTTGGGTCGCAACGTGGCCATGAGCTCGAAGCTGGCATTGGAGGTGCCTGGCACAACTGTGGATCGCCAGTGCGGTTCCTCGCTGCAAGCGATTCAGTTTGGTGCCCAAGCAGTGATGTCTGGCACCCAGGATGTAGTAATAAGTGGCGGCGTAGAGGCCATGAGCACGGTAGAAATTGGATCGAATATTCGCGACGGCCTTGAGCATGGCCGCGGCGTGCCGAAGGGCGAACGCCTCGAGATGCAGTATCCGGGTATCCAGTTCAGCCAGTTTGACGGCGCTGAGCTGCTGGCGGAGAAGTATGGCATCAGCCGGGAAGAGCTGGATGCGTTTGGCTTACTGAGTCACCAGCGAGCTGCAGCGGCGACCAAAAATGGTTACTTCAACGATGAAGTCGTCCCGCTTAATATCGAACTGGAGGACGGTAGCAAGGATTTACATTCAGTAGATGAAGGTATCCGCTTTGAGTCGACTCTGGAAGGCATGCAGTCGCTCAACACCCTGCGAGAGGGTGGCGTGATAACCGCCGGCACTGCCAGCCAAATCAGCGATGGAGCGGCGGCTATCATGGTGGCAAATGAGGACGCAGTGAAGAAATACAATCTCCCCGTGCGCGCCAAGATTCATTCACTGGCTGTGGTGGGTTCAGACCCTGTCATTATGCTGGAAGGCCCTATACCCGCTACAGAAAAAGTGCTGGAAAAGGCTGGCCTTACAATCGATGACATCGATCTTTATGAAGTAAATGAAGCTTTTGGTTCAGTGCCCCTGGCCTGGGCTAAGGCACTGAACGCGGATCCTGAGAAGCTTAATGTTAACGGTGGCGCGCAGTCCCTGGGCCACCCGCTGGGTGGCACCGGTGCCAAGCTGATGACTACACTGGTACACGAGCTGGAGCGCCGCGATGCCCGCTATGGACTGGTGGCTATTTGCGAAGGTGGCGGCACCGCTAACGCCATGATCATTGAACGAATGGGTCAACTGGATAGTTAGAGAAGAAGACAACCCTATGCTTGAGAATTACCAATCCCCGTGGATGGATGAAGAGCTCGGCATCATGCGTGATGCCGTCAAGAAATTCCTGGACAAGGAATTTGTTCCTGTTGCTCAGAAGTGGGATAAACAGGGGTTCGTGGACCGCGATGCCTGGTATAAAGCCGGGCAGGCCGGGCTGCTCTGCGCCTCTATTTCAGACAAGTGGGGTGGTGGTGGCGGTGATTTCCGCCACGAAATGGTGCTGATCGAGGAATTTAATAAAGCCAATATCAGTGGTTTCGGTAATGGTGTGCACTCCGGCATTGTCGCGCACTATGTTGAGAAGTACGGCACCGAGGAACAGAAGGCGAAGTGGCTGCCTAAGATGGCCAGCGGCGAGATTGTGTCGGCAATTGCCATGTCAGAGCCTGGCACCGGTTCAGATCTGCAGGCTGTTAAGACTACCGCCATCGTGGATGGTGATGACTACGTCCTGAATGGTCAAAAAACCTTTATCACCAACGGGATAACAGCAAACCTGATCTGCGTAGTCGCGAAAACCGATCCGGGCGAGGGTGCCAAGGGAATTTCCCTGATCATGGTGGAAACTGAGACAGTAGAGGGCGAAGGCGGATTTCAGCGCGGTCGAAATCTCGAAAAACTGGGCATGAAGGCACAGGACACCGCGGAGCTGTTCTTCGATGATGTGCGTGTGCCGAAGTCAGCGCTGCTGGGTTCCGCCGAAGGCAGAGGTTTTATTCACCTGATGGAGCAGCTACCCCAGGAACGGGTGATCATTGCGGCTGGCGCCTGCGCCGCTATGGAGACCGCACTAAAGCTGACCTCGGAGTATGTGAAGGAGCGTAAGGCCTTCGGCAAGCGTATTCTCGATTTTCAAAACACGCAGTTTCGCCTGGCAGAATGCATGACAGAAGCGCGTATCGCTCGTGTGTTTGTCGATGACTGTGCCATGCGTCTGGCGAGGGGAGAGCTGGATGATGCTTCGGCGTCGATGGCCAAGTGGTGGACCACGCAAAAGCAATGTGAAATTGTTGATGCCTGCCTGCAGTTCTTCGGTGGCTATGGCTACATGATGGAGTATCCAATCGCCAAAATGTTTGCCGACAGCCGCGTGCAGAAAATCTACGGCGGTAGTAACGAGATCATGAAACTCTTGATTGCGAGAGAAATCTGAAGGCCATCAGCTTTACCCAGTAGCCCTGGTTCCACAGATTTTGCAGGTCTCGCAAAAAAGGGGGCTAATTTAGCCAGACCGCATCCAAGCGATTGGATCTGGTAGGTATTACGCAGCGAAAGCCGGTGTGGTTGGTCGCCGACTCTGGGTCTGCCGGCATTCTAGCGCTAACCCGGAACCCCTGGCAGTAATTCTCACTGCACAGGAAAGAACCGCCGCGAATTCCACGTTTGGGCAGATTAGGCTCAGAGGGATCAAAGCTCTGATGGCGGGTGACACCAATAGGATTGCGGTCTTTGAGGATTACGTAGGCGTTGGGGTGATACCAATCGGAAACCCATTCCCAGACATTACCGGTGATATCATAGAGACCGAAATCATTGGCCGGGTAACTGCCGACCGGCGCTGAACCTGCATGCCCATCGGTATTTTCATTCTTGATGGGAAAGGTTCCCTGCCAGTGGTTGGTCACCGCCTGCTCTCGATGAATAGGTTGGTCGCCCCAGCTATAAATCTGCCCCTCCCGGCCACCGCGTGCCGCGAATTCAAATTGGGCTTCGGTAGGTAGGGTCTTGCCCTGCCAGTTGCAGAAGCTCAGGGCGTCTTCATAGTTGACTTGCACCACGGGATGATTCGTCCGCGCGATGATAGTGTCATTCGGCCCTTCTGGGTGCCGCCAGTCGGCCTCTTCAACCAACTTCCACCAGCTCAGCGGCACGAGCTCTGACAGACTGCGCGCGGCGGGGCTTTGGAACACCATGGAGTCGCCGAATCGTTCTGCGCCAGTGGCATAAGCGGTGGCGTCGACAAACTGCTCAAATTGGCTATTGGTGACTTCGTATTTGTCGATCCAGAATCCTGAAATTTCGACCGGTCGGGCTGGAGCTTCGTCCTTTAGGCCTCGGTCTGAGCCCATTGTGAACGTGCCACCATCTACCCATACCATGGTCTCCGAGTCTCCTCGTTCCTCAACTAGGATTAACCCATCAACGATAATAATGGCCAGAACAAAAGCGAAACCTACCAGGCTCTGAGTGCTGCTCAACATATATACTGCTAACTTCATTGTTGCTAAGTCGATCGTGAGTCTAACAAGATATCGGTGGATAAGTCTTTGTTTGCGCCCTCCGAATTGTCATGGATAGTCTCTGGGGTTCGGAATATCAGGGCAAACCGACAGGCTTGGAACAAGTTTGCGGGTTATGACGGCACCTCGGAAACAGAGGGATGGCTCTGGAGCCGCAAATCCTGCTATTCCAGCCAGTTTGTGGGTGCCGAGTGCCGAAGTAGCCCGGGGATAGAGGATTTTTCATGCCTGCATAGTCAGTGCCACGGGTTCTTGTCATAATCAAGGCCCCTACCGCGAAATTTGTTGGATGGACCTGGACATGACGAACATGCGCTTGATATTGAGTTTCTTGATTTTTGTACCCAGCTTCGGCTTGCTCGCGGCAGAATCGGGCTATATTGCGCCGCTCACCGAGCATGGTGTGCCGGATTTCCAGGGCACCTGGTCTATAGCGACACAGACTAACCTAGAGCGTGCCGAACGCTTTGGCAGTGAACTGGTGATTTCCGAGGAAGAAGCTATTCGTATTGAAGCCAGAGTGCGGGCAGGTATGCAGGCTAGTAATCAGCCTAGCGACCCAAATCGCGAAGCACCGGACGCGGGACGCAACGTCGGCGGCTATAACACTTTCTGGATGGATCCGGGCGATCGTCTTGCCACAGTAAATGGCGAAATCAGGACTTCTATCCTGGTGGACCCCGTTGATGGCAAATTGCCATATAATGAACAGGGGAGTGCAAACTATGCTGCCGCCATGCGACGCAGAAATTCCTATGATGGGCCTGAAGTCAGGCCGCTGGGCGAGCGCTGCGTGGTTGGTTTTGGTTCCACTGGTGGCCCCCCCAAGCTCCCGGTTCTCTATAATAATCTAACCCAAATCGTTCAAACTGAAGACTATGTGCTGCTGTTGGCGGAGATGAATCATGACGCCCGTGTTATCAGGCTCAATGCAGAATTACCTGCGAATACACAGTACCCCTGGATGGGGGACTCTATCGGTTACTATGAAGAGGGCAGCCTGGTAGTCGAGACCACAAATTTTCACCCCCAGCAAAGCCTGCGCTCCTCGCTGGATCATCGCTTCTATGGCTCTCAGCAGATGAAAGTGACTGAACGTTTTACCCGGGCCGCAGATGACGCTATCAACTATCAATTTACAGTGGAAGACCCCGAAAACTATGCGCAGCCTTGGAGTGGCGAGTTACCTATGAATGCGACTGAAGATCGATTGTTCGAATATGGATGTCATGAGGGTAATTACGCATTACCCGGTATCCTGGCTGGCGCACGGACTGCTGATGCTGAGGGTGCAGAGTATGCGGCTACTGACCCTGGGCAGTAAAAATCTATTCCTTGCGGGCGCAGCCCGAACAATTTGCGTCGGTTGGGACTGATAATAAGCTCTGAAATACAACTCAATCCGAAAGCCTTAATGGAACTCCAATAAAAAAGGGAGCCACAGGCTCCCTTTTTCTTATGCGGTGGCACAAAACTATCGCAGATCAGGAAGCTTGTAACCTTCCTTGTCCATGTTGGCACGTATCGTCTTCTTCTCAATTTTGCCCGTGGGACCGAGAGGTAAGCTTTCTACCGCAATCACCTCATCAGGTAGCTGCCACTTGGCAAATACCTTGCTGCAGTGTTCGATGACCGCAGTCTGATCCAGAGTCTGGCCCTCGGCCATGATGACCACGGCGACCGGGCGTTCATCCCACTTGGGATGAGGCTGGGCCACGACCGCGGCCTGGGCGATTTCCGGCATGCCAACGATGTGGTTTTCCAGGTCCACCGAGGAAATCCATTCGCCACCGGACTTGATCATGTCCTTTGAACGATCGCAGATAATGACGTATTGGTCTGCGTCCATTTTGGCTACATCACCGGTGACCAGCCAGCCATTATGGAATTTATCGGGCTGTGGGTCATTGTAGTACTCGGAGGCAATCCAGGGTCCACGTATACAGAGTTCGCCGACTGCTTCCCCGTCGTGAGGCAGCGGCTTCCATTCTTCGTCGAAGATTTCAATTTCAAGGCCAGGCATGGCAAGACCTGCTTTGGCAATGTTTTCAAACTGCTGGTCTTCGGAGATGTCCACCTGGGAACGCTTTGACATCTTGCGCGAGAGGGTGCCGAGTGGATTCGTTTCGGTCATACCCCAGCCCTGGATCATTTCGATTTCGAAGCTGTCCCAGTACCAGCGCATCATTTCCACCGGTGGCGCGGAGCCGCCGCAGGTGAGGCGATCCAGCCTAGATAGGTCGTATTTGTCTGGATTGGCCTCCAGCGCTGCGCGCACGCCTTGCCAGATTGTTGGAACACCCGCCGAGATAGTGACTTCTTCCTGCTCCATCAGATTCAGAAATGAGTCTGGAGTCATGAAGCGATGGGGGTAGACTTGTTTGGTGCCGAGCATGGATGCAGCGAACGGCAGTCCCCAGCCCATGGCGTGGAACATGGGTACAATGCCCAGCAGGGAATCCAGTGCCGACAATCCCATGGAGTCGGTAAGGGATTCAGTCAGGGTGTGAAGGTAAGTAGAGCGATTGGTATACATCACGCCCTTGGGATTACCAGTGGTGCCAGAGGTGTAGCACAGACCCATAGGCGCTGTCTCAGGAATGTCCGGCCAGTCAAACGCGGGTTCGTGGCCAGCGATAAAGTCTTCATAATCTGTCTGGTTTTGAAAACTGCTTTCGCCGCCTTCGCCGTGGCGACAGATCACCAGCAGCTCAACGCAGGGAATCTTGCCCCAAAGTGGTTCCAGCAGTGGCAGTAAGTCTTC
>Ga0315330_10003298_pt1 | contig 11067 bp, 4 predicted proteins | sample M140m34915metaG_FD_203453 | JGI IMG/M metagenome (GOLD analysis project Ga0315330, IMG submission 203453) | Ammonia-oxidizing marine archaeal communities from Monterey Bay, California, United States - M1 40m 34915 | ecosystem: Environmental > Aquatic > Marine > Intertidal zone | place: USA... | reverse complement strand
CAATTTCTAAATTAGTTTGTCCAAGATAATCAGTGTTATTTAAATAAGTTTCTGCTGAACCTATAAATTTGTTTTTAAATTTAACATATTCGTTATTACCAAATCTTAATGCGTTGAGAAATTCCCTCGATGAAGATTTTGTCATATACATTGCTGATAAAATTTCATCCGACGTCTGCGATATAGATGATTGTGTTACACTTAAATCTTTTGCTGTATCTTTGTAATTATTAACACCACTTAATGAACCAGTAAATCCATTTTGATTTTCCATCATTATATGGAAATGCGTTAGCATATCTCCGAATGCTACATTTGTAATTTCTGTATTTGTTGGATTATATTTTAGTACACCTGGTACTTCAAAAAATCCATAAGCATCTAATGTTGTTAGCCTGTCTTTTACTGTATAGGTTTTTACATTAAGTATATCACCTTTAGCAAGACTAACTGTATCTGTTAATTTAATTCCCTGATTATCAGTTATAAGTGTAAAGTCTGTGCCTAATTTTAACTTAGTTGAATTATGAAAAACTATAACTTCGTTATTAATTGGTATAGCACTTGTAACAAAAGTGTTACTGTCAACTGTTAAATCTGTTATTTGAATTATATCTTCTACATACTGCTTAGATGTTACAGGAAAACTATTTTCGTAATAGTCAAAATTACTAATATTAAATTCACCAGCAGTTATATTGCTATTTGCTGTAAAATAATTATTTTCGTGTTTTACAACTTCGCCGGCAAAGTAAGTTGCTGTATTACTAAAGTTTCTAAAATTAGTTGGCAAGTTTACTGGATGCCAGTTATTTCTTAATAACGTATTGTCCTTGTCTTGATAATCCTGGTTTAAATCTTTGTAGTACAGATATCCTGGAATAGTTTGTGATTCTGCTGTTGGCGTAGCCTTCCATGTAACTGTATGATGTGCTATATGGTTATGGAATGTAGGCTCACTGCTAAACTTACCGCTCTGGTAAACAACATTTGCTTTTAATATGCTATCGTATGTTCCTGTACTATCATTAGTATTGTAAGTGAATACTGGACATCCTATAAAATCACTGTTTGGATATTTTGCTATATCATCAACTTTAACACCTTCGTCATCATATAATGTAAACTTGGGTGCTTGTTGAAGTGCCATTTTTTGTTGTGCTGGTTGCCACCTGTTGCCGTTCCAATAGTAATCCTTACCAGCATTTGTTCCGCCAGTACTAAAAACATGTCCGCCTGTTACAACGTTAGCAGATAAACTTGTTACTTCATTAAATTGAATTAAGCCGTTACTGTCTGCGATTCTATAAATCTTTTTAGCAACATCTGATTCGTTGTTAGGGAAAATAATAGTTGAGCCTTCACTACCACTACTACTATTAATAGGAAAGCCTATTTGTAATCCTTCGATTTCTTCTTTTGGTTTATCAGCAACAATGTCAACTGTGGAAATAAAACTATTCCCCCAGCCATATAATTCTAAGTCTCTTTGAAACTCCAATATTGGTCTTGTGGCTCTAATTGCGCCAGGTGGTATACTAAAGTTATCAACATTATCTTTAAGCGGTTCTCTCAAAGCATCAACATGGTACCAGTAGTTTAATCTGCTCCATGGATTTTTATTTTTAGAACCACGTTGTATTACTAAGTAGTCAGCAACATTTTGTATAGGTGTATTATCCCAACTGCCTGTGTCCCAAGCATAACTTAATAGAGCACCTGTTTGACTGATATCAGCATACAATGTCTCAATGTTAGCAGTATCAAAATTTGCTAAAGCAGTTGAGGCCGCTTGTACTGTGCCGTTAGCATTTAAAAATTGTGTATATGCCGGGTGGTTAAACTTACCAAATCTTGGTTGTGTAAAGTTACCTGCTGATTGTGTTCCGCCATATGCTGTATCTCCTGTAGAGATATAAAAAGTTTTTGTTGTTGGTGTTCCTATTACACTTGTTAATGAGCCTTGTGCCAATGAACCTAAGGTCTTATCAAAGAATACCTGTGTGCCTGCTTGTACGACTGTATCTGAATATACTTGTACATTTGCTTTTGTGGAATCACCATAGTTAATAAATGTTGCGTTAGAATCACGCAATACATTTACAGCACCGCCAACATTAATATCAAAAGTTGTTGACGTTTTATTAAAAATTTCGTATATATTGTTTTCTATATTTGTAGAACTAATTGCTGTTGTGCTTGCCGCTAAACCAGAACTATTAGGTGAACCTACAAAAGGATTATTCCTAGCATCGCTTGTTACGTTTGTAATTGTTACAGCATTACCGTTTAATTCGATTAGTTCAATTGAACTTGATGTAGCAACAACATTTAAGTTGGCTATGCCTACATCATTAATTGTATTCATTAAATCTAACGGAGACACTATCACAGCCGCATCTGAAACGCCAGTATATGTGTTTAGGTCTACTGCCTTTAATTCTGCGCCTGTTGAACTGTATTGGTCCAAGGTAATTGTTTTAGTGCCGGAACCAGTGTTAATACTAAACTTTGGCATTTGACTACCAAACGTAATTGTATCAGTTGAATTTTTCTGTAATAAAATTGTATGACTCAATACCACGTTAGTAGAATTAACTGTAGTTACTGTTGCTTGTCCGCAATCTGGATGGTATACTTTAACACCTGGATAGATATCTGTTACTGAAGTTAAGTATAATGTGTTAGTTAATACTTCTGTATCAGTTGAATAGTTGCCGCCAGCATTGGTAAATGTATCGTTCTTACTAATAGTTGAAGAAGGATTTGTACCGTTTGCGGCTGTTAAGTATGCTCCTACAAAACCATAAGCGGTAGTTGAAGCATCACTTTTAACTTTGTTAGTGTTATCGAACACATTTATTCTTACATGGTTAGTATTGTTTACATTGTCGCCATAGTCACCAATAAATGTTGCTCTTATATTTCCGTCAGTCTTAGTTGTTAAATCAACTGGTCTAGCAATATCAAAATCAAATGTTGCTGTATTAATATTTGTGTTTGCTAATGTTAAAATGTTAGCAAGTACACTTGAACCAATTGGATCTGTATTACTATAGGAACCAGTACTAATTGCGTTAGGTACAGCATTACCGTCGTATGGCTGAGTTTTAAATTCACTGTAAGCACTAACTGAAAGTTCTGCTGTCGGAACATCTACAAAAAATATGTTTTGTCCTACACCTTCTATGATATATGATTTACCTACTTTGTAATTTGTACCGCTAGTAAATTCACCAAACTGTACAACCATGCCTGTTTTAAATTCTATATTGTTAGGCGATGTATATGTTTTTTGTCCTATGATATCATCAATAACTATATTAACAGAAGCATTACCTAAAACCTGTATTGGTTCTGGTCCACTGGAATACCAGTAGTAGTTCTGATAGTTTATAAATTTGTCTAAGTCAATTGGTGGAGCAAAGTTATACTGCTCTGCTTTAAAAATTCTGTCGTGGTTGCCTATTAGACCACCTTTACTTCTGTGATTAAAAATGTAGTCTTCGTAAAAAACAAAGTTGTCCGGCCTACCAGTGTTTTTATTAATTGTTGTTACTGTTGGCTCTAAATTATAATATTCTCTGTTTGGTGCTGGTTGTTCTACAAATACTGTATTTGTATTATTGTCGACACCTGGAATTTTTCTTCCAATAAAGCCTTTAACTTCTTCTAAGTTTGCTTTAGCAAATAATTGCTCAACAGTACTTTCGAAAAAGTTCTTATTAACACTCGTCTGGTGTTGAATCGGTAATAAATCAAAATATTTATTGCTCATTAATAACTGCTTCCACTACTAGAACTGCTTGAACTACTTGAACTGCTACTGCTACTGCTACTACTTGAAGTAGTAGAAGATGTTGTGCTAGTTCCTGTTGTTGGAGCAGTTGATTGTTTTAAATTTGTACTAGTCAAACTCTTGACAACTTCTATGTTATCAACTGTTGCTGTACTCATGAATAATTCGTCTGGTTCACATCTTACTTGATATAAATCACCAAAGTTAGATTGTGCTTTACTTGGAACAATAACTACGGTAGCAACTGTGCCTCCTAGTTCTTGATGGATAAACGCACTTAACTCTGAAAAGTAAAATGTTTCTCCAAAGTCCCAATTATTAATATCGAAGTACTGATCAATTAATGACAGCACCGCACTCCTGATTTCAGTATCGCTTGTTGTTGAGTTAGGTAATTTTACAACCTTAATCTGTGCTTGTACTTCTGTGTCAGCATCAGTACCAAATAGCAATTTGAATTTACCGCTACTGTATACAATCTGATCACTTAAACTTTTAAAATTATCAAGTACCTGTAGTTCTTGATTTAACTCATCTGATGTAGGTGGTTCTGGTAAAACTGTAACCACTTTATTTTTATATTCTAGCATGTTAGAGTAGAATGTTTTAGTAACAACAAACATTTCAACAATGTTGCTAATACTAGGATCTATTCTTACTTCTGATGGAGCATAATGTTGCCATTTAAAACTACAGTTTCTAGGATTAATATCTAATGTATTTTGTGCAAATGATCTTCCTGGCTTTACATTGTATGCGTTGTTCTGTGATAAAACAACTAATTTTGGTGTTGTTAAATCATTTATTAATTCATAAACTTTTGGCAGTTCGTCTCTTGGAAATACTAATTTATGTATTAGTTTACCAACTGAGTTCTTTAAGTATTTTGTTGCTACATCTAAACTTTTAACATATATTAAATCAAAGTCTGAGAACTTAGTAGTGTTGTCTGGATTTGACCCAGGTGCTATAGTTTCTAAACCAAAGTTTACACTTAGTACATCTTCTGATTGTAAATCTAGTATTTTGAATTTAGCAGGCTTCTCGTAACTGTACCCATCTAAATCTACTTTAGTTTCAAAAAACACAAAGTCGTCACTGCTGACAAAGTCGTCAAACAGCGATGGATTATCTGGGAAGCCATCGTAGTCACTATCTAATGGTGACACAACAACTTTAGACGGGTCAGCAAACCCATCGTTGTATTTGTAAGGATCGACAACTTCAAACTCTAATGGTGTATCTAATACTTCTCTGACATTTTTATAAATTACTTCTAACTTATCTTGATGTCTGAATCCTTGCCATCTATTTGTAATGGTATCAAAGTCTGAAACTTTAATACTGTTATTTGATAGTATATCAATATGTCCTTCATTGCTGTAAGCACCTACTTCAAAACTTGTTGTGGTAGCATTACCTTGATATGTTTTGTAACTTGAACTACCTACGTCCCATTTAACATAGGCTATATTACCGTTGGCACCGCCTGTAACAGTTTCTGATATCTGTGATATCGGTATTTGTATTTCACTTGGGAACGTTGTTAATTTGCCGCTGTTAGTTCTAACTACAGCCTTTCCTGTAGAAGCACTAAGTGGATCAACTTGTATTGCTAATTCAACTGGACTAATAAAATCGCCCTGAGCATAAGAGGCACTTCCACTTACAGTAGTTTCACCGTTTTGTAAAATACCAAAGTTACTAATAAATCTTAGTTCCATGTCTTTTGCTTTTGAACTTCTGCTTCTTAAAACTATGTTTTGGCTTGCGCCTGACGGTGTATATGTAGCATCTGAATCTGCTAATTTCCATACATCTGAAATACCGTCTTCATCTGAATCAAACCATGTATATGTTTCTTTGATAAGTGGCTTATAGTTTTCTGTTGTGAGTTCAATAATATCTTTTTTAACTTGACCGCTTGTGCTGTCATATGCTTTCTCATCATTACTAAAATAGAATTTAACGTCATTTAAACTTTCAAACACATATCTAGTTCCTCTAGATGTAAAAGTGTATTTAGATATAGATGTTGATGATTCGCTTTGATTGTATTCTGCTTTTATTAACCAACTAGCACCTGATGATCTGTCTGCGTCAAACTTTGCTGTTTTTTGTAATTGACTGTTTTCAATAATATACCAATGACTGTTTGCTACATCTATAGGATTATAATCGTACCCAATACCGAAGTCTTCTTTAGCATCAATTTTTTGTTTGAATAAAGCACCTATGTCTTGTTCTAATAATGACGCATTTAATGACGGTAGTATTTCATATGCTAACCAACCGTTAGGAATATCCTTACTAAGTTGAACAACACCTGTTGTTGTAGCAAGTTCGTTTAATGGTACACCACTATTTGATATAGCAGTAATACTTGCTAATAATTGCTCTGTTTGATCTTTTGGATTTCTAAAACGCAAATAAGAACCGGGTTGAATAATTCTGTTATCCATTTTACTGTTGTTCAGTATCTCTCTTGTACCAGCACTTAATGTTGTAAAGTAACCTGTTTGATTTTTAGGCGCACTAGGTTGTGTTTTCCATAATATGTCTTTATTAATAAGATCAAAGGCACCTGGTGTCTTGTTATTATGTTGCTTTCTATAATCATCATATACATAATTTTGTAATGTATAATGTCGTGTCATATTAGCAATATCGTCTGTTAAAATTTGGTTAATAGTTTTGTTTAATCCAAATGTCAATTGTCTTTGATACGGCTCGTCATCTTTGTATAATGCTCCGTCATCGGCGTATGAAGTAACTTTACTAAATCTACCTGTAGGATCTTCGATATCAATGTATCTACTATGCCCAGCATGTGTTCTATTTGTTGCTTTTAACTTAAGAATGTTTACACTCTTACTTAAAGGATAAACATTATAGTCTTGAGCACTTACCATTCTATCTTGTGTATAGTAAGTTTGTGGTGCGTTTACTTTAATACTTTGTAAACTTTCTGCTGGTGCTGAATTTACCACAGAGTTTTGTAATTCTAAATTTACGGTTAATGTGTATAATTCACTTCTTGAATTAAAGTAAGGTATGGTAATACTTACTGTGCCAAAGTTTTCTGGTCTTATGTTTAATGTTGTGCCAGCACTTTTTCTATAATATAATCTAAATATTCCTGACGGAATGTTACCAAAGTTTCCATCCGCAAATTTAATTCTTACGCCGTCGTTAATAGTATTTTCAACTTGGTATACATTCCTGTCACCTAATGACAATGAATTATATGCTAATGTTTGACCTGTTAAGTTAGGTACTCTTTTCCAAGTAACTTGTCTAACAGCATTTTCATCTAGTTGTTGAAAAAATATATCTGTTTCATTTATGTTGACGTCGTCGACTTCAATAGTCCTATTTGCTAATGCTCTATCGAATATGTAATCAGTGTATGATAGTTCGCCTTGTTTGAACATAAAGAAGAATCCAGTATGTTGACTTTCTAATCCTCTTTTATCATTTCGATATATAAAACGCATTGGCTGATACACATCTGGTTGTGCTTCAGCAAAAACTTTATTCTCATTAATGTTACTGCTTACTATTTCAAACGGAAACTGCTCTCCGTTAATGTCAGCACCAAAATTAAATGTTAAGTTTTGCCCTCTTTGATTGTTTAGGGCATAAATTTCTGTAGGAATACTACCAACCCTTTCTTCGATCAGCGGCTTAGTAAAAGGATTGTTGCTTGACATAGCACTATTAAGTATTGCTACGAATTGATCAAAACTGTCTGGATTATCGTCGTCATTCCAAAAAATTTCTTGATCCTGTATACTAATACCTGTACCATCTACTAAAGGTTCTGTAGTTGAGACAGATGTAACTTTCAACAAACCACTTGCTGGTATATTTCTTTTTGGAGCATATCCAAGCATATTTGCTAGTCTTAAAATACTATCTCTGCTTTCTGCTGTTGATAAAAAGTTTTCTCTTGTGTTTAAGTCTACTCTAAATGCCAAACTCTGTGAAAGATATGCTATTAATTCTATAATTGCTACAAATTCTGAACTTTCAATATAGTCATTAAAGTTTTCAGGATAATTTTCTCTGATGTATGTAAGCATCGATGATCTCATAGTACTGAAATCGTATGCTTTAAAACTTACGTTTGTATAGGCTGAGTAAGCCACTTCCCAATTTTCTGCGGCAAATAAATTACTATTTCTTTTACTAACTGCCATTATAGTTCTTCCCCATTAAATTCTACATCAAATTCTGCTATTAACACATCCTCTGTTAAGTCCGCTTTATATTGAAGATACATTTCTACTCGTAATGTATGTTCAAGCGAATTTACATTTATACTAATTAAATCGACTCTAGGATCACCATTTACAATTCTTATACAATCGTCTTCAATGTCTTGTATAATTAAACCGTCGAGTGGTTCCATAAGCGACTCCATAATGATTGACCCGTAGTTTGGTCTCATTACTCTTTCGCCTTTAGATGTTTTGAGTTGGTTAAGTATGTCTTGTTTGACCAAGTCTAAATCTACCAAGTTAAATGGTGGTTTTACCTTACCTGCTGTACTGAATCCTATGAATGTAGCCATACAAGTATTTATCAGGTTTATTAACGGATACTTTAATGATGGGTGTTTTTAAGCAGTTTTAGGTTGGCCGCCAGTGAGGTGCTGAATAATTGCTTGTTTCTGACTATCTGCTAGTTTGTCAACTGCGGCAATTGCCTGTGCTTCTGGTGAGCCTGGAGTAGATCCGCCACCTTCTCCGCCACCTGCGCCACCGCCGATATCGGGTTTGCCGTCACCATTTAAGTCTGCGGCCTTAGTTGGTACGCCGTCTACCATGGCTTGCTGAGCAAATTTTAATAAGAACTTGTCAAAGATGCCGCCTTTGCCGCCCATTAATTTAAATGACATAGGTTTTCCTTGACCTTTACTAATAAGAGTGTCGTAATCCTTCATAGCCTTAGTTACTACTGCTGGCTTATAACCCTTCTCTTTGAAATATGTTTGTAGGAGGTCTTTAAATTGTTGAGATTGGATATCGTCGGCACCTGTTTGTCCTACAAGTTTTTGTATATCGACGTTCATACCGTTTGCCAAATTTGCTACATCTCTTTTGCCTTGGCCTTTGGCTCTACTACCAGCAGTACCTATCTTGCTCTGGGCAAAATTCATGGCTCTTTGAGCATAGCCTACCGGTGCTTCATTAACATCTTTATTTACAATTACTTCATCAATTCTCATATAATATCTCCTGCCAGTTATTTATCTCTTTTAGATATCAACAGGTGTAAATATAAACTCAACTAACTTAAAAGGATTAATTAATGAATTATGTTTTAGCAGTTGCTCTCGAAGACGAACTCGAAGGCATAAAAGGTAATTACAACACTTTGTTTACCGGAGTTGGCAAAATTAATGCCACAATGGCACTCACTAGATATCTAACGGAAAACCCTGATACTGAATTAGTAGTTAATTACGGAACTGCCGGAGGTGTAGATCCACATATGAAAGGCTTGTTACATGTAGGAAATTTTGTACAGGCAGACATGGATTGTACTGAATTTGGGTTTGATAAATTTCAAACGCCATTTGAAAGCCTCACAGATAAAATTGTGGTTGACCAAAAAGGATTTACATGTTATACTCAAGATAAGTTTGCTACAGTTGTACCAGAAGGATATTGTAATTGTGTTGACATGGAGGCATACGCACTTGCTAAGGTATGTATGGTATTCGGAGTAAAATTTAAGTGTATGAAATTTATAAGCGACATTATAGGCCAGGGTGATCAGACAAGCGATTGGGAATCCAATAAGGCCCTAGGTGTAGAAATGTTTGAATCAGGTTTTAAAGACCTAATAGGAGAAAAATAAAATGGAAAAATTCCTCTACGATCATATCGTAAAAATAGCAATAGTAATAACATTGCCGCTATGGACAGCATTTGCGTTAGCAGAAGACATTGAAGAAGTAATTGTTATTGCTCAACAAGTCGAAGCCACAGAGGCTGATCCTTTAACCACTACTACAGTAGTAGAAACTATAGTACCTGAATTTACCTGGACAGCAGGAGGCACTGGTGCCTTTCAAGGTTACAACGAACGTGGTGCTCAGACAGTACATACTACAGTTTATAAAAACGGCATACCACAAAATACACCAGGATCTGCTTGGTATGACTTTGGGCACGACATAGTAAGTGGTCAGGACGTACAAGTGATATCAGGTTCTAATGGAGTCATGTACGGCTCTGGCAGTATGGCAGGTACTGTACTAATAGAGGATACTATTAAAAGAAGCATAACAGCAAAAATGGGTAGCGATCATGAAAGATATATTAGTTTTGCTCCTACTAACTGGATTCAATTAACTGATTATACAACTAAGCAACAAGCGAGAAACGACAACACCGAAGACGACAGGTATAAAAATCAAAGTGCTAAAATTATTGCTGATGCCGGCGACTTTGAATTATTTGTAAGTGCTACTGACTTTGCGTATGATTATGATAATTGTTATACTGCTGATTTTTCACAATCAAATGATTGCTTACAGGACGGTGAAAGATATACTGTTAGCATTAGAAACGAATACTTTACTATTGGTAGAACAGAAGAAAAATCAGAATACTTTACACAAGAGGTAAGCACATACCAAAACGAAAGCAGTAGAGACTATTTTAGAGTTGGTGATACAAGAAAACTTAGCAACCTACTAGAAGTTACTTATGGTGCTGATGGTAGCAAAGACCAATACAACGAATATAGTCAAGATAACTATGGCGTATATTTTAGTGTTAATGCCGAATTTGCTTTAAAGTATAACTTTGGTATTAGATACGGGAATGCCGATCAGAATGCTCTAAGACTGGGTATTGAGAAAGGTCCATTCTTTTTCAATGCTGGAACAAGTTTTAGACGTCCTAATTTATACGAAGTACATGGCGACTCCTGGGTAAGTGCTAACGAAGATTTACTACCAGAAGAAGGTGTAGGGTTTGAAGTAGGTTTTGGCGCATTGAGTTTATTTAAATACGACTTTGAACAAGCGATAGAGTATGCTAGTGGATATTACACAACTGTGATTATAACTCCAGCAACATATGACGAAGACGGAAATATTTTGACTGAAGAAGTTACAAGAGAGGATTACACACCTGCTTCATATTATAACTCAGGTAGTTATACAACACAGGGCATTAGATTTGCTAACACATGGGGTCCTATAAGTATTATGCTAAAGATTAACGACACAGAACAAGTTAGAATACCAG
>Ga0315330_10003297_pt1 | contig 11072 bp, 11 predicted proteins | sample M140m34915metaG_FD_203453 | JGI IMG/M metagenome (GOLD analysis project Ga0315330, IMG submission 203453) | Ammonia-oxidizing marine archaeal communities from Monterey Bay, California, United States - M1 40m 34915 | ecosystem: Environmental > Aquatic > Marine > Intertidal zone | place: USA... | reverse complement strand
CATATTTAGAATCAAATGAAAGCAGGCTTAGCTCAAAAGCAGCAAGTGCCTTTAACGTTCGGCTGCTATTAATAAGCGTGTCCTTATAGGTGTTATAAAACTCCTTTTGATAAAAAGTTGAAGCCCGAAGCTTTTCCAATAACAAACCCATGCTTGAGCCCATTTCTTTTGGGTCGTGCAAAGGTGCCAAAGCCTGCGCGTCAATATGGTGTGCAGCACCATCCCACATGAACTCTTTTTTCCAGGCCAAATTAAAAAGCGATGGGGCATTTCTCGTGCCTATAGAATCAAATATTCCATGGCTTAGCGCATGGTCCGTATGGGCAAAAGCGTTGTATGAGTTATGACAAGAGGCGCAAGAAACTTGATTGTTGCCTGACAATATATTGTCATAAAAAAGAAGCCTCCCCAATGCGACAGTATCGTTTGTTTCAGGTGTGTCTGGAAGTTGATAATAAGGAGTTGGCAGGTAGGAGGGAGGAATGGGGAGGTTTTTTTTCAGTGCAAATGCCACGAGAAAAAAACCTAGAATAAAAGGAAAACTACGCCTATTGTACATAGAAACAAGATTTTGCAACTTGCATCAAGGAAACCGCTTTTTCACTGGGGCTCATTATGGTGTGTTCTTCTTTAAGGTTGATTTCAGACATGAATTTTTTGAGATTGAAAATAACTTTTGTGTTTGTTTCGCTGATTTGAAGCTCAACGCTTTGAGCAGACCGAAAAGGTTTTTGAAATCCCCCCAGGTGCATTTGAAACCGGTTTTTTCTTGAAGGACATTGGTTAGAAACCCCTTCAAACTTGAAGTTGATATATCCGCTTTGCCAAGTCCAATACATTCCTTGGATTGGGTCAAGCGGCCCTTCTCCGATTCCTTTCGCAGAAGTATTATCATCCACACCTAAAACAAACTTTAAAACCCCATCTTTTAGGCCGCCCCCCTCTTGACCATGTACATTATTGTTTTGCAGTTGGCCGCGATTAAAATCTATTAAATAGTGCTGATTTTCAGACTTCCAAACGGTTTTTCTTCCATCCGCCACGCGTATATCGCTAATATAAAAACGCAATGCGCTTATTGAGTCTTCGGGGCTGAGGCGTATGGGTACTGAAACAGAAGAATCCATTGCTAAGCTAAAATTAAGCTGCGCCTGTGTAAATGTTAAATTTATGGACCCAAGGAAAAGCAGTAGTGAAAAGCGCATTGTTTTTTCGAAACCTTCCATCTATGTCCTTTTTTCCATTTACGCCTCTTTTTTGAGGTGCTTGGCCAATAGCCTGTGGAAATGGTGAACACCTTGTTCTCGAGTAGGAGAGAATCTTCCGGTTTGATATGTTTTAGATTGAAGCCCTTTATGTACTCCCTCAACAACAAACTCATCTTCTCTTTCAACCTTGTCAAGAACAGCACCTGCGCCATCGCTTAATTTAGAGCTGTCCCAAACAAATGACCTAAAAATAACGCGCGTCTTATTTTTTGATAAGGGCTTTACGATATTAATTGATAAGCCCCACGGATAAAAGTTAAACATCATATTGGGAAAGATCCAATAATAATAAGCCGCCACATGTTTTCCTTCGTCAGGGTGTCCTGAAGGGAGCTCAAAAACATCTTCTCCTCCTTTTGAGTAACCGATTTGCAAGGACCCGTTGTCAAAAAGTTCTGTTTTATAGCTTCCGTAGTCCAAAACATCATTTAGGTCATCGTGTACGAAAGGAATATGGAACCCTTCAAGGTAATTATCACAATATAATGCCCAATGACAATTGATAAGGTAGTCTTTGCTGTGCTTCGAATCATATTTAAATTCTTCCAGTGGTAAAAACCCTATGCGTTCTTTCATTTTTTCAAAAACAGTTTCAATAGAAAAAGAAGGGTTGAGAGAAGCGAAAACATGTGGCCCAAGCTTCGCTGTTGGATATTTTTTAAGGTGGTCACATGCACGAGGAAAATCCTCCACCTCATTAAACTCAGGCATAAACTTTAATTCTCCATCTTTCTTCCATTGTCGACCGTGGTATCCACAGGAAATACGTTTAGAACGACACTCATGATGAAAAATTAGGTTTCCTCGATGTGTACAAACATTTGAAAAGCAGTTGATTTCTTCATTTTCACCGTTCTTTTTAAAAAAAACAGGTTCTTCAATAAAGCCATCTAGAAACGACATGGGCTGAACGTAATCATCAATAGGAAAAAGTTCTTTGGCACAGCCTTTCCACTGCCAAGAGTGCCTAAAAACCCGCTTTTTAAGTCCTTCGAAAACCGCTTCTTCCCTATAGAAAGAAGCAGGTAGCGTTTCTGCTTTTGCAATATTTTCATGTACATGAAAGTCAAACATAAGTTAGGTTTTAGCTTAAATATAAAACAAAAAGTATCCTATTCAAAGTTGGCCTCCCAACGTGTTCTTTGGTCCTTGTAAAAAGAGGTTTCTCCGTTAATATGATTTTTAGCTTTGAAAACACCCGAGTTTCTTATGTTTTGAACATGTATGTCAACATTGTTAAAGTCTCCCATCCACATAGATATTTCTGCAATATTACACCAGATAATTGCCGAAACTTTTCCATTTATGCGTTCTTTTCTGTTTTGTATGTTGCTTTCTTCAAGAATTACCGACCACATGTTCCGTGCTTCTTTCAGGGTTTCATATGCGTTAGACCTGTCAGGCGACCCACCTACGAGAAGCAAAGCTTCGTTCGTTTTATTGTATGCCGAAGCCACATCTGAATAATCATAATCTTTGTATTTTTTTATCGAATAAACCTCTGCTCGGCGCGATTTATTTACGAAACCAAATTGGCTTTCTAGAACTTTTGAAGCAGATTGAATTGCCGCAATTCTACCTTGGTTTTCCGACTGTGAATATACATTAGAACGGTTTTTCATAAACCAATCTGAAAAGGCGTATTTGCTTTTATACTTCCCCAAAACCTTTGTTCTTTTGGTATTGCCAACCAATCGCTCGAACATGATTGTACCATCAGGGCCATAAACCTCCATTTTAGCAGCTAAATAATAAGTACAGGAATAGGCATATTTCGTTTGTGCCCCAGTACCTGATTTTTTATGGCTAATGCGAAAGTCGCGCAACGGCATTATTTTAAAAGTTACCAAAAGCCCCCCATCTGCTTTCTGAAACCCAGGGATACTTATACTCTCTAACGTAGACGATAGGTTTTCAACACTAATAGAGTTCATGATCGGGGAGGGGACGTGTTTTAAATAAGGCTTTATTGGATAACTAGCTGTTTGAGACACCCCACTTGTGTTTTCTTGTTGTTGAAGCAATGACATTTTCCCATACCAGATAGACATTCTTTGTTCGTACAAACGCTCTGCATTTGCAATTTTTATGTGGTAGTTAGTGGTGCTATCTTGGTTTGCTTTGTCAACACCCTGCTCTACTGAAAAACGAACAAATCGACTTCCTTGTTCAATAGGAATTAAAGGAACTTGCGTATAAGGGAATGTAATGAAGTTATCGTCAACATTTTGCGCTTGCAGCTGCAAGGAGCATATAATAAATAGAAGGAATAAATTTTTCATAAGTGATTTTTTTAGGTGGTATATAAAAATGATTTATCTAAAAATATTGAAGTAAAGAAATAACATTTTTTTAAGAAGACTAAATAAACCCCTGATTATTAAGCCTTTTATTTCTGATCCTATTCGTCTTTTAGGGGTGCTATTTTTAAGGCACGGCTTATTTCAGAAACGACGCGCTCCGCATTTTTTTTATTAAAAATTAATGGCGGCTTAGTTTTTATCACGCTATCTGCAGGACCATCTGTACTAATGAGTACGTGGCGCTTACGAAGCTCATTTTTTAAAAACTGAGCTAGCTTAGTGTTTGGTTTTTCTTTCTCGTTGATTAGCTCAATGCCAAGGAACAAACCTTCCCCTCGAACATCTCCGATGCGCGCATCTTCTTTTTGTAATATTTTTAAAAGAGAGGTGTAATAAGCACCAACTTCTAATGCGTTCTGCTGAAGATTTTCTTCATTAATAACCTCTAAAACAGCTTTTCCGATTGCACAAGAGACGGGATTACCACCAAAAGAGCTAAAAAATTCAACTCCTTCTGCAAAAGAATCAGCGACCTCTTCAGTAGTAATAACAGCCCCTATAGGGTGTCCATTTCCCATTGGCTTTCCAATGACAACCATATCAGGCTCAACACCATGGCGTTCGTATCCCCAAAAAACAGAGCCAAGTCTCCCAAATCCAGTTTGGACTTCATCACTTATACAAAGCCCGCCGTTTTTTCTGATCTCAGGGTACAGGGTTTTTAAATAACCCGGTGCTAAAGGAACTTGTCCGCCGCAACCGACAATCGGCTCAGCAATAAATGCAGCAACTCCATTTGGACAGTTGTTAAGCTGATGAATAGCTTCTTTGGCGTAAAGCAATCCTGGTTGTTCAGCGCCTTCGTGGCTTCCCTGGAATTCTTTTGGAATAGGTGCTTTTATGATGTGGTTTTTTTGCCCTTGCCCTTTTGGGTTGTTGAACTTGTAGTCACTAATGTCAATACCCGTTTGTGTGTGCCCATGATAACCGTGCTCTAAGACCATTATGTTTTCTTTTCCGCTATGTTTTTTAGCCATTCTAATGGCTAAATCGTTGGCTTCGCTACCTGAATTTACAAAGAAAACTTTGTTGAGTTTTTTTGGAAGTTTTTGTAATAAGGCGTCCGCATATTCAGCTAATAAATCATATAAGTATCGTGTGTTGGTGTTTAGGGTGGCCATCTGTTTTTGGCCTGCTGCGACTACTTTGGGATGGGAGTGCCCCACATGAGGGATGTTGTTATAGGCATCTAAAAAGGTGTTTCCGTAGCCGTCATACATGTATTGGAACGCCGCTCCTGACATATAGACGGGCTGCTTGTAGCTCATTGATAAAACGCGGCTGAAATGACGCTCACGGGTTTTTACTTTTTCTGCAAGGTCTACTGTTTTTTCTTTGCTCAAGCCCAACGCATGTATAAAGTGGTTTTCAACAGAAATCGGATTTAGCACAAGTAGTTTGTGCAACATTTTCCATGCATTGTCTTCGCTTACGGATGCATAGTTGTTTCCCGGCTGTAAAACCCGTGCGTTAGCAGACTGACAAACGCTTATACAGAGCTTTGTTGCAATAAGGTAATATAATAAACCAACCTCTTTTTTCTTTAGCGGTATGACTTTGTGATATGCTTTTAAAAAAGGAGTTGCCCAATCAAAAAAAGAGTCTTTGTCATAGCTTAAATAGCATAGAGCAGTAGCTACTTCGTTGATTAAAGGAGAATAAACCATGTCGCCAAAATCAATTAAGCCAAGCGCTTGATCTCCTTCTACAAGAACGTTCCATTCGTTGAAGTCGCTGTGAATATATGCTTTGCGCAGCTCAGGGATGCTTGGGGCAACAAGGAGGTCGAATTTTTGGAAGAAATAAGCAACTAAAGACCTTTGTTTTGGGTCAGGAATCGCGGAAATATATTTTTGGTTGAGCTGTAGGTTTTGCAGGTCCCATTCATAATGCCGTGCACGAATTGCATCACTATGAAAGCCATCAATCTTCTGATTTACGCTCGCAAGAAAGGCTCCAAGGCTATGCATAAGCGCCTTACTGGGTTCAATTTCTCCCAAAAAGTCTCCCGGCAAAAACGACAACATTCGGCAGCACTTTGGTTCGTTTTCTAAGTCAATCGTTTTGACGTATTCTCCAGATAAAAAAGGTATAGGAGTCGGTGTTTTGGAGTTCTTTTTGTTTTGTAAATGAAGCAAGGCGCCACACTCTGCATTAAGCAGGGATATTGTGTTTTTTGTCGCTGGGTATGTTTTGAATATATATCTATTCTCCTCAGTTTTGATGAGGTAATTTTCATTTTCGTATCCATTCAACTTTTTGATTTCAAGTGGCAGGATTCCAAAGGATTTTATAATGGCTTCTCTCATAAGCGAAATACAACCTTTATAGCTGCAGTAATTTTTCGTATGCTTTTCTTGGGCTGCCTCTAAAGTAAACCTGTCCACAGTAGCGGTACCCTAGCTTGTCAAAAAGTGCAAGCATCGCTGGGTTGTCAAAATTTGTGTCCGCCTTCACGCTGTTAATCTTGTGCTGCTTGGCAAAGTTTTCGATATATAAAAACATTTTTTTAGCAAGCCCCTTACCTAGGTGCTCTTGTGAAATGGCAACGCGATGAAAAACCACAAAGTCTTCGTTGCTGAGCCACTCGCCCTCAAGCCTTGCGTATTCGGGCTCATCATTTATAAGAATAGCGGTATATCCAACAATCGTGTTTCCCTCTAGTAGAACGAATCCGCAACCTTTGGCAATATCACCTTCTATAACGGTTGGGTTTGGGTAACCATCTTGCCATTGATTACTTCCATCCTTTTTTCTTCGTGATATTGCCTGCTTCAAAATCTCCCAGATGAATGGAAGCTCATCCGCTGTTGCTTTCCTGAATTGCAAACTCTCCATCAATGCGACTTGTTTTTCTTTTGAGAATCGAAGTTACAAAATCACACATTAACTCAACGCAAAGAATCATCTTTTGTATTTTTAAAGAAATTATTTTTTTATGATTAAGTATAACCCTAAAATCTGGTTTAAGCACATTGCATCTCTCAACCAAAGCGACACATTGTTCAAGCTTTGGAAAGAGCTTATAGCAATAGGACTATTAACTGCAGGAATTGCACATCTTGAGGTGAAGTACATAGAAAACACGGAGCCGCTTGACAGCCTAATGCAGGTATACTCTTTAGTTGGTTTTGCCTTGTCTTTACTTCTTGTTTTTAGAACAAACACGGCGTATGACCGATGGTGGGAAGGCCGAAAAAAATGGGGCGAGCTTGTAAACAACACGAGAAACTTATCGCTAAAAATCAATGCCGTTTGCTCTAATAAAGATGACCGTGCATATTTTAAAAGAATGATTTCAAATTATGCTTTTGCTATGAAGGAGCATTTGCGTGATGGTGTTGATTTGAATCAACTTGAGCTAAATACCGAGGAGCTGCAAGAAGTCTCGGGTTATGAGCACAAGCCCAATTATATTCTCAAACGAATTTATGAAAGACTTGAAGTGTTAAAAAAGAACGGGGTTTTATCTGAAGAGGGCTATATTGTCGTTGACACCAACATGAAAACCTTTTCTGATATTATTGGTGCGTGCGAGCGGATTAAAAACACGCCTATTCCTTATTCATATAGTATTTTCTTTAAGAAGTTTATTTTTATTTATGTGACAACCCTGCCTTTGGCATTCGTAAATTCCTTCGGCTATTATTCTTGTTTGGTGTCTATTTTTGTCTTTTACATTTTGGTAAGCATGGAGATTTTAGCAGAAGAAATAGAAGACCCTTTTGGCACCGATGACAACGACCTACCAACAGATGGTTTGAGCCAAAAAATAAAGGAGAATGTACATGAAATTTTAGCCGATTAACTAAGCTTTATTTATATCCTACCTCTTCGGATAAAAGTAATTTGCTTTTCGCAAAGTTACCCGTCCCAAAAGCAACCTCTTTTCCTTCTTGATTATACAATTTAGCCTCGGCGGCAAATATACTGGAGGATTTATATCGGACCGTTCCAATAGCGGTAAGCCTTCCTTTAGACACAGGTCTTAGAATGTTTATATTGAATGAAGACGTAAGCATAAAGCAGCTTTTTACAACCGAGCTGACCGCGAAATATGCCGCATCATCTAACATTTTAAAGTATACTGTTCCGTGTATAGCTCCTAGTGCATGGAAATAGCTTTCAGAAATATCTAGAGTAATTGTTGCTTTTTCAGCTTCAATTTTACACGTTGTGGTGTCAAAGATCTTAGTATTGACATTTGCACCCAAATACATCGTTTCGAGTTTTCTATAATGTTCTGTATCCATTTAGTATTGGGTTTGACTGATTCTTTCTTTGTAGCGTTCCTGAAGAATATTTACAAAGGATGCTTTATTGAGCTTTATATATTCTATTGGATTTTCTGTACTCAGGTCTGGATGTAGGTCCCTTAGGTTCCCGTCGCTCCATATTGCCATTTCTAAAATAACAGGGGTCAAACCCAAGCCTTTTTCTGTTAAATGATAATGCTTAGATTTTTTATTTTCTGGCAAACTTAACCTTTTAATGATTCCTTTTTCTTCGATTTTTTTGAGCCGATCGGTTAAAATGTTAGTTGCAATTGCTTCTTCAGCCTCAACAAATTCTTTAAAGGTTTTTTTACCATCAATGAGCATTTGTTTAACAATAACCAAGGTCCACTTATCCCCTAAAACATCTAGGGCGGAGGTGATGGGGCAATCACAGCGAAAAGAATGAGCCATAAATAATGTGTTTTATAAACAGTTGAAACAATAGACACAAGATAGATATAATTTTATTATTGCTTGCAAAACGCAATTGAATAAAATTATAATAAATGTAGCTATAGGTATAAATATGAAAGCTTTATTGTTTTATTGGAGAGAATACTCGTTAACTTTAGCATGAAAAGAAATGCAATGACCAACTATTGTTTTTTTAATACTGTAAAAACTTGGGGCGGAGGTGAAAAATGGCACCTAGAGGTAGCTTCATATCTTCATAGCAAAGGTCAAAAAGTAATTCTTGTTGCTGCGCCAAATAGTTCGCTAGCCGAAAAAGCAAGAACGATTGGCATTACTGTTGAAACAATAAGCCTGTCCAATTTAAGTTTTTTAAACCCTATTGTTCTTTTTAAGATTGCACGACTCTTTAAGGAGTTTAAAATTGAGCGCCTAATCATGAATTCGCCGCGCGATTTAAAATGTGCGGGTCTAGTTGCTAGGTTTATAAAAGTGCCTAAAGTGGTTTTTAGGCGTGGCAGTGATATAGCAATTAAGAACAATTTTTTGAATCGGTATTTATATCAAAGAGTGGTGCATCAGGTTTTGGTAAATTCTCCGGCGACAGAAAAGTCTTTGAATGCCAATAATGCTCAACTCGTAGCAAAAAGTAAAACAGTAGTGATTCCAAATGGAATAGACTCAAGTAAGTTTTTGGCCGCTCCTTTCACCCCTGTTTATAAAAGACTAGCCGATGAGTTTGTGCTGTGTACCCTTGGTAGGCTTGTGCCACAGAAGAACCAAGGGTTTTTAATTAATGTTGCTGAAGAGCTAAAAAAAAGGAAGTTTAATTTTAAGCTTATTATCGGAGGAAGTGGTCCTTTAGAGGATGAATTGAAGTTAAAAGCCAAAACAAAAGGAGTTTCTGAGCATATTTTATTTACAGGGTTTGTCGAGCAACCAAAGGATCTTTATAGTTCGGGAGATATTTTTCTACTACCTTCTCTTTGGGAGGGATTTGGTTATGTACTTGCTGAGGCAGGCTTGTGTGCTTTACCTTCCGTTGCATTTGATACATCAAGTAATAGCCAAATAATTCAAGATGGAAAAACAGGTGTTTTGGTGTCAAAGGTGAGTCCCTCTTCTTTTGCTGAAGAAGTAATGAATTTGTCAGAAAATGAAAAGGTTCGACAAGAAATGGGCGTAGCAGCCATGAGTTTTGTAAAGAAGAATTTTGAGGCGGAACAGATTTTTGAGCAGATTGAAAAGGCATTAGTAAAACAGATATAAATACAATAATTATGGGTTTAACAAACAATGATATTTTTAAAAAGCTCAGAGTGGCTTTGAAAATGAGAGATGATGATATTGTCGAAGTTTTAGCCTTGGTCGATTTTGAAATAACCAAAAGCGAGTTGGGTGCTTTTTTTAGAAGTGAGGATCACCCAAAATACATGGAGTGTCACGACCAAATTCTTCGTAATTTTTTAAACGGGCTCATCATTTATAAACGGGGACCGCGTGAGGATCGAAACCCTAAAGACTAGTACTTGTACTCTTTCAAATAAGCATCCAAAACGTCTAAAACTTCTGGAAAATTTTCTCTTCCAAACCCAATACGGGCATGTTGATTACCATATTCAAAGGCCTCAGAAGGAAGCAACATGATACCCGTTTCTTTAACTAGCTTTTGTGCAAAATTTTCGGCCGTTTCATCAAGGCGCAGCTTTATAAAAGCTGTAGAGCTAGTCAAAGGAGGAGAGAAGTCGAATAGCGATGGGTGTTTGCGTTGGAATTTTGAAAAAAGCAAAATGTTTTTTGCGATTTTATCTAAGTTTCGTTTCAAAAAGTAATCCAAATTATTCAATGCTATTGTAGCCAATATCTCACTCGGGGCACTACTACAGATGGACAAGTAGTCTTTGAAGTTTTCGATTTTTTGAAGTAGCATTTTGTCTTTAGAGGTCAACCACCCGATACGCACACCCGCTAAGCCGAATGTTTTTGATGTTCCCCAAAGGCTAATGCTCTTTTCATAAAGGTCAGACATTGAAGGAAGACAAGGCCCAGGTCTATGGTCGAGAAAGCGATACATTTCATCACTAAAAACATATACGTCGTTGTTGCGGCAAACGTCAATAAGCATCTCATACTGCTCTAGGTTTGGGCTAAACCCAGTTGGGTTGTGTGGGAAATTAACAATGACAAGCTGGGTGTTTTTGGAGACTAAATCTTCAAAGTCAGCCATAGAATAGGTCCAAACACCATCCGATTCTCTCGGCCCCCAGAGCTTTAATGTACACCCTATGTCTTTTGCAATTTGGTATAGTGATTGGTACATCGGTGCCATGCAGACAACTTCGTCTCCTTTTGATAACAAAACATTCATCAAGACGAAGTTCGCTTCTCCGGGAGAGGTCACGAGAATCTCATCAAGCTCAATATTTTGATAATGCTTTTGTATTGCTTTTCTTAACGGTATGCTCCCTCTTGTTTCAGTATATCCTAGCTTTAAATTAAGCCAATCTTTTTTTTCTGTTTCTGAAGCAAGACTTAAGACTTCGGCCATAGAAAAACCATCACAATCGGAGCTCGACAGCATGTATTTTGCGCTAAATTCATATTTAGCAAAGTAGCGCTCTATGGCAAAATCTTTTAGCTGCATGGTGCTTCTTATTTTCTTTTCACCACTTTCAAGGATTGGTTCCTTACTTTTAAAATGTATAATCCGTCTGGAATAGTTGCTAGATTTATATTTGTGCTTCAGGACTGAA
>Ga0315330_10003294_pt1 | contig 11078 bp, 9 predicted proteins | sample M140m34915metaG_FD_203453 | JGI IMG/M metagenome (GOLD analysis project Ga0315330, IMG submission 203453) | Ammonia-oxidizing marine archaeal communities from Monterey Bay, California, United States - M1 40m 34915 | ecosystem: Environmental > Aquatic > Marine > Intertidal zone | place: USA... | reverse complement strand
GGTGGTTACTGCTCAGCGAGCCATCCAAGAAGGTCGAGGATTTCCTGTTTGTTCAGCGTATCGAGCAGGCCAGCCGGCATGAGTGAAGTGGTTGAGGGACTGATCTGCTCGATTCTTTCTTCTTCGATTTTGGTCAGATTCCACGGTTCCATTTGGTTCGTCCGCACGGACATACCACCACCGCCATAATTGACAACCTGACCCACAACCACTTTTCCGTCGTCCGTCACGACCTTAACCGCTTGAAAATCGTGCGGTATTGTCTTGTTGGGTTCAATGATGGCCTCGAGTAGATCGTAGGGACTGAATCGACGGGTGACTCCCGACAGATTAGGGCCAACTCGGCCTCCTTGGTTTCGAACCTGATGGCATCGGTTGCACATCGCAACAGCAAACATATGCTCGCCCCGTTTGTGATTACGTTTGGCTGAGCGGATCTCTTGCCAACGGGAGTCACGCTTGGGTAGCAGCTCACTGACTGTCCACTGTTTGACCATGGGACGTGACTGGGCGGGAGTATCCTCGGTATTGGGTTGGTTCAGTTCTTGCAGTAATGGTTCGAGCTTTGCTTGTTCTTCTTCATTCAGGGTTGTTTCCGCGTCTTTTCGAATTTGACGCGCAAATTCTCCGTTGGTTCGCCCGCCGGCTAACGAGTTCGCACGACCAAACCAGCGAAAGTAGCGTCGGCGCTGGGCAAGCGACCAGCCCTCTTCGAAACCACGCAACATCAATGCCATGTGCATCTGGTCATCGGAAGTTTCAGATGTTTCGAGTGCCACCAGCAACGGTTCAATTCCCGTTTCGGTGTCAAGAAATGCCAGCATGCGACTGAGTTCACGATCGAAATCTGAATCATGTGTTGGAAAAAGAGACAGGCATTGCTGGCTGAGTTGGGATTCCAGCGGTTCCGTGGGGCGTCCATGACGAATGAAAATCAGTGCGTAGGCACGGAGCAGGTCGATTTGAAGTTTTCGATCCAGATTAGCCAGTTGCAGTTGCTTCAATTTCTGTAGCAGTGGTTGCCCACGGTTCTCTGTGCAACGTGCCAACGCGATCGTCGCCTCGATGATGGTTTGTGGTTCCCTTTCGGTTGACAGGCGATCTTGCCATTGCGCTACAGGCTGGTGTTCCAGGGCAACGCGAGCGGCGAAACGGATGTTACGATCCTGATGCTTCAGGTGAGGCCAGATCTGATCAATGCGATTTGGTTTCATTGGCTGATGATATTCCTCAAGTGAGCGACGTAGGGAGTGCAGATTGTCTGCATCAGCCGCAGAATTTTCAGAAGCAACAATATGTTTTTGCTGCTGATCGTTATCTGCGTCATAGCGAATCCGATAGATGTGCGATTGAACACCGCGACCGCCAGTCACAAGATAGAGTGAATGGTCCAGCGGATGAACGACGATATCAACGACCGGCAATGGAGCAAAACTTGCAAATAGTTGGTGGTTGCCAGTGTAGGTCGCTCCGCTTCTTTTCAGGTTAGCCGTGTAAATGCGCCCGTAGCTCCAGTCACAGAAGAAAAACAGCTCTCGGTACGGTGTGGGAAAGTTTGTTTCATAGCCGAAGGTCACCCCTGTTGGTGACCCGAGCCCGACATCGATCACGGACGGCAAACTATCTGGGTAGTAGGCGGGCCATTTCCCGGAACCGTTGCGCCATCCGAACTCACCACCACTAGTGACGTGACAGATACGGGTCGGACGGTACCAAGGAGTACCCAGATCAAACTCCATATCGGCATCGTATGTGAACAAGTCGCCTTCGCGATTGAAAGCCGCGTCATAGACATTACGAAACCCAATGCAGATCAACTCCCAGTGGCGACCGTCGAGGTCTGTTTTGGCGATCCAACCGCCAGGCGCCATCGTGTTGTTGGCATGTCCCCGACTGTCTGGCATTCGCGGTAACAATTGATCTTCGTCCCAGTGTTTTGGCACCCTGCTGCTGTCAAAGCCACCAACAGGTTTTCCTGCCATGTTGCCACACACCACGTACAGTGACTTGCCATCGGGGCTTGGGACAATCGCGTGGTTTCCATGACCAGCTCCCGGCTTGCCGGGAGGGGCGATTCCACGCAGCAATTCAATTGAGTCAAACTGATCGTCCTGGTTGGTATCTCGAACACGGTACAAACCAGGGCCTTGGGCTGACTTGCCGTTGACCATCACGTAAAGGGCGTCGGCTTTATACAGCAGTCCCATCGCCATGCCGATATCGAGATCAATTTTTTCGATGGTCGGGGCATCCAAATCCATGGATTTGGGCATGGTCAACCGATACAGCGATCCCTTTTGATCCGATGCAATGAGCCGTCCTCGGTCGTCGACAGTCAGGCAAATCCACGAGCCCTGCTCGGAATTCGGAACTTCATAGATTTCTTCTGCAACAAAACCCGGGGGCAGTGTGAAGTCAACAGCCCGCGTTTGAGCAAAAGTGACCCCTGCCGTAAGGCAACCCGCAACACAGTAGAGGAAAAGTATGAATCGATTCATGGAAGTTGGTGAACAGCACGGAGGAATGGGTAAGGATGAGCGTGGATTTAGCATAGCAAAAAAACTTGACTAAGCGTGGTATGCCATTGGGCAACAGGACACGTCAGCTGACCGCATGGCTGTCGTTGTTGACACGCAGTGCATGCTTTACGTCGGGATACGATTGTTTTTCCGTTTCTTGGATCCGCCTCATTTGTACTTCAGTCGAGATTCGGGGTTCAGGTTACTTCTGTCGCATGATTGGCAGCCGTCCTTCGATCGGAGAGGCATTAGCCTTTCGGGGTTTGATGTGAGTGCTCGGTTCACCGTGTTTCCAGGTTGCCTATGGATCGCTGCTGGATTCAGAATCTGGGAGCTTGGCAAGTACTTCATCAAGGAACTCAAAGGCATCATCGATGGCAGCTTGGACCACCACAAGATGTTCGATATTTGCGTATATCTTGAAGCGATTTTCAATTTTGGACGTCGTTAGACTCTGGTGTAGTTGTTTCGCTGCCGCGATTCCAAAGTCCTGGTCACCCGCTCCCACGTACCATGCGACCTGCTGGCTGCGTTTGGCGTCGCTGCTCGGCATGCGACCGCCTCCACCCAACGCGATTGCCGCGGCCGGCAGAGCCGGGTTCTTTCGTACTTGCTTGATAACTTGCGATGCTCCCATGGAATGGCCCAGCAGCATGATGCGTTTTCGATCCAGCGGCACAAACGCTTCGAGAGTGTCTATCATTTCGCTGCTGTCCAGCGATAAGCCGAATAACGTCTGACGGGGTGAGATTACGACCCAACCCCGTTTCGCTGCTTCATCGATAACTCTACCTGCTCCATAAGTCTCAAAAAACATGTTTTCGCTGCCACCAGCTCCATGGAAAACAAATAACACTGGGGCTGGTTTGATGGCCTTTTGGGGGAGATGGATTCGAGTCGGTACCGACCGTATACCCTTTGCCAATGTTAGCCAAACTTCCTTTGCACCAGACGACTGGTTGGCGAAGTCGGTCGGTTTACTGCGATTGGCAAGCATCGCTTCGCAAGTTTCTAGCCGGTAGAGCAGGGGGAAGTCCGCCTCTTGGGGAAGACCTTCAATCACATTTTCGATGAGTCGTGTTTCGTCGCGAAGTGTAGAAGCGACCGTCATGTCAAAGGCTTGTGCCGTCGTTGAGGGAGTTGCCGTCTTCAAGGTCATTGCAGCGTCCTTGAGTTGTTGCAAACGTTTGTTGAGCCGTTCGATTCGACTGATGGTTGTGAAAGGTAGAGCATAGGCATCGTCGTTATGTCGGATGATGACTGAAAGCAAGTGATCGCCTTCTGGAATCTGTTCAATATTCCAGCTTGCACCTTTCATCAGTTGATGAATTGAAAACTGTGTTTCAGCCAGTGCCTCGCCTGTAGCTCGCGTCAGCTTCAGATTTGCCATTGCTTGCGGAAAGCGTTTGATGTCGGTCGGATAGAACGGTGTCAGCTGGACTTTTAACGATCCGACACCGGCTTCCGCGCATACTGGTGAGGCTAGCAATTGCGAGCCGATCATGGCGTTGATCAGCCCATTGGTTTCCTCTTCGTTGCGGACTGCCAGCCATGCCTGATCCAACTGGCGACCGGCTTCGGAGAGCCGAAGGGTAAAGAAACTTCGGACGGCGGTCTTGAGGAAAGGAACAGCGGCAATCTGTTGATTGGTGGGAGCCGTTTCCCATTCGTTCTCGAACCTCTCGAGTCTACGTCCAAGTTCCAGTCGCGGATTCTGTGCGAAACCTTGCGATATAGGTGCAGTCAGCAGAGCTACAAGAATGGTTGAAATCCGCAGCTCGGATTTCAGGATTTTGATTTTGTTTGGCTGGAAAGTGCATCGTGCATTCAATGCAGGACGACCATGCAATGATTTTCCCATCGTTTTCGTTAGCCTGATGTTAATGCGTTGACGTTGATGGTGTTACTGTTTTCTGGGCTTGCGCATTTAAATTCGCATGGGTGGAGGAGCGAATGCACGATGTGCAATAGCCTACCGTCACTTTGACGTACCGCAAGGAATTGCTCGTTCCTGTCGCGACCAACAGTTTCGGGAAACGACTTGTTTGCGGTCCTTCCGGCGCGCTGCTGCCAGCATCGCAGTTGTAGATGTTAGGCTTCGATTCTTCTGCGATGAGATCGGCAGCACACCTAATTTTCTTGCTCTTGTGGCAAGAGCACTTTACTAGGGCGCAATCGTCATAGCTAAGGAGTATTCTATGGGAGCCCCGCGAATGTCCGTGGTAGGCAATCGGAGAAGTATCCGAACTCTGAGGGAATCGTGAATGCGGGCAAGTATCTCTGTAGCAGTGTCGAATACTCGGGTTGTCAGTCTGCTTGAACAGTTGGCGGTAGATCCTTTGCGCGATCGCAGGGCAAGTTGCCGACGCGTTGTGGAAGCGATCTCACTGTTTGCCCGTGCCATTGAAGTGTTGCTAAACAGAATCAAACTCGTGACTCTGCTCAGAAGTCAGCGCATTAAACGCAGCATGGGGGGGGCGATGGCACACAATATGGGTAGGGCTCGATTCAGCCTTGTAAGTTGTCTCACTCGAACCACTGTCTCGAAGTCGCGAATGCTTGAGGCTGTGAATGTCTTTGTCGCTCGCGCAGCAAATGAATCCAGTGGGCTCTCGAGCAGTAGCAGCGAGGAAGGTTTTCTTGAATTACGAATAGTGAGCCTCGATCAAAGTTCAGCTTGATGTAATCGATGCCAGTGGAATAGTAAATTTAAGAGACTTGTAACCTTGTGATCTGCAGATATTAGCTATGCATCGATATCCTTATATCACCCCGTATGTCAACAAAGTCTTTGCAGAAGAGAAAGAGCGTTGGGACTTTCGCTTTCTTCGACCTGCTTTACTAGTGAGCTATTTTCTTATTCGGCTAGTTAGTTTCCCAATCAAGTTTTTCTTGCGGCGCAAGCCTCTTGGATTTGAGGGGCGTCTCATCGATTGGTGTATGACATTTGGTCTGAAGTATCTGGCGCGCACAGAGGCTGCGGAGTTATTCATTCGCCATACGCAAATTGAGCCGATTCTCTACCGGTACATTCTGTCAAGACGTGGGCAATCTACAATGGATTCCTTGGAGAAATTGAATGGGATTGACGGCGATTTCAATCTCGAGAGCTTGGCGGTAGCCAAACAAAATAACTTAACGATTGGACATGATCTGCTTAGCTACGAATTAGTAGATCGCTTCGATAAGCATTCGTTTCTTGAGAATATTGAATTCCTACGCTCCATCACACCAGAGGATCACGAGAATTACAGCAAAGCTTTGCTGGATGAAACTCGACAACATTCGTTTCAGCTTTTGGGGCCCACAAGTCTTGTCATGTTGGTCGTGTTGGTGATCACCCTGTGTGGTGATTTAAAGACAACGGTGACGGCATTGAACTCGTTTGGTTCAGATTCGATTCTGTTGTGGTGTATGAAACGACTTTATGTCGATAACCCGAGTGTGCTTACTGACCTCGATTTCTTCATGCAAGAGGTCAGTAATCGGGGGCACTATAACAGCAGTGTCTTTTTCTCTAACCCGAGCCAGTATCTCTACTATCACGTTGTTTTTGATGAAGTGGTCTACGAACTGCTCATGAATGAACCATTTAAACCAGAGGAGAACTGTGTCGTATGACCTGTTACATCACTCGGACTTCCTCCTTTTTACCCGGTGAGCCCGTAGATAATGAAAATATTGAACACTATTTAGGGGCATTGCCAGGGGAAGAGGAAATCAAGTCCACCGTGCTTGGCATGAACGGGATTCGGACCCGGCACTATGCTCAGGATCAAAGTCTGAACGCCACTCACGATGTTTATGATATGGCTAGACAGGCTGTACTGAGTTGTGTTGATTCTTCTGACCTTTCAGTGCCCGTCACGATGTTGACTTCAGGCACCACGTACTCGCCTCTGTTGGCTCCGGGCACAGCATCGATTTTGCATTCCCGAATTAGCGACATTCCTGCTACCAGTCATCCGATGGAAATAAGTTCGCATGGTGGGGTTTGTTCTTCAGCGACTGCGGCTTTAGTCAACGCAATCCGTGCAGTCTCTTTGGGGGCACATCGAAAAGCTCTTTGTGTCGGGGTTGACCATCCGTCAGAGATCTTAAAAGTCGGCGAGATCGATCCGATTGATGACCGTCACGAGCATGCTCAGGTACGTCACAGTCAATGGTTCATGACGGTGTTTTTGCGTTTCATGCTGTCAGACGGTGCTGGGGCTATGCTGCTGCAGGATCAGCCATCGCAGGATGGTGTATCACTTCGAGTCAATTGGACGCACTCCATGTCGTTTGCCAACGAATCAGAGTTGTGTATGAAGCTCGATGCAAAAACCGCACGTTTGAGCCAGAACTCAGTGATTCTTTCTCGTTATTTGTTTTCCTGTGGGGAGGTTTTCCTGCAGAAAGCACTCGAAGCAAACAATGACTCGTTCGACGACCATCAGATCGTGCTGCCACATCTGTCGTCGTATTTTTTCCGAAAGAAGGTTGAGCGTTCAATTAAAAAGTTGTCCAAGGATCCCGACAATCCTTTGCCATATTGGACAAACCTTTCCACAGCTGGCAACACGGGAGCGGCAAGTATCTACATCATGCTGGATCACTTTGTCCGTCGGGGGGAAATCAAAAATGGAGATCGGATCTTGCTCTTTGTTCCTGAATCGGGGCAGTTCAATTTTGTAATGATCAGCCTTACGGCGGTAATTCCATGAGCGGCGTCTTCAACGCACCTCATGAAAAAGTTCGTCAGCGATTGGCTATCATCGGATGTGGAAGTAGTGGGCTGATTACGTTGAAGTACGCGCAAGATCTACTTCCAGACTGGGAGATTCAGTGCTTTGAAGCATCCGGGGAAATTACAGGATGCTGGGGGGATCCGTATCCCGGGTTTGTATCGACTTCGACCAAGTTCACGACCCAATTTGCGTGCTTTCCAAAATACTCGGCGAACGCAAGTTCAGCATCCACGTGCGAAAAGAGTGAATTCTTCCAAGGAAGCGAGTATGGCCAGTACCTTTTGGATTTTGCAGAACACTTCCGGTTGAAGCAGCACATTCGTTTGCATACCCGAGTTGAACAGATAGGATCTGTGGACCAGGGAGATCAGTGGCGGCTGACCCTTGTTGAAAATATCGGGGACACAAATCATGATTCGAGCGAGGATTTTGATCATGTAATTGTGTGCACGGGATTGGCTGCTGAACCGAGAAAAATCGTTTCAACGGTTCCTCAACTCGCTCCATCTGACATTCACGGTCCGGTCCCTATTCGCAAGAAAAGCATCGTCGTGTTAGGCGGAGGGGAATCGGCTGTTGACCTAGCTGATCGGTTATCAAAACCCGAGCATGAGAACGAGGTGTATTTATCCTTGCGGTCCGGGATTCGGGTGAGTCCGCGGTATCATCCAGTCCGTGGTGTCCCCTCGGATTTTTTGCGAAATCGGCTGATGCTCTCCATCCACGAGGACTTGCGAAATTGGATTGGGCAAAAATTCGTGGAAGCAAGGATTCGCCACCAATGGGTGTTCGAGCGACTCTTTCCATCACGCAAGGGAAGGCAAAGTAAGTCCGATTTAGACAAGGCGTCTTTTGAGCGACGGAAACATTGGGATTATCGATTGACGCGTCACGCAAAAGATGACCTGTTTAATATGTTCCATAATAAGAGTGATGATTTTTTAGATTCAGTTGCGATCGGACGCATCAAGATCATCGGTGCCCCCAAGGACAATAATTTTACTTCGTTTGAGGGTTTTAGCGGGGACGCCAGTGTCAGTGTTAAGCCTGATTATGTTGTCCCATCCATCGGATATCAGATGCAGCTACAGCACCTCTTTCGCGGGATGCTTGCTTTCTCGGACTTCTTCTTGGGCTGCTGTCACGTGAAGCGTGTGAATGTCCATCTCGTTGGTTTTGCTCGGCCCGTTATTGGTAACATTCCAACGATAAGTGAAATGCAAGCGAGGTACGTCTGTAAAATGATTGCGGGATTGGTTTCGCGACCGGAGTCGATCGCCGCTGATCATGAAGACGATCTACAGGCACAGCAACTTCGATATCAAGCATTTGAAGTATCAAAGGTTTATCCAGTTGAGATGTTCCCCTATTGCGATCGCCTTGCCAAATTGATGGGTGAATCTGTCAAAAGTGGACGAATTCTCAGCACGTGGACTTGGTTCCGACAGCAGCTTGAGCCTGCAACAACCTTGCATTATCTATCACCGGAAAAAGTGCCGCCCCAAGTCAGGCACCCACCGATTTATCTACCCTTTCTGTTGATTGCTGTTTTGTTCGCTCTCAAACCACTCGATTGGATTTACCGGATGTGGGTCAGGCGGGTAGCAAAACGTTTGTCATAGCTTATGAGGCCCGAGGACGTGCGATCACTCGGACTCCAAACTTGGGAGTCATTGTTGTTGCGGCTGACATCTCATGGCGATCTTCGCAGGAAAGTTCGATTGTAAAGTGACGCCCAATCAACGCCATGATCACTAGCATCTCCATCATGGCGAAATGCGTTCCAATGCAAATTCGTGGGCCACCTCCAAAGGGAATGTAGGCGTAGCTTGAACGAGGGTTCTCCTCATTTTTTGGTTGGAAACGAGTTGGATTGAATTGATCCGGGTCATGCCAATATTCGCGATGCCGGTGTAATGAGTAGCGGCTCATGACAATGATTGATCCGGCGGGTAGGTTGACACCGGCTAGTTGCGTCTCGTGGCGGGTATTTCGGTTTTCAAACCAAAACGGTGGGTGCAGTCGAAGCACCTCATCGAGAACCATTCGCGTGAAGGAGAGTTCTTTGATTTTTTCGATTTGCAAAGGGGCCGTACCGATTACTTGATCAATCTCTTCTAGTACCTGAGTGAGTACTTCGGGATGTTGGGCCAGTTCGTACCAAGCCCAAGTAAGCGCGCTTGACGATGTTTCATGTCCGCCCACGATCATGCCCAGCACTTCGTCGGCAACTTGTTGATGCGACATCGCTTGGCCAGACTCGGGATCCTGGGCACGAAGTAAAATCCCTAGTAGATCGTCCTTCTGTCTTGTTGCCAGCCTTTCGTCGATCATCTTCTGGATAAATTCGTGAAATTCACGAAGTGTTCGTTTTAGTCTCCTATTGCGACCAGAAGGAAACCAAATGTCTCGAATGATTGGTATAGGCGGTTTCGCACTGTAGTTGTCGATGGTGTGCGTCCAATCCAGAATCTTATCACTGACGCTGCCGAAGTTGTCTCGGAAGAGAGTACGCCCGACGATCTCAAGCGTTAATCGACTCATCTCGGGCGCGATATCGAAGGATGAATGCTGGTTGGGTCGGGCTTGCCATCGCGCAAGCATTTCGTTGGTTGACTCTATCATCACAGGAAAGAATTGTTCGATTGCACGATGGCCGAACATTGGCTGCATCAATTTACGCTGGCAACGCCATTGGCTGTCCTCGGAAACCACCAAGCCATTTCCGAATGCATTGGCAAATCGACGATAGATCGGGGTATTCTTGTCGAAGTTTTTATTGGTCTGCTGAAGAACGGCCTTAATTAGGTCTGGGTGATTGATCAGGTAAAAGTTAAATGCTCCTCGGTAATGAACAAAGTCGCCGAAGCGATTTGCAAGGTGGTCGAAGAAAATTGCTGGGTTTCCTGCGAGCATCCATTGTCGATAACCCCACGGAGGCTTTGCGAGCTTCCCCGAAAATTCTGTCGCAACCTGTTGATTCGATTCTTCTGACATTGAAGTTTTCTTCGTGTCTGGATGTTCGCTTCTTAAATGCGTTGTTCCGTGCCCATTGTCTGACCTGTTTCTTTTCTTCCATGTGGAGGTGGGTTTGGGCCTGCGGAAGCTTGTTGCCTATCTATTTTCCACTGTTCCTGCGGGCTGGTTATCTTGGAGTGGTTTCACAATTCTATAGATTGGTGCAAGCCGCTTTCGATGCAAGTAAAGCTGAAAGTATTCGACGAGGGCGACTGCCATCAAGCTGGATTCTAGGGCGGTCTTTATCCGCTTTCGCACATTGGAGTCGCATTCAAAGGTCCTTTCCGTCTTGCCTAAGTGATTCCCGGATTACTTTGCCGTTGGTGAGTAGCTTGGTAAGAGCCCCCGTGAATCAAGCTGTTTCGGCTTGAACTCAGGAATTCTTGCGAGTTGTGGTAAGAGCAGAAGTTGGCCCTGCCAAGACTGCATTGAACGAGCTCGTTGGCTGGCTCTTGCAGGTAGCATTCATTTGAGCTAACTCACTGCCATGAACGAGAGGTCGCAGTGCATTAATGTACGCTGTGGGGCGTAGAGAGAGTGAGGTAGTTCGTCGCTTTCTGTCGGGATGGGTGTGAAGACGGCGTTCACACGGCTTTGTCGAACGGAACGGGAGCGAATTCGAGAGGTCCTGGCGGCGGATTAGAGACTACATCATGCAACGCAAGTGGTGCCAAATGAAAAAAACGCCCAGCGGCCTGAGTTCGGCATCCGGGCGTTCTTTGGACGAAGTGCTAGTTGCGCAATTTTTCACTACATCTACGGCTGGTGCGTTGCAAACATTGATTTGCATCCCAAAGCTGGGTTGCAGATT
>Ga0315330_10003292_pt1 | contig 11080 bp, 9 predicted proteins | sample M140m34915metaG_FD_203453 | JGI IMG/M metagenome (GOLD analysis project Ga0315330, IMG submission 203453) | Ammonia-oxidizing marine archaeal communities from Monterey Bay, California, United States - M1 40m 34915 | ecosystem: Environmental > Aquatic > Marine > Intertidal zone | place: USA... | reverse complement strand
TTACGTTTCTGTATCTGAACAAGTTGCTGGTAATATTTTGTATGGTCCATTAGGAGTTGCAACACGTACTGGTGCAACATTATTCATGCATGGAGAATTAATGGGAGAAACACCACCAATAAACTTCTCAACAATGGAAGCTGGTGCACCAACACCTTGGTCTGATGCAACTGTTCAAGCGCTATATGGCGTTGATGCTAATGCAGCAGCAGCACTTAGAATGATGGTTAGAGATGCGATTTATACTGGATTTGTTCCTGACTATCTGGCTGGGCTTGGTAGCGATGGCGCTTACAAGACTCAAACAGTAAATCAATGGCTATTTGGCTGGTATGACCCGGTTAGTCACGCTGTGGCTGAAGATCCTACTGCACCAAGTGCAGGTTGGGCCAAACTAGAAACTAACCTAACATACTATGGCTCAAATAACGTATCTACTGGACCAGCAACAACCTATACAGTTTGTACTGGACACAACTCTGATTGTGACAAGGGCGAAACCATCCTTGAAGACGGTTCCAATGAACTTGCTTGGCACAATACTGCAATGGCAGTAGCAACTTATGGTGCAGTTGGTGTAGAGTTACTAGACGAAACTACTGGCGGATTCCTAACTGGTGATGGCGACAAAGTTGATGCTGGAGGTTATGCAATAGCCGCAATAACATGTTCAGGAACAAGTGAAGTAAAGGGTATTCCAGTTGACGACTGTTCAGCTTCAGTTGATCCAACTACAAGACCAATCACTGCTAAATTAATCGAGTCACTTACACTATTAGACTCGATGACACCTGCTCTTCCTGTTTACTTCGGTACTGAAATTACAATGCAATCTGAAGAACTTTCTGGTCTTATTATCGCAGGAGAATCAACATCTACTTTCTACTTGGATACCAGAACAGAATATAACAGAGCAACTGCTCCTGCAATGACAGACTTACAGCCGGTATTCCAAATCTACCAATCTTCAGAGATTGGAGATAGTGATGCTGAAGATATGGAAAGTTCAATTGTACAGAACCAAAATGGTTTGAGTTATTGGACTAACTTCGATGTACCTACTGATTACATCGCACTTGTATTGTACCTCGGTGCAGTTGCATGTCTAGTTCTTGCTGCAATGGCAGTGAACAAAGAAGACGAGTGAATAACCGTTCAAAGCGACTCATCTTTCAATAGGTGAGAGCCCTTGGTCTAGCCATGGCCAAGCGGGTAATGCTAGTTAGAGGAGGCATCCTTGGCCGTAACTCAGGCCTTGGTTCATCGCATCATAATTTGGTAGACCTGCTGAGTTCTAGCAGTGTCCCGGGGTGGGATATTGATTCTGTAAGCGAGTATGAGTTACCTCTTAGAGCGTCACCTTTCTACCGACTTTGGAAGCGTTGGTTTTCACATCCGAAAACTGTTAAGAGAGCCATTAGTAAGTCTATTTCCAAAGGCTCATGCGATCTAGTCCATATTACAGATCAAGAACAAGCGCATTTGATACCTAAGAATTGTAAATTACCTGTTGTTGTAACTGTACATGATTTATTTCACCTCTTTCCAACAAAGATGGAATTAGGCGGGCAAGTAATCGAAATTGGTGAACAGAATCCGCCAAGTTATCGTCGTAGAGATATTAAGAAACTGAAAAAGGGTTTACAACGTGCTAATTTACTGATTTGCGATTCCAAATCAACTTTGATGTATTGCCAAAAGCACTTTCCAAGTGTGAACTCTACATGTGTACCACTGGGCATTGATGTTGCTAAATACTCCCCTAGTAATCGAGATAAAGAACAAAAATCACCAAATGATAGATGTAATATTTTGATTGTTGGGAGTCATGATCCAAGAAAAAGAATGGACTTTATTTGTCAAGTAATTGGTTCCTTGGAAAGTTCTGTTCTAAATGAAATACAAATCCATCATGTTGGCCAAGGTGAGAGCGATTATGGCCAACCCGCAGTTATAGAGTTAGCAATCGAAAATAAAATCAAAAATTGGACAGGTCATGGACCATCGGTAAGCGATTCTAAATTAATGGAATTAAGAGATATCTCAGAATGCTTATTATTTCCTTCAGCTAGTGAGGGATTCGGGTATCCTCCATTAGAAGCAATAGCGTGTGGTCTCCCTGTATTGTGTTCGGATTTACCATCGCATAATGAATTGATGCCAGAAAATTATTGTCTACCTGCTGAGGATAAAGAGGTTTGGAGGAATGCAATTTTAGGAGTACATTCTAACTGGAAAACGCGTGATGGCAAACCTAGAGAATCTACTCAAGAGTTGATTGAACATGCTTCAAAATTTGACAATAAAGCATTCAGTTCTAGAATGGCAGATGCCTATAATTCTCTAGGTTCTGATATCAATCTATTTTCCTTTGGAAAAATTGTAGAATGATTACCATGGGAATTTGACATTCCAGAGTATGCCATCGAGGAATATACATTGGATACTCAGCATTACAGAACCTAAGAGCATTGTTCCTGCCCCTTCAGCACCGTCTTGATAGGCAGAATAAGCAAGCATTCCAAACATAATGTTGCCAATAGAGGCCAAAACAAGAATTCCAATAACTAAAAATGGTGTCCATGAGTATTCATTATTCATGTGGAATTGTGTACTTTCAAGCCATAACATTGATGGAATCAAGAAGACACAATATGTTAGTAATAATCTATTGGCACCTTTTCCATCGGATTCACCCCATGGCCACCGTAGATTCTCAATGACAGATACATCTACGCTATACAAAATTGTCCACCAGTACATCAGATATCCAATGGCAGCGATAAACATCCATGGTATGATGAACTTGGTCCAACTTAGAGGGATTCCACCCCAAAGAGCCGTTGCATCATCAGATTTTGAAACGCCGTAAACATATGATAATAAAACTAAAATTCCAAGGATTATTACGAAGGTTCTAATGAATTGTCGGGTTATTTCCATAGACCCTCGTCTTCAATTTAATAGATAAAGCGTTGCTCAAATCCTTGTGCAATTATCCGCATTATTCATGTGCATGTTTAATTTCGCCAGTTCATGCAACCGATTCAGAGTGTAGCAATTGTCGGCGCTGGGAACATGGGCTCAGGTATTGCCCAAAAATCGGCACAAGAAGAATTTGATGTCCAAATGGTAGACAGAGAGCAACAATGGGTTGACAGAGGGCAAGGAATAATTGCTGATTTTCTTTCTGAAGCAGTCGAAAGAAGAATTTTTTCTTCAAGCCAGGTCGATGATATCAAAAATAGAATTACGGGGGTAGTCGGTGTTGATAATACTGCTGAAAATACAGATCTAGTAATCGAGGCAGTTTTCGAAGATTTCGATGTCAAGACAGCCGTTTTTAACACACTGGACAAAGTATGCGGACCAGATACAATTCTTGCATCTAATACTTCGTCTCTTTCAGTCAATGCTCTTGCCGAGGCGACAGGAAGACCTGACCGCTTCGTTGGTCTTCATTTCTTTTATCATCCAGCTAAGAATAGATTGATAGAAGTTATTCCAGCCGAGTCATCAAGCCAGGAAACAATCGACAAGGTAGTGCAATATTGTAAGATGCTAGGAAAGGTAGTAATCGTATGTTCTGATAGACCAGGATTTGTTGTTAATCGATTCTTTGTTCCTTGGCTAAACGAGGCTTGTCTTTTGTTGCAAGAAGGTGTTGCTAGTGCTGCTCAAATTGATGCTGCAGCATGTAAAGCATTCCGTATCGGTCTTGGTCCATTTGGATTGATGAATCTTACAGGCCCACCTATTGCTCTACACTCTACTGATTATCTCGCCGAACAATTATCAACACCGAGATATAATGGTGCACAGAACCTTCGAGACCTTATCGAAGCGAATGCTCACTGGGACGTTTCAGGCGACCAAGATTATTCAACAGAGCAATATGATTTGATATCTGAACGCTTATTTGGGGTAGTTTTTGGTGTAGCATCACAGATTGTAGAAGAAGGCGTGTGCTCGATGGAAGATGTCGATAGAGGTGCTAAAGTCGGTCTTCGCTGGGCTAAGGGTCCGTTTGAATTGATGAATAAAATTGGGATCGAAAAATCCTACTCTATGGCTCAAAGTTACAGTCAACTTTGTACGCTCGAAGATGGAACCGAATCCTGGAAAGTTCCAGTATCTTTCAAGCAACAAGCTGAAAATAAAAAACCATGGAATTTCTCTTATGTGGACACTGCTATATCAAAGGGAATAGCGACTATAACTATCAACAGGCCTGAGGCAATGAATGCACTTAATGAGACAGTTATAGCACAATTAGGAGATGCGGTTCAACAGGTTAATCGGAATGATTCCGTACATACAATTGTTCTTGACGGTGCTGGAAAAGCATTTGTTGCAGGTGCGGATGTCAAATTTTTTGTTGATAAGATTAGAGCGGATTCCATAGATGATATCTATGAATTTACCGCAAATGGGCACAAAGTCCTCAATTCAATAGAGAACTCTACTAAAACGACTATTGCTCTAACTACGGGGCTCGCTCTTGGCGGTGGACTAGAACTCGCTTTAACTTGCGACTATAGAATTGGAACTCGCAGAACTCAATTTAGATTCCCCGAAACATCTATCGGAATTTATCCTGGGCTTGGCGGTTCACAGAGACCAGCCAAGATTTGTGGAATACCTGCTGCTCGATGGGCCGTGCTGGGTGGTAATTTCATGACGGCTCAAGTCGCTTCAGATTTAGGGCTATTGACGCATTTAGTAGAAGTTTCAGCAGTAGAGTCATGTATTACTGAATGTGCTAATGCAGGTAAACCAGAAAATAAGTATCCTGGAGCCCCAGCACAAGTTGACAGTCAAATAGCAAAGTTTGCTTCACAGTTTTACAGTGATTCCAATATGAACACTCTCCTCGATGGAAAATGTCCTGAAGGATTTGATAGTGAAGACAAGATAATTTCTAGGCAATTAAAGAATTTGAAGTTCACAGCACCAATTGCACTGTCTATGGCTAGTGATTTGATTGATGCAACAGCAATAAATTCACTTAAAGATGGTTTAGAAATGGAATTATCAAAATTACATGATATATTTTCTACTAATGATGCACTGGAAGGGCTTTCAGCACTAATTGAAGGACGACGTCCAACCTACAATAACTCTTAATCAGGCCCACTTTTCTTGCATTGAGACTATGCTTTGAATTAATTCTTCAAGTTTTAGGGTTTCTTGACTTTCTTTAGCAAATTCGATCCTACTTGTGACAGCCTCTACAAGTTCGGTACTCGGCTTGTCTTGGATTATGTTAGCTATGACCTGTTCAATTGTTTGTCCCTTGCCATGTAATATTGCAAGTCTTGCTTTTGCTAATTCTTCTTCGTCTTTTGGCTCCCTAACTCCAGTCATATGGCTCTCTCCAAGACTTTCTTTTGGTTCAACTGATTATACCATTCTTGCCAATCCTGAACCTCTTCATTGCTCCACTGACTTAACGGGCCATCATTTTCGATACGTTCATCTATGTCACTTAGCTGAGTAAATGTAGAGTTTTGTGCTTGCTTAATACCAGGAGAACCAAGAACCAATGCTTTTTCGATTATTGAGCAACTAAGTGCTAGGCTATTGGTGTCAGTAGAACTCCAATAGGCCATGAATCCAGGATGCGTGTGTACCCATAGTTTGAATGGAGCCAAAAAGCCGTGAGGTGGTTTAAGAATCACTCTTCCAGGGTCGCCCCAGTCCAAGGAAACATTGTCTTCACTATCGATTAGGACAGAAGTTTCCAATCCTGCTAGTAGTGATAAGGAATATACTACATCCCATCTTCCCAAGGAAGCACCTTTTCTTTGTACATCTAATAGTAAAGGATTCTCTACATCTTTTTGCCTTGCCAGTTGGCAAATATCAAACCATTCGTCATTACTAATCTCTAATTCTTCAATATGCGGTATTTCTATCATTGTGTTGCCTCCTTTGTTTGTCTTATCTCGGGGAAACTGAGCTGTCCAAAATTCATAGAACCCATCGCTTGGATAGGCGAAGGACTATCTCGCAGTTGTTGTAAAGCCCATTGTGCACCATAAGATGCAGAAATAGCGAAACCAAATTCAAGATTTCCAATATTTAGCGCACCTTCATGCTGACAACTCTTTGGTTCATGGTCAGGAGTCATATGTGCAACAAGTGCATGTTGAGAATCCGATGATAATACGAGGTAGCCATCGCCACCACACCTTAGATCAATCCAAGGAATCTCAAGTGAATGAACTAACCTTCGAGGCTCTGGTCTATCGACACAAATGATTACATAATCAGAATTTTTAACCTGTTTAATATCTCTAAAGTTTTCACCAATTCCATTAACTGATACACCTTTATCTTCTAATGAGGCAAACCTTGATGCTAAACATTCAACCTTTTTCTTTCCTATATCATCGCTGGAATATTTTTGGTGACCTAGGTTTTTATCTTCGACAATATCAGCATCCATGAGGATTATTTCACATCGTGCTTCTATTCTTCTAAGCGCTGGTACAAGTAAATCTACAGTTTGACTGCCAATACCACCCGCTCCAATAATAGTCAATACAGGGCGCCTAATATCCATGGTCATACCAAATAATCAATTCAACACCTTTTAAACAATTAATCCGGTCCTATCTCTTGATTTCCAATGATAATCTCCGCCGACATTTGAAAAGGAGAATGCCTACGCAGGTTCATGGGCGACAAAGTAGCGATGATTACCGGGGTGACGGGTCAAGATGGATCTTATCTTGCTGAATTATTGCTTTCAAAGGGATATATTGTCTATGGATTAGTTCGTAGAGTTTCTCAGCCAACACTTGGTCGTAGTCTGATAAACCATCTGATAGATAATGATAATTTCCACTTGATTAATGGTGACTTAGCAGACCAGAATTCCATTGATAATGCTGTATCAACCGCTCAACCTGAAGAGTTTTATAATTTAGGGGCAATGTCATTTGTCCCTGAATCTTGGAGGTCCCCTATGATGACTGCGGATATTACCGGACTTGGTGCTCTACGTTGCCTCGAAGCAATCCGTAAGCATGCACCGAAGTGTAAATTTTACCAAGCAGGCTCTTCAGAACAGTATGGTAAAGTTAGACATGTTCCTCAAACCGAGGATACACCATTCCACCCAAGATCTCCATATGGCTGTGCAAAGGTATTCGCTTTTGAAATCACTAGAAACTACCGTGAATCATATGACATGTTTGCTTGCACTGGAATTCTTTTTAATCATGAAAGCCCACGCAGAGGTTTGGAATTTGTTACCCGTAAAGTAACAATGACTGCTGCTAGAATTGCTCATGGGTTTGATCAATGTCTGTGGATTGGCAATGTCGAAGCAAAGCGTGATTGGGGATTTGCAGGCGATTATGTGGAGATGCAATGGAGAATGCTTCAACAAGAGAGGCCAGAAGACTTTGTTGTTGCAACAGGAAGAACACATAGTGTACGTGATATGATATCACTTGCTTTCTCACATGTGGGCATGACTCTAACTTGGTCTGGCGAAGGTGTTGACACAATAGCAACCGATCAAAACGGAGAGATTAGAGTTAGAACTAATCCGAAGTTCTTCCGTCCTGCTGAAGTGGATTTATTGATTGGAGATGCATCATTGTCGCAAGAAAAATTGGGATGGGTCCCAGAAACTTCTTTCGAACAACTAGTTGCTATGATGGTCGATTCTGATATGAATATAGTCCAAGAAGCCGTGGATGGAGGTTATACTCCTCCAACTCCTCCAGAATGATGGGGGGGTGTAAATGACTGACAAACCTATTCTGTATAGTTTCAGGCGTTGCCCATATGCAATGAGGGCAAGAATGTCCATTGTTCGCTCAGATTTTCACGTCGAGCACCGCGAAGTAATATTACGAGATAGGCCGCAGCATATGATGGAAATATCCCCGAAAGGTACCGTACCAGTTCTTCTTTTATCAGATGGAACAGTGATTGAAGAAAGCCTTGAGATAATGCAGCATGTTCTTGATTGGCAACTTAGTGAAATTGAAACTCAATGGATTTCAAGAAATGATGATGAATTCAAGTTTCATCTTGACCGATATAAGTATCCAAATAGATATGAGGATGTAGAAAGTTTACATCATCGTCAACAAGCCTCAATGTATCTTAATGAATTGAATGCTTTTCTTGTCGAAGGTGGCATTACTTCTTCGTTAAGCGACGCTTTGTTTCCTTTTGTTCGCCAATTCGCTAATCATGATAGAGATTGGTTTGATTCTCAATCATGGAATAATATCCATGAATGGCTTTCAAGTAATCTAGAAAGTTCTGAATTCAAAACTTGCATGAAGAAGTACAAGCAATGGCATCAAGGAGACGATGCAGTTCACTTCCCAATTATTGTATAATTGGAAGGTGTTTAACAGGCGGTGCGATACCCAAATCTTCTGGGAAGAACATTGTGGCTTCTGGGATAGGAATGGGAGTAATTTCTTGTCCGACAAGAGCAACTCTACTCGGTTTAGAATCAGATAAAATTTTCCTTCCCGTTAGAGGAGCAATCTTGGCTGAGAATTCCATGATATCATCATGCCATGGCATGTTTTCAGAACTGAGATTTTCCCTACTATGGCCGACAAAAACATAGCCCTTATTTTCTATAAAGTCAGGGTCTGCACGGTTATCAAGTGCAGCAAATTGTTCAATATGCTTATCGCTCATATTTATTCCTTTCATCAAAGTATGCCGACATACGATTCGGGTGTCCAGGGATGGAAGTAGATCGATAGTTTTCTCAAATTGTTCCCAAGCTCTAGTATTCCATTTTGGTTTACAGACTTCATTGAAGACCTTCTTATTTGGAGCATCTACAGAAACATAAAGTTGAGTAGGCAAGGTATCCAATTTTTCTAGTATCTTTGGAAATGTTCCATTTGTTACTAACATTGTTGTCATTCCATGCTTGTGACACAGGTCCATGTACTCAGCAAGCCTAGTGTAAAGAGTAGGCTCCCCATTTAATGAAATCGCAACATGTTTTGGATTTTGAGCATCTAACCATTTTTCTCTTGGAACTTTTGGATTACCACCAAATCCGGAAAGTAGTCTTCGCTGCGCCCTTACAGATTCGTACAACAATTCCATTGGGTCTTGGTCGGTCAACTCAAGAGTATCCATGTGAGGCTCTCTCCAACAGTAGGTACAAGCTAGATTACACTGGTCAACCACAGGTGATGTTTGCATACAATTATGGCTTTGAACACCGTAGAATTTTCCTTTGTAACATTGTCTATCTCTAAGTAATGATTCTTTGGTCCAATGGCAAGTTTTTACTCCACCATGTTCCCCAACAATGTGGTATCTCTGCTTCTGCAATTTTGCTTTCAATGCAAGGTCCATTCCCATTAAGGTCACGCTCCTGAGCCGTCAGCCACTGTTCCACAGATGTGGGGTTGGGTTAGGCTCGGACATGCCTCCGAAATCCTTCCTGATTATCAATGGAGCGCTTACTTATTTAGAATCGGCAAGAATGCATTCGCAGCCTTTTCACAAGCATTTGCAACGTCATCTAATCTTTGCAATACCCTATACATGTGCATTGCAGCGAGTGGTGAATCATCGCCATTGGTAAACACATAACCAGCAGCCTCAGCTTCAACAATATCTGTTTCATGCTCTTTGATATTCACTTCTCGGATAAGATCTGCCAGTATTATTTCTGCAGCCTTGGTTTGTCCAGAAATAGTGAAGTCTCTTAATGCCTCTACAGTATCTTCGTACTTAGCAACTGTTTCAGAAACAGACTTCGCCATTCCTTTGAGCATTTCCTTGGCTTTATCATCATCGAATAATGGTCGGAAATTTAGTTGTTCAGCTACATTCTGTGCATAGTCTGCAATTCTATCTTGACGAGTGACCATGTATAGGAAATCATCAACACCAACATGCACTCCAAATCTCATATCCTTGAGAGCCATTCTACGAATTTCGGCTTTCACATTATCCGCAACTAATTCGGCATCGATTGTGTTTTGAATAGAATCTGCAGGGTCTTCGCCGTCACATGCTTGGTTTACTGCTTCAAGCATATGTTCAACAGTCTTCTCAACCTCTTGTGCATGTTGATGGAATAATTCGAATGGAGTGACAGAGTGTCCATCTCCTCCAACATCGGAAAGAGCTTCTTCTACATGCACTTCCCCACCACTCTTCCATATTGCTAATCCTACAGCGATAAATGATAGAGGTAGTAGTACAATCATGTTTAGATCTTCTCCACCAGAAGCCACGAATAATACGACTGCACCAAAGGCTGCTACAGGTACGCTTGCAACCCATGACATGGCAATCTTTCCAAAGACACGGAAGTCGACCGCTTTTGCACCGCCTGCTAGTCCAACACCTACTACTGCACCTACAAGGGTGTGAGTTGTGGAAACTGGAACAGCCAGGAATGGCATCGAGAACATAAGGATAGTCGTAGCAGCGCCGAATTCAGCAGCAAAACCACGAGTTGGAGTGATGTCGGTAATTTTCTTACCAATAGTTTCCATAACTCTCCAACCCCATGTCATTACACCTATTGCGATACCTGCAGAACCTAGCAGTATTAACCACAGAGGAATAGGAGCCTTGTCCAATAATTGTTGGCCATCAGAGGATAGAACTTGCCAAACAGCGGCCATCGGACCTATTGCGTTAGATCTGTCATTTGCTCCATGTGCAAATGCTACATATGCAGCAGTAATAATCTGTAGCCAAACAAATATTCTTTCCACGCCTCTAAACCCTTTGTGTTCCTCTTCAATGTTAATTCTCCTAAGAACATAGTATAGACAAAGACTTGCAATTGCTCCTATTACTGCAGCCAATATCAGGGAGTTTATTGGGAACCACGCATTATCTGCAAATGGATTGAAAACCCCGTCTTCTTTAACAGGTAGCCAGTCATATTTGTCATCGATCCAGCCATTTGATGCAGCTTTACTGAAGAAACCTTTCAATGCTTTGAACTGAAGAGCAAGGCCAAGAATAAAGAATGTAGGGAATGCTAGAATTGGAGCTAGCCACCTAGACCTTTGAATTGGAGTTGCAGAGTCAAGGATTGTTTTCTTGATAA
>Ga0315330_10003290_pt1 | contig 11081 bp, 8 predicted proteins | sample M140m34915metaG_FD_203453 | JGI IMG/M metagenome (GOLD analysis project Ga0315330, IMG submission 203453) | Ammonia-oxidizing marine archaeal communities from Monterey Bay, California, United States - M1 40m 34915 | ecosystem: Environmental > Aquatic > Marine > Intertidal zone | place: USA... | reverse complement strand
TCCCCGCCGCCCAGCCTAACTTGAGCATAAAGTCAGGTGTAATCGGGCTTATACCGACTGCACCGCGAATTCCATCCGTACCAAAATAGCTTTTAGTCCTATCCTGCATTTCTAATTACTCTTTTATGCTCGCTTATATAGAGAGTGTACTCTAATTGAGTCTACGGTGGCAGACACATCGTGAGTGCGGATAATCGAAGCCCCATTATTAAGGGCAAGTACAGTGGCCGCCAAAGAGCCATAAATTCTCTCTTTTACGGGCTTATTAATAACGTCTCCGATCATAGACTTTCTAGATATACCAACCATAATAGGCAGGTTTAGTTCTTTAAGAACCGATAAGTGCTTAAGCAGTTGATAATTGTGCTCTAACGATTTCCCGAAACCAAATCCAGGATCAACCACTAACCTGTCTTGTGAGATTCCTGCGTCCAAAAGAGCCTGAGTACGCTCGGATAGAAAACTGGAAACGTCGCCAAGTACATCCTCGTAATGAACGGATTTTTGCATGCTAGCAGGGCGACCTCGCATGTGCATGATGCACAGACCAGCATTGGTTTTGACTACAAATTCTAACGCGGCGGGATCAGAAAAAGCGCGGACATCATTAATGATTTCAGCACCCGCAGACACCGCTTCCATCATGACGACTGGCGAACTCGTGTCTACAGAAACACAAATATCTAAAGTTTCCTTTATAACTTTAATAACAGGGATAACGCGCCGCAGTTCCTCATCAACTGCAACAGGTGAAGACCCAGGGCGAGTAGACTCTCCCCCAACGTCAATTACGTCTGCGCCTTCTGCTACGAGAGATTCAGCTTTACGAAGTGCTTTTTTAGCATCAACAGCAAAATCAGATGACCCAGATTTTCCGAGATTAGATCCATCTGAAAAAGAGTCTGGCGTAACATTCAGAATTCCCATACAGATTGGAAAGGATAAATCTAACGCTCTCTTCCCTGCACTAAATATCCTACCCACTATGATATTTTCCCGTTTTCTAAACAAGCATATAAAAATTAATGCTCGCTGGCAGGGCCACCGAGAGGTCGGGAATTTTCAGGCTCTTCCTCTACCTTGCGCGCGTCTCCTTGATTATCATCACCAGAATCTGACCAATCTGCGGGTGGTCGAGGCTTCTTACCATCCATGATGTCATCAATCTGATCAGCATCAATCGTTTCATATTCAATCAGAGCATCCTTCATCAACTCCAGGAGGTTCCGATTGTCTTCTAAGATCTTGGCGGCCTTGCCATAGCACTCGTCGATGATGCTTCGGACTTCTTTATCTATAGCAATCGCCGTCTCATCAGACACCGTTTTCGATTGAGATGCTGCTGACCTACCGAGAAAAACTTCACCATCGTCTTCAGAATACAACAACGGACCAAGATTATCCGACAAGCCCCATTTTGTAACCATATTACGAGCCATCTCGGTAGCTCGCTGGATATCATTAGAGGCGCCAGTTGTAACTCCATCCTTTCCTAAAGTCATCTCCTCCGCAATTCTGCCTCCATAGAGACTACAAACTTGGCTGATCAAATGTTGTTTGCTTAGACTATATCTATCCTCTTCTGGAAGAAACATAGTCACGCCCAACGCTCGCCCCCTTGGAATGATACTGACTTTGTAGACCGGATCATGCTCAGGCATCATGCGACCGACTATCGCATGGCCTGCCTCGTGGTAGGCAGTGTTCACTCTCTCCTTTTCAGACATGACCATAGACTTTCTCTCTGCGCCCATCATGATCTTGTCTTTGGCTTTCTCAAATTCTTCCATAGTGACGAGTCGCCTGCTTGCCCTAGCCGCAAACAACGCCGCCTCGTTTATTAAGTTCGCTAGATCGGCCCCGGAAAATCCTGGCGTACCTCTAGCAATAACCCCGGCCTGCACCCTATCGTCTAAGGGTACTTTCCGCATGTGAACCTTTAAAATTTGCTCTCGCCCACGAATGTCTGGTAACCCTACAACGACCTGACGGTCAAAGCGACCCGGTCTAAGTAGCGCTGGATCTAGTACATCTGGACGGTTGGTAGCAGCCATCACGATAACGCCATCATTTCCCTCAAAACCATCCATCTCTACAAGAAGCTGATTCAGGGTCTGCTCTCTCTCGTCGTGACCCCCTCCTAAACCCGCTCCTCTGTGACGGCCGACCGCATCAATTTCGTCAATGAAAATAATACAAGGAGACTGTTTCTTCGCTTGCTCAAACATATCCCTAACGCGAGAGGCTCCCACGCCAACAAACATTTCAACAAAGTCAGAGCCAGAGATTGAGAAAAAAGGGACCTTTGCTTCGCCCGCTATAGCCTTTGCTAGCAGAGTCTTGCCGGTCCCAGGCTGGCCCACCATGAGTACTCCTCTAGGAATACGACCGCCCAGCCTCTGAAATTTGTCAGGCTCTCGCAAAAACTCAACAAGTTCTTGCACGTCTTCCTTAGCTTCATCCACACCCGCCACATCTGCAAAGGTTACCTTTATCTGATCCTCTCCCAATAATTTAGCTTTACTTTTGCCGAAAGACATCGGACCGCCTCTTCCCCCGGCGCCACCTCCCTGCATCTGGCGCATGAAAAAAAAGAACAAAGCGATAATTATTAAAATAGGAAAGCTAGCGACAAGAAGCTGCGTCCAAATACTTTGCTGTTCTGGCTCATTGGCGCGGATCTCAACTCCATTATCGAACAAATCATTCATTAGCTGATCATCGCCGATCAAGGGCATCACCGTCCGAAACTGAGTGTTATCGTTCCGCCAACCTGTGATATTGATCCCAGCCAACTCAACTGCCGCGACACGGCCTGCACGGACTTCGCGGACGAACTCCGAGTAATTAATATTATCTTCACGTGTTTCTTGATTAATATTCTGGAACACTGTCAAAAGAATTCCGGCTATAACCATCCAAAGAATCAGATTTTTGGCCATATCATTCAAAGACTTATCTCCTAATAAATATTGTGTCACCAAGGCCTAAGGCCCCAAAAGTTCGCCGTCTCAAAGAATAGTACCTGAATAGCACCAATTTAGTTCACTACAGTTCTAGTCTTCACGGCGAATTGTACACGCAAATTCCATGTCAGCTTAGAAAGCCTCGCGCAAGCAGGTAAAGTTCCCTCGATCTCGCCCTTGAGGCTGCTGGTTTTCTGACCTTAATAGCCCTAAAACTGTGTTTCAATTCAGCCTGATAGGCAGAGAGTCCCTCCCCCTGAAAAACTTTCACCAAGAAACTTCCTTCAGGTTTAAGCACCGACCTCGCTAATTCTAAGGCCAACTCAGACAAATATATCGATTTCGGCTGATCTATTTCTTGTACACCACTAGTATTGGGGGCCATATCTGAAATTACAAGGTCTAAAGGTGATCCAGCCAACTCTTTGAGCAAGGCGTCGCAGACAACCTGATCAGTAAAATCACCTTGAGTGAAATTAACACCCACGATCTTCTCCATAGGCAATAAATCACTCGCGAAAACCTTCCCCCTCGGGCCTACCAATTTAATTGCTACCTGCGACCAACTGCCGGGCGACGCGCCCAAATCAAGCACATCCATACCAGGCTCTATTAACCGGTCTTTCCGCTGAATCTCTAGCAGTTTATAACTAGCTCTTGAACGATAGCCATCCTGGAGTCGTTTTTTTACATAAGCATCTTCAAAATGTTCTTTTAACCACTTTTTACTATGCTTTGATCTCGCCATTTAAATAATACCTGATGTATTCCGAGAAAACTAAGAAGCTGTTAAGATATTTGATTGTCGGACTAGAACCAAAACCAGATGCTAACTTCCAACAAAAAAAAGAAACAATATAGGGCTATCGGGCACAATCTAAAACCGGTCGTGACTGTCGCACAAAAAGGTTTCACAGAAAATGTAAGAAAAGAAATTGATCGCGCGTTAACCGAACACGAACTTGTTAAAGTTAAGCTACTCACATCCGAAAGGTCAGGCAAACGAAAACTGTCTAACGAAATTTGCCTAGAGCTTCACGCAGAGTGCATTCAGAGCATAGGCAATGTAATTCTTCTTTATCGCGCCACAAAGAGTCCAGATAATCGCCTCTCAAATTTAAGTCGGAAAATTTCTTAAATGTGCTCCACTTTTTCGATTTCGTAGTCAATGTCGCCAGCCGGTGCTTTTACAATTACTTCATCTCCCTCTGATTTCCCCATTACCGCACGCGAAATTGGCGAGACCACTGAGATTTTCCCCAAAGGAACATCTGCCTCATCTTCACCAACAATTTGGTAAGTTACGGACTCTTCGCTATTTAGATTATATAAAGTGACGGTAGTACCAAATATCACCTTACCTGAGGGCTCTATTTGTGTAACATCAATGATTTCAGAATCAGCAAGCTTCGATTCAATTTCAGTGATTCGTCCCTCGCAGAAACTCTGTTGCTCTCTAGCGGCGTGATACTCAGCATTTTCCTTCAAATCTCCATGCTCTCGCGCTTCCGCAATAGCGGCCGTTATCTTCGGCCTTTGTGTTGTCTTAAGTTGTTTTAGTTCGGCTCGAAGATTTTCAGCTCCGCCAACTGTCATGGGCACTCTGGTCATAATTTTAAAAATCTGCTTTTAGTGGTATTTACGGGTTAGTTAATTAAGATCGGCGTGAAGTTGCTGAATCGTATAGACCGAGAAATTTTTACCAAATTCAACTGCCTCACAAACGGCTAGGGCTCCAGCTATAGTCGTTGTACAATAAACGTCATGCCTCAGGGCTGTTCGGCGAATTATAGAAGAATCGGCTATGGCTTGGGTTCCTTCTGTTGTATTGAAAACGACTTGTATTTCATCATTTTTTAACATGTCGACTATATGCGGTCTGCCCTGTAAAACCTTATTTACGCTAGTAACTTTAAATCCAGCTTCTTCTATTACTCTTGCCGTCCCATGCGTTGCTACAAGAGAGTATCCAAGTGCATCTAATTTTTCTGCAACTGTTATAACATATGGCTTGTCTCGATCACGAACACTAATAAAAGCCTTCCCTACCGTTTCAATTACATCACCGGCACCAATTTGCGCTTTTGCATAAGCCTCGGCAAATGTGACCCCAACCCCCATAACCTCGCCGGTAGACTTCATTTCAGGGCCTAAAATCGGATCAACGCCTGGAAATTTATTGAAAGGGAAAACCGCCTCCTTAACTGCGAAAGCTGTAGGGACTATTTCTTTGGTAAAACCTTGCTCCAAAAGAGATTTGCCTATCATACAACGCGCCGCTATCTTAGCTAAAGAACGACCGATACACTTAGAAACAAATGGCACAGTTCTTGACGCTCTTGGATTAACCTCTATAACGAAAATTTCTCCATCTTGATAAGCAAGTTGAGTATTCATCAATCCAATTACGTTTAATTCCAGAGCTATACGTTTCACTTGCTCTCTAATTTTATCTTGAACTTCAGGGGGCAGATTATATGGGGGTAAAGAGCATGCCGAATCCCCAGAATGTATTCCAGCTTGTTCTATATGCTGCATGATGGCTCCAACCACCACTTTTTCCCCATCACTGACAAGGTCTACATCAATTTCTATCGCAGAAGATAAAAAGTAATCCAACAACACCGGACTCTCACTAGAAACCATAACTGCTTCGCGCATGTAACGTTTCAACTCTTCCTCATTGTAAACTATTTCCATAGCCCTCCCTCCCAAAACGTAGGAAGGCCTTACTACGAGGGGGTAGGAAATTTTCTCTGCTTCTTTTAAACTTTCTTCGACACTTCTGACAGTTGAGTTCGGGGGTTGTTTTAGGCCCAGCTTTGCGATGAGGCTCTGGAAACGCTCTCGGTCTTCGGCCCTATCGATTGCATCGGGCGAGGTCCCGATTACTGGCACTCCCGCCTCCTCTAGCCGTTTCACTAAATTTAAGGGAGTTTGACCACCAAACTGCACAATTACTCCAACTGGTTTTTCCAGCTCAACTATCTCTATGACGTCTTCAAATGTGAGAGGCTCAAAATATAATTTGTCAGAGATATTATAATCAGTTGAAACAGTTTCAGGATTGCAGTTCACCATGATGGTTTCAAAACCATCCTCACGCATAGCAAGCGCCGCATGCACACAGCAATAATCAAATTCAATACCCTGTCCTATTCGATTAGGTCCGCCCCCTAAAACAATGATTTTTTCCCGTTCAGAGGGATTTGCCTCACATTCCTCTTCATATGAAGAGTACATATAAGCAGTGGACGAAACGAATTCTCCAGCACAAGTGTCAACTCTTTTATATACTGGTCGAACTCCTAGCGCATGCCTAGTTTGTTGGACGTCAGACTCTGTAGTATCAAACAAATGTGATAGCCGGATGTCAGAAAAACCCTGCCTCTTCAAGTTATAGAATTCTTCCTTATTAAGATCGCTAGGAGTTCTTCCTATGAGAAGTTGTTCCGTTTTTACGATGGCCTCAATCTGAACCAAAAACCAAGGATCAATCCCTGATAATTCAGACACTTTATCAACTGACCAGCCCTGCCTAAAAGCATCCGCTAAATACCAAATTCGCTCGGCGCCAGGCTCCGTCAGCTCCCTAATCAAAACCTCTTTCGCGTTGGAATCCTTAGGTCCGACAACGGGATCAAAACCACACTTCCCAACCTCAAGCCCGCGTAGCGCTTTTTGCAAGGATTCTTGGAATGTTCGACCTATTGCCATTACTTCACCTACAGATTTCATCTGAGTCGTAAGTCGGTCGTTGGCTTGAGGAAATTTCTCAAACGTAAATCGGGGTATCTTTGTAACAACATAGTCAATAGTTGGCTCAAAAGACGATGGTGTTACTCCTCCAGTGATTTCATTGCGTAATTCATCTAACGTAAATCCTATTGCCAATTTGGCAGCAACCCGCGCAATTGGAAATCCTGTTGCTTTGGAAGCTAGGGCAGAGGAACGAGAAACACGCGGATTCATCTCTATAATAACTAAACGGCCATCGGCGGGATTGACAGCGAACTGCACGTTGGACCCGCCGGTCTCCACGCCGATTTCACGCAGAACTGAAATCGATGCGTTTCGTAAAATTTGATACTCCTTATCAGTTAAGGTTTGGGCGGGCGCCACAGTTATTGAGTCACCAGTATGCACACCCATAGCATCAAAATTTTCAATGGAACACACAATTATGCAATTATCACTTTTATCCCGGACAACCTCGAGTTCGAATTCTTTCCACCCGATTAATGATTCATCAATCAGTAACTCACTAGTGGGTGATAGTTCTAGGCCCCGCGAACAAATTTCATCGAACTCTTCTTTGTTGTAGGCTATTCCGCCGCCAGTCCCACCCATGGTGAAAGAAGGCCTTATAATACATGGGAAACCAACCTTTTCGAGCGCATCATGCGCCTGTTTCATATTGTGAGCCATACCGTGTCGAGGCGTATCTAAGCCAATGCTTATCATAGCTTTATCGAACAGCTCGCGATCTTCTGCTTTATCAATTGCTTCGCAGCTCGCTCCTATGAGCTCAACATTATATTTCGCTAATACGCCATGCCGATTTAAATCTAACGCACAATTAAGCGCGGTTTGTCCTCCCATTGTCGGAAGAATGGCATCGGGAAGCTCTTTCTCAATAATTTTTTCTACAATATCCCACTTAACTGGCTCAATATATGTAGCATCTGCCATCGAAGGATCGGTCATGATAGTCGCTGGATTTGAGTTAACTAGGATAACCCGATAACCCTCTTCTTTGAGCGCCTGGCAAGCTTGAGCGCCGGAGTAGTCGAACTCACAAGCCTGTCCAATTATAATTGGGCCAGCTCCTAGAATCAGAATACTGCTTATGTCGGTCCTACTTGCCATAAAACTTTATACTCGTTGCCGATCGGACTAAAGTTTAACTAAATCGTCTTTTCTTCCAATAGCTTAATAAATTTATCGAAAAGCGGAGAAACATCGTGCGGCCCTGGGCTCGCTTCAGGATGCCCCTGAAATCCAAATGCGGGCTTATCAAGACGTTCAATGCCTTGCAGCGATCCGTCAAAAAGGGATTTATGGGTAACCTCTACATTACTCGGTAGCGAGCTCTCTTCAACTGCAAAGCCATGGTTCTGACTGGTTATCAAAACAGTGCCGTCCTTCAAGTTCTCCACGGGGTGATTAGCACCGTGATGGCCTAGCTGCATTTTGATTGTGCGTGCTCCACAAGCGAGGGCTAGCAATTGATATCCTAAGCAAATTCCAAATAACGGAACGTTTTCCTCCAAAAGATTGGCAATCGCCTGTATCGCGTAGTCGCAAGGCTTTGGATCGCCAGGCCCGTTAGACAGAAATACCCCATCTGGTTTCATCCCCAGAACTTCGGCTGAGGTTGTCGCTGCGGGGACAACCGTAACCCTGCAACCCCTAGCCACCAGCATACGAAGAATATTTCTTTTGACACCGAAATCATAAGCGACGACATGGAACTTGATTTTTGGCGCTGGCAAATAGCCATTCTGTATATCCCAAACACCTTCTTGCCAAATGTAACCCGCCTGATTTGAGACTTCCTTTGCGAGATCCATTCCTTGGAGTCCGGGAAAGCTCTTAGCCGAGGCAACAACTTCACTTTCGTTAGCGGTCAACAGCGCTGCACCCGAGAACAAACTGCCATTTAATGGCCCGTTATCACGAAGCACACGCGTTAATCGTCGAGTATCAATACCAGCAATTGCTACAACTTTTTGAGCTGTGAGAAATTCATCAAGAGTTTGCTCGTGTCGCCAGTTACTGGCCATCAGAGGCAAATTTCGAATAACGAGCCCGGTAGCCCAGACTTTTTCGGACTCATTGTCTTCAGCATTAATTCCAGTATTCCCTATATGCGGATAAGTAAGTGTTACAATTTGCTGGGCATAAGAAGGGTCGGTCAAAATCTCTTGATATCCTGACATCGAGGTATTAAAGACAACCTCTCCGGAGGAAACGCCCTCAAATCCTAGACCAGCGCCTCTAAAAACACTACCGTCCTCCAATGCTAGTAACGCGGGCCCAGCCACACTAACTCCTAATAAAATGATTTGTCACTAAGACGATTCAGACAGAAAAAAAGCGGAGTGAAGTCATTCTTCATTCCGCTTCTTTTAGAAATTTACTCATTAATTATTTATCTCAGCATGCATTATACTGAGGACGCATTCTACAAAAAATCTCTCCATGTTGTCTATCTGCTCCTGATTTCAGGAAGGAAAAATGCAAACTTCAGAAGAAAGCTATTCTGGGTCAGATAACCCAAGAACCTCCTTCATTGAATAGTTTCCCGCCGGCTTCAATGCCAACCATTCGGCGGCTCGAACGGCCCCACTGGCAAAAGTCTTCCTACTACTAGCTTTATGGGTTATCTCAACACGCTCACCCTGACCTGCAAAGGTGATCGTATGATCACCGACAACATCGCCTGCGCGCATCGTGGCAAACCCAATGGTCGAAGAATCTCTTGGCTCGCTAACACCTTCCCTACCATAAACAGCTACTTCATCGAAATTTCTGCCTAACGTCTCTGCCACAATATTGCCCATCTCTAGAGCTGTCCCCGAGGGAGCATCTTTCTTGCGCCTGTGATGAGCTTCAAAGATTTCAACATCAAAGTCGTTTCCAAGTACCCGTGCTGCTTTTTCCAACAAATCAAAACAAAGATTTACCCCGATGCTCATATTTGGTGAAAGTATTATAGGAATTTGGCCACTAGAGGACCGAACTCTATCTCGCTCCTCCTCATTCAACCCGGTAGTGCCAATCACTATGGCTTTTTTAAACTCTTCGCAAACCTCCAGATGCTTCATGGTTGCACTCGGCTGCGTAAAATCAATAAGTACGTCGAACTCATCTGGATAAAGGGCTAAATCAGCTACCGTAATCACACCGTTAGCTACCCCAGAGGCTAAGAGCCCTGAATCTATACCAACGCCAGGATCATCACCTAAGACTGTCGCAACCGTCAGCCGGATATCTCCCTCAGTCTGGTCACAGACCTCGACTAAAGCCCGACCCATGCGGCCCGCTGCGCCAGCTATCGCTAATCTGATCATTTTTTACTCGAAAGAATTGGTTAATACTCTAGTATACAGCCGCAGCCGTAAATCCAGAACCATTGTCTACATGAGTTTCTTATTCAATGCGACGAACCTGCCATTAGCGCAAAAGCTAAAATGTCGCAAACCATGAGAAAGCTCTAGCGGCTATATTTAGAACTGTTCGAGGGTGGCGCTCATTACAGATTTTGCGCCTGCCCTGATTTCTTCAGCCAAAGATATCGATCTTGGCAGTAATTTATCGAAGAAAAAGCTACCAACGGCTATTAGGCCATCATAGTAAGCTTTATCGTCTTGCCCACTGTTTTTAGCTTCGATCGTCGCCAAGATGATTTTTTGCCACATGAAACAGTAGAGCGTTAAACCCATTAGCTCCATATATGAATAGGATGCTGCCCCAATTTCATCGGGATTTTTAGAGCCATTTTTTATAACCAATGTTGTCATTTCAACTAACAGTGACTTAACGTCAGAAAACTTGCTTAGATAGAATTTCATTTCAATCTTACCGTTATTGGCCGAGATGAATATATCCATTTCTTCTATCAACAGATTAAATTGGGCACCTTCGGTCCTCACAGTTTTCCGACCTGCAAGATCTAACGCCTGTATACCATTGGCCCCTTCATAAATTTGGGCGATTCTAGAGTCCCTCACATTTTGTTCCAAACCCCATTCAGAAACATATCCGTGACCACCTAATACCTGTTGCCCTAAAACACAAGCTTCAAAACCTTTATCGGAGCAATAAGCTTTTTGAACCGGGACTAAAAGGGATATTAATTTTTCGGAACGCGCCCTAGTCTTTTTATCTGAATGCATTCGAGAAATATCCAGGTGAAAGGCTGAGTAAAGCGACAGAGCTCTACCGGCCAAAATATTTGATCTCATAGTCAAAAGCATTCGACGCACATCCGGATGCACCAATATTGGATCTGCGGCCTTCTCAGCAAACTCTGGCCCCGAAGCGGCGCGACCCTGCAGTCTCTGCCTAGCATAGGCTGAAGCGATCTGGTACGAGCTTTCAGCCAGACCA
>Ga0315330_10003289_pt1 | contig 11084 bp, 6 predicted proteins | sample M140m34915metaG_FD_203453 | JGI IMG/M metagenome (GOLD analysis project Ga0315330, IMG submission 203453) | Ammonia-oxidizing marine archaeal communities from Monterey Bay, California, United States - M1 40m 34915 | ecosystem: Environmental > Aquatic > Marine > Intertidal zone | place: USA... | reverse complement strand
AGACACCGTTGAACATTCACCCAACTTACGTTGGTGAATTAAAGTCCAAAGTGGATTTTGTCATGCAGGGTGGCCGCTTTGTGCCACACATACTCTTGTTGCGTACCACGCAAACAATGGTACAACGCAATCTGGATTCGGTTATCCATAACGCGCAAATTGACTTCCTTAATAACTCACCCAAATGACCTCTACTACCAACCAGCAACTCAGTTGAGTTGCGATACCACAAATCTGAACCGGTGCCCTGCGCCATAAGCTGTTCGGTTTATCCATGGATGCAAGGATTCGTACTGCTACGTTCAAACCCCTACATGGCCAAATCAGATTTGAATGGGCGTTTTCGAATCAAGAACCTACCAGTGGGAAAGCATGTTTTTCGGGTATGGCATGAACGACGAGGCTATTTGCGAAGTGTGCGTCTGGGGCAGTATGTAACGGATCCAACCGGGCGGGTAACGATCACGATCGAGCGTGGCCTGAATCAATGGAAAACAGCACGCCTGAAACCTGACTTGTTTTTGGACAATCGCAACAGCGAGTGAATCGACAGTGATTCACGAGCGGAAACACAAAGCGTTAAGAACCACACGCGTCTACTACGTTCATACGAATGCTCTCATCTAGCCGTATTCTGCTTTTGATAAGTCACCCGACGTCCTGCTCATTCACTTCGCCCGCCCCGCTTTAGCAGAACCACCTGAACAGAGGCCGAATAAGCCGCCTGTTATGATCAGCGCAAGTGGTGTCAATGCAGTGACAGACGAGGTTTGAGTGTATGCAATTTGCGTTAGAATTGAATTGTTCCACAACGTACTTTGCCCGCCTGTACGATTAGCCTAATAAACCTGAGTCACGAGGAAACAACCGCATGAAGCCCAATTTCCGATCTCTGCGTTTTTCCTTGCGAACATTGATGCTTTTGACGGCTGGCGTTGCTGTACTTTGTGCGCTACCGGTCCGCCGGGCATACACCCAGAAACGAGGTCGTGACTGGGTTGTTTCTCAAAACGGACATATTTCATTTTCGTACAAGTATGACCCTGCAAAAAAGCAGTGGATGCACGATGCAACTCTGCCATATCCGAATTGGCTGATCGATGCATTGGGAATCGATTTTTTTGCGTCGGTGGATACGGTTGTGCTCGATAACAAAGAAGTTGTGGATCTTTCGCCCATCACCGATTTACAAAACTTAAGGTGTCTCGGGATTTTCATAGAGATCAAGGACAATCTCGACTTTACACCTCTTTCTCAACTGCCGCACCTGCGATCACTGCACCTAGATTACACGGGAATTAGTTCTGCCGAACTGGAACGCCTACGCGTCTTGTTACCAAGCGTCGATGTGCAGTCTGCCGGTCATCCCGATCCCTAAGCGTAGATGCTCCGTTCTTACCAACCATTCCCCCTGCAACGCAGTTCGCTTCGACAACATACATCTATGTTGAACACCGAGCACACGAAGAAAATAGACGCAGTGGTTGCCTTGGAGAAATCCGAAATCATTCAACTTTTTGGTGGATTCAAATATGGCTGAGAGCTTGCAATTTAACTTCGCAATGAAGCTGATAGTTACGGCGATGGGCAGGGGAAAAACACCTTGATACTTCCCAAACGAACTCACCAACCTCGTCGAAGCTTATCAGTCTGGTAGCCAGGTTCCCGTTAAGAGCATTTTTTGAATTTAGATTCTATCATTCAATCGATATTTGCATTTGCTAGAAGTGCGTCTGGAAAGAAACCCAAGGTGTCAGTCTTGGATGTAGATTCAAACACAACGACATTCCGACAATCCTACTTCTCCCTGACACACTTCGCACCACGAACACCAGTTGCCCGCCGCCAACTGCCGAACGCGCTCGCCGTGAAGATCTCTGCATTGAGGGTTCTTTATGGGGAGGTAACCATCGCCAATTTAGAATCGCACGACCGGCTTGGTCTTTTTTGCTTTTTCCTGTTGAGCTTTCATGAATGCTTCGACAACGCCTGGCGTATTCCGATTCCGATAGGCTTCGTGAGCGGGATCATCGTAACGCTTCATCATTTCTGCCATCTTTATTCTGAACTTCTCCAGTTCCTGAGCATACGCCGGATCGTCGGCGAGGTTGTTCAGTCCATTGGGGTCGTCTTGGAGATTGTAGAACTCTTCTGGCACGCGATGCTTATATAACTCAACCCGCTTGGCAATCTCTGGATCTGTCTCAGCTGCCTCGATCATTGCCTTCCATGTAATTCCACCTGATGAATCACCAGTCATGGCTAGCTCGCGATCCGCCCAAAAGTTGTAGATGTAACCGAATTTGCTTCCTTGAACGCAGCGCATTGGATAACGTATTCTCGCAAAGATTTGGTAGAAGGTGGCAAACGCATATTCTCGATCCTGCTGTCTTTTACCGGAGAGCAAGGGTAAGAAACTCTTCCCGTCAAGTTTCGATATTGGTGCCAGCCCTGCTGCTTCCATCATGGTTGGCATGAGGTCGATTCCGGTGACGAAGTGGGCGGAGTCAATCGATCCTGATTTAACCTTACCCGGCCATTTCACGATCAATGGTGTCTTGGTGCTGTTCAGGTAACATTGTGCCTTTGCAAACGGAAAAGCAGCACCATGATCGCTCAAGAAGATCACCAGCGTTTCGTCTTCTAGACCACTCTCTTGCAGTGCCTTGAGTACTGCGCCAATATTTTGGTCGCAGCGGTACACATTGCCGTAATATTGCGCCACTTCTTTGCGAACTTTCTCGATGTCGGGCAGATAGCCAAGCATTTCAATTTCGTCCGGTGCGAACTGCTTCGTAATAGGCGGCTGATGATCTCCCCAAGACCGCGCGTCAATGTCGCTCCCGACAAAAGGGCGGTGCGGATCATGTGAATTGGCAATCAAGAAGAACGGCTTCTTCTGATTCTTAGCCATTTCAAAAAACTTGGCGGAATAGCGGTGAAACAATTCTGGATGGCGGGAATGCCCGCTTCGCCAAACCGCTTCTTTTTCCGTTTTGAAAGGAATGAAATCCCAACAGAATCGATCCTCAGGTTGGTGGTGAATCTCTTTACCGAGAATCCCATTGACATATCCCCGACTTTTGAGCTGTTCAGGCAGGGTCGGAACATCGCGGTCGATGGGCTCAAATCCTTCGGCGCCGTTGTTATGTGGAAATCGCCCCGTCATCCAAGACTGTCGGCAGGGTTGGCAAACAGCTGTATTGACATGCGCTTGCGTGAACTTGATCCCCTGCTCGGCGAGTTTGTCGATATTGGGAGTGATGCCAGGTATCTTGCAACCAAAGGCGCCAACAGAGCTGTAGGCGAGATCATCCGCTGTAACGAGGAGGATATTAGGCCGCGGCTTCGCATCCTGACCGCTGTCGGCAGTCGCGCTTTCGAGCCTTGCCAGCATCAGAGCCAGAATCAACAAGCTGGCAACTAAACATCTGGGGCGAACGATTTGCATGTGCGAGGCCTGTGACTAGCGAGGGAAATGCGTGATTTGTCTTTGCATCAGAAAATTGGACTGTCTGATGGCGATCATGCTAACAGCTAAGCAACTTAGTTTAACGATTGGCCAGCTATAAGGGCGAAAACGGCGGTCGCCGCAGATCGTGAGTTAACTCCGAATACCCAAGGAATTGTGTCCAACTTCGGCGAAATCCGGCTAATTGCCGACGATGCCATCACGAATCAAATAGTCACAGCAGATTGCCAACGCCATGAGGTGGGCGATGCGAGAGACGCAGCCTGTTGGCACGTCCGGTGTGCTGCCGTCACCCTATCGCTTGCGTCCGCACGTTCGGCGCGTGATGTGGAACGTGCGAATGATCATTCCGCAAGAACAGAGTGAGTCGCTTTGAAGCTTCCATGAGCGAGTACGCAAGCAGCTGTCAAACCGACATTCGATATTCGCCCATCTATCAACGGATGCCAAGCATGTCTTCCTGTTTCTCGTACCACGGAAGCACCAGTGCTTGTGAATTTTGCAAACGCAGAGTCCGCCCGAAGCTCGACTGAAACACGGCGTTCAACAGGAAAGAACACTTCGTTTGCCTTCGTGTTGAAATATCGGTCAAGTTTTTCAGCCCAGGGTAGGTCTAAAAAGTTTGCAGGAAGAGATGAGTTGTTACTTCTCCACCGCTTCGGTATCACTCCCCTCAAGACGAAGCACAATGTCCTCTTCTTCCTGGTCAACGACTGCACCGTTCAAGGTTCGTAGCACAATGCGATGTCGGAATACACCAGGCTCGGAAAAGTCAAATAGGCACAGTTCGCGTATTTCGCCAGCGGGTGCCTGTGCTGTGCGTTCCCACAGCAGCTTTCCATTCCGAGCCCGCACCAAGTCGGCTTTCATGGCAACCCCCACTGAATTGTAAATGTGGGATGTGATTCTGCCTGTACTGGAGTCGAACATGCAGATCGCGTGCGCCTCAAAAGCTCGCTCGCTCGGCGCACCTTCAGCATGCATTGTCCAGTCAAAGGACAGCACGGTCCCAGTCGCGTTTGTCTTGCCGGTGCACTTCACCAGCGTCGAGGAAGCACTGGCGTTATAGGCTGCCGACCCGGCGGAATCGTAGCGTCCGACATAAGTCTTGGTTAATGGTTCAAGCACGCTGAGTGAGTCGGCATCCAGCGTTGCGTAGTCGTCTGTTTGTCGGATCCAGATTTGGGCGGGTTCGGTCAAGTTGTTGGTACTGTAATGAAAGTTACCTCGCACCTGCAGCGCGCCAACCATGTCCTGTGTTTTTTCTTTGGATATCCACTCACCCGCTTCTGCTTTGGGTAGCACTTTCTTGTATCGAACAACACGATATTTCAGAACTTGCGAACTCAATGGTTCAATCTGCATTTCAATTTTCAACTGAGAAATATCAGAACCGTCAGCGGGAGTAATGGTACGTGTCTGCAGAAAGATCCCCGGTTTATCAGTGGCTTCAATCACCCTTTTGATCGCAACCCCGATGCCATCGGTGCTAACTCCTGTTCGGGTGAATGTTCCTGTAACTCCCGTCAGCGGATTTGAGTCTTCCTGAGCGGTCGCACAAGCCTGAGTAACCATCACCACCAGAAGCGGGCAAAACAAACGTAACGTCAGCGTTTGAAATTTCATCTGTATTCTCGTTGGATTATTCATGTGAAGTTGATTCATGGAAACTCTCACCTGAGGGCTGAGAGTCTGTTTCCGCTGTCAGTTTGACTGCGGCTTGAGTACCTAACACAAGTTTTATCGTGGGCCGTGCTGGTGGCACCCAACACGACCTTCACATCACTTGCTCACAATCGATGAAGAGGCTAGCTCGAACCGACACCCGTTGTCAGAACAAACGATGCGAATATCAACACGACGATTCGAGGCTAATCTTCGATGCGATCATAGATCAGAAAATTATCCGGTGCGTTCTTAGAAGACGCACGAAAGATTCCACGTCCCTGCTCGTACCATTGACCATCGTGAATCTTGTAGACCGAGTGGTAAGTACCTTGAGGGTAGAAGGTGTAAAAGTGATTCACACCATCCTTGATTTCAATTCGCATTGGAATCACGTTCGTATTTTTCAACTCACCGCTTGCATCGTAGACCTCGAGCGTTTCTTGGTGAGGTTCAATTCGCTTGATCCGGTAGGAACCGTCAGGGCGAACACATTTCCAGGCTCCCTTCAGTTTCTCCCATTCGGCGTTCACCGGGTTCATCTCAGCAGATGTCTTCATGACCCATTTGAGTTGCCCACCACTGACTCCTTTGCGAAGTTCATTCCACTTCGTGTTGTCCGAGGAATCGTCTTGCAGGGCCTGAATCTTCTGGTCAAGTTGCGCCTTCTCCTCGTCTGTCGATGGCATCTTTGTTGAATCCAATAAATGGAAGATCCGATACTGGTGTGATCGGGCACTGGCGGTCGTGTTGACCAGTCGAGTGAGCCCCCACATTTTCAATGCTGGGTTAATTTCCATGACTCGGCTGAAATAGGGAGCCGCGAGCTCTTTTTCAGCATCGACGTATTCCTCCTCACGCCCTTCGACCGGTTGAAAGTAGCCAAACCGAGCGACGTCGATTTCCGGAGTTGCTGCACCTTCGAAGTCAACGATCTCGTAAGTCTCGGTGTACAGCATTTTGCGAGCAGCCATGGTTCGCTGCAGCAATGCCTTTTCATCCAGTTCACCACCAAGTTCTCTCCGAATTGTCCACCACTGTAGAGGCCGACGTGAATCATCGAAGGAATTAAAACCCTGCATGGTGACATACTGGCATCCCATGCCCTTCGGATTGCCAACTTTCAGCAAGCCCCAAAACAGGAGGTTGCCTCGCCGACATCGTGCCTCATGAATTTTCATCCACTCTGCTTCCACGGCAAGATACTCATCCTCGCCGCCCTCTGGCACGCTCATATAACCGAGTTGGATAAAGTTATAGGGGCGTTTCGCGAGCTTCTCACGCATTTCCAAGGGACGACCTTGGTCTTTCGCTTGCGAGTCATTTTCTGACTTACTTTCTGACTTATTATCTTTGCCATCAGTTTTAGTTTCCACATCAGCAGCGCCGGCCTCAGTGAGGCTTAAAAAACTCAACGGCAAAGCGACCGTAATTGTCAGTGCCAGAACTAGCTTGATGAGTTGGACTCCACCGAGTTTCAGTCCTCGACAAGGATTTTTGGATAATTGCATTTTGGCTGCCTTTGAAAATTTGATCAAGAAAAATAGTCCGCTGAGATTCTCCCTGTGGCGAATCATTCCTGCTTCTTCAGAGTGATAGTGATACCCTCTTCACTGGGAACATGGATTCCATCCACCGTTCGGTTGACAATGGTGTGAGCAAACTTCCCCGGCTCCGAGAAGTCAAAGAGGCAGTACTCATGAATCGCCCCAGCAGGACTGTCACCCTTGCGTTCCCACAGCATTTTCCCTTTCTCCATTGCGACGATCTTTCCACGCATCGAGACACCTGTGGATGAGTGATAGTCCACGATAATGGCCTTCTCTGTAGGGCTGTATGAACAAACGGCCCTTACTTCAAAAGCGTCGTCGGCTGTGCCGCCCTTCGGTGTGCTGGTCCACTCGCCGACCACAAGCTTTCCTGATGGACTGAGCCGGTGTGTGGTCACAATGTGATTGGTTCCTGCCGCGACCCCATAACCTTTGCTGCCTGGATCTTCGTGTTCACCTGTGTAAGTACCCAGCAGTGGAGCCAGCATTTCAAGCTTGTCAGCAGTGACAATCGGCGTCGTCGTGTTTTCTCGAGTCCAAACGCCACCTTTACTATCCATCCCAGCCGTGGAATGCATACGATCGCCGATGATCTGAGCCACGATGGAAAACGGCGAAGTATTCCAGTCGGTGGCTTCTTCTTCTGGTGTCAGGACTCGCATGCGTTCCACGTCCATCACCACATACTTTCGGCCACCAGCACTGATCACCCCGTCTCCTTCGCCACTTGTGATTTCATCTGCACCCTGAGTCATCTGCTGGTATTTAAAGTGAAACCTCCCCTCTGAATCTGACGACTCGATCGTCAATCGGTCCGTCACTCTTTGACCATCTATATTCACCCCCGTCTTCAGCCAAGTTCCTAAAACCTGCTCTGCCTGAGGCTTCGTCTGTGCCTCTATCTGCGTCTCCGCCTGAGGCTCTGGCTCACCCTCTTGAGCCATCGACAGGCCCTGAAACAACATCACCATCGGACACAGCAGACACAGTGCTCGCGAACGCATGTACATTTGAATTATCACCTGTTCAATCTGGGACATAGTTGTGGTTCCTCGCGAAATCCCTTTCCGCGACCAGCTCATTTGCCGACGTCATCTGCGACGACACGGCAAAAAAATTTCCATTGGGAGCAAGGCGATTCGCCGCAGTGGCTTCATAGCGCCAGTGCGAAATCAAAGATCAGGCTGCCCGACAAAAAACCACCTTTCAAAAAGAAACAGCAAAGTCGTTGGACGATGCGGCTCAGGGCAGTCTCGGTTGCGAGCCTTGTTTTGGCAAAGATTTTCAAGGCATCTGAGGTTAACTAACAAGTGACATCCGGTTGGCGAGCAGCTATGCTGTTCTGCCGGGTGGCTTTTTTGCGGAACGTCCGTAAAAGAGGAGCTTTTTCTGCGGTAAAGTGCCGTTTTCGAGAGCCGACTAGCGTTCTTGAAAACGATGCACGTTTACGAAACCGCGCGGAACCAACGGTCAAGGATGAGCGAGACCCGTACAAGTTTTCGTAGTCCCCATTACCTCAACGGGCATTGTTACCTCGCTAGGCATTGTTACGTCGACAGGCAACGTCGCCTCCACCGCTAGATGCCGTTGTATCCCACTCTCATTTGCCCACCAACTACAGCCGGGTGCCGTCAACCGAAACGTGCCCCGCCTTCTTGCCCCAATGAACATGACACAAAGGTTTGCCGCGTTACTGATACGTCTCATCCTGCCTGCCTGCATACTGGCCGGTGGATGGTACGGATTTCGTCAGCTCTCAATTCCCATGGAAGAAGAAGTTGTCGAGCCGCCTGTGCCAACTCAAGTCCGTACTCGTGTGCAGCCCTTGGAAATCGGCAGTTACCAAGTCCACATCGAGACCCATGGATTGATGAGCCCCCATAATCTGGTGACGTTATCGGCTGAGGTGACTGGGCGTGTCATCAAGATTAATCCTGAGTTCGAAGTGGGCCGTTTTTTTTCAGCGGGTGATGTTTTACTGAAGCTTGACAATCGCGACTACAAAACAGCGATTCGAATCGCAGAGCAAGAAGCACGGCGTAGTGGAGCCGCCTTCGATTTGGCGACGATTGCGGAAGAACGGATGCAAAAACTTGCCGCACAGGATGGTGCATCTTTGGCGGAGCTGGAAGCAACTCGTTCGCTGCTTATTCAGGCCGAGAACGATGTTGAGGTCGCGAAGGCAAATTTAGATCAAGCCGAGCGAGATTTGGAACGTACCGAAATTGTCGCTCCCTTCGCTGGGCGTGTGGTCACCAAAGCAATTGGCCTCGGTGAATTGATCACGGTCGGAACGACATTGGGAGACGTCTTTGCAGTCGATTACGCCGAGGTGCGGTTGCCCGTTGCGACGCGAGAATTACGTTTCTTGAATCTTCCGGAACGTGAGAGTGATCCGCCATTGGACGTCACGCTCCGCGATGCCATCAATCCTGACAACGAGGCTGAGTGGAGCGGTCAGATCGTTCGTACTGAGGGAGCCCTTGACCCGAATTCGCTTGAGCTATTTGCCATCGCTCGAATTCCTGATCCCTTTGGTCTTCATCGCGACGGTCCGGTGTTGCGCATTGGCCAACCTGTGAACGCCACGATTCGCGGTGAAAATTTAAAAAATGTCATCGCCATCCCAAGGCCTTCGGTACGTTCTCTGAACCAAGTTCATTTGATTGATGCCGAAACGAAAAAATTGAGCACACGACATATCGATCCCCTGTGGTCGGATGACAAATACGTGATCGTTCGCGACACAAACATACGGCCGGGTGATTTTGTGGCGACGACCATGCTGGTCTATGCTCCCGAAGGAGCCGTTGTCGACATCATCTCAGAGGTCGAAACAGAGTCTCTGGCGAGTCAACCGGCGGCTGGGAGCCCAACTCCATGATCAGTTGGTTCACCCGCAATGGGATCGCAGCAAATTTCTTGATGATCCTGATCCTGGTCGCGGGTGGGTTTGTTGCCACGACGCAAGTTCCACTCGAGGTCACTCCTGCCCTCAGTTGGGACGGCATCAGTATTCGCATGGCCTATCGGGGGGCAACAGGCAAAGACATTGAGCGTGCGATTCTGATCCCTATCGAAGAAGCGTTGGAAGGTGTCGACGGAATTGAATCGATTAATGCCGAAGGATCTCCTGGAGGTGCTTGGATTTGGGTTCGGGCAGCTCGTGGGAAAGACCGACGAGACCTCCTCGACGATATCAAAGCGCGTGTGGACAGGATCACAACCTTTCCTGCCGAAACAGAACCGCCAAGAATCTACATCCCCGAGTCGGCTCACTACTACGAAATTTTGGAAATTGCTGTCACCGGTGATCTGTCGTTACGCGAGCTTCGCGATGTCGCAAACAAGGTCCAACGTGACCTGCTAGAAATGCCCGGCATCAGCCGCGTCGTTCTACAAGGAGATCTCGACTCCGAGATCAGCATCGAAACAGATGTAGAAAAACTGCTTGCGTATGACCTTAGTTTTCGAGAACTTGCCGACGCAATTCGAAACTTTTCGATCGACCTTCCTGCTGGAGCGATCGACAGCAATAGTGGGACGTTCATCGTACGTACCGACGGTCAGGCGTTTACCAGTCAGGAGTTTGAACAGATTCCGCTTCGTTCGGTCGGAGGCGCCGAAGTTCGAGTCGGTGACGTCGCGAAGGTCACTGATGGATTTAGTGAGGAACAACCTCGACTGTATTACAACGGCCGTCCGGCCCTGCTGCTGGAAGTAATGCGTGTGAGCAATGAAAACGCCCTTGATATTGCGAACACGGTGCGCAATTACATTGCTGAAACGCCAGCGATCTTTCCCGAAGGAATCCGGTTGGAAATTTGGGACGATCAATCGATTGCGATTCGTCAGCGACTGAGCACATTAACTTGGGCATTGGCCATGGGCGGCCTATTTGTATTATTGATCCTGGGCTTGTTCGTCCGGCCTGCGGTCGCATTTTGGATCGTGATTGGAATTCCAGTCAGCTTTGCCGGCGCTGCGATCTTCATGCCCTGGTTTGGCTTGACGGCCAATGTGATGAGCTTGTTTGGATTCATCATTGTAACCGGCATCGTCGTCGACGATGCCATTGTGACTGCCGAAAATATCTACTGCAAAATCAGCGACGGAATCGACCCGCTAAAGGCTGCCATCCAAGGCACCAAAGAGATTGCGACACCTGTCACATTCGGCGCATTGACGACAGTTGTTGCCTTTCTACCCATGATGTTTTTCGATGGGAACTGGGGTGACTACGCGCGGCAGGTTCCACCGATCGTCACCATGGTGCTTTTGTTTTCGCTGGTTGAATCAAAGCTGATCTTGCCGGCACATTTAAAGCACTTACGATACAAACCGCCAAGCGGATGGTTTTCTCGCTTCCAAGCCGGTGTCGCCAACTTGCTGCAACG
>Ga0315330_10003282_pt1 | contig 11095 bp, 10 predicted proteins | sample M140m34915metaG_FD_203453 | JGI IMG/M metagenome (GOLD analysis project Ga0315330, IMG submission 203453) | Ammonia-oxidizing marine archaeal communities from Monterey Bay, California, United States - M1 40m 34915 | ecosystem: Environmental > Aquatic > Marine > Intertidal zone | place: USA... | reverse complement strand
AGCGCTTCGGGCCGAAGGCATTGACGACGCCCTGGGCGGCGGCGTGATTGATACACTGTGGTGGTCCATGAAGCATATTCTTGATCCCGGGGCGCTATCGGAAAATTATGGTGCGCCCATTGGCGTGATTGTCTTCGCTTTATTTAATTCGATAATGGGTTTGATTATTACCGGCGCACTGATTGGATTTATTGTCAGCGCGATTCAAACCGCAATGGAAGATGCGCGTAGAGGCTCGGCTACAATTCGGGAGTCGGGTCACTATTTGATTTTAGGGTGGAACCGCAAGGGAACTGCGATCCTAGAGCTCCTGGCTAAGTACGGTCAGTCACAACGCGTTGTAATTTTAACCGACACGGGTATCGAGCAGGTTAGGACCGCAATTCGACAGGGCTCGCGGGAATTAAGATCGCTGAAACTTTTGCCGATGCAGGGCTCGATCTCGGTTAATAGTGAGCTGCGCAGGGTTGCAGCGCACCGGGCGTCGCACATTGTTTTGCTGTCTGAAGCAGATCTGGGTTCCTCCGGTGACCTGACTACGATTAAGACCTTGACGCTGCTCAACAGCGAGCTCTACGCGAAAGAGAACGTGCAGCGGCCAAATATCGTCGCCGAAATCGTCAATAAAGAAAATTCGGTCATCGCGGGAATTGCCTCTAAAAGTCACCATCCCTTAGTGTCGAGCAGCGACTTCATCAGTAAAACCATGGTCCAATGCGCGCGGTATCCTGGGTATTCTGAAATCTATAGCGAATTGTTTGCCTCAGGGCGTTTTTTAATCGAAATCCGAACAATTCCCAACCTAGAGGATGTGCTGTTCGGTAATCTCGCAAGTGTTTTTAACAATGGCGCGGTCATGGGTGTGAGTTGGTTGGATGAAAGGCCAAACCAACCTGTCCGCAGGGTTTCGGTTTTGAATCCTGAGTCAGATTATGATTTGACCGACGAAGATCAGGTGATTGTGCTTAGAAATGTTGAGGAGGATTTGAAGAGCGTCAGCCTCGATAGCTTCTCTTCCTGGGAGGAACCTCCAGAGCGCGATATCTTGAGACCCAATGTTCGTAAGGTGTTAATACTGGCCTACAATGCAAACCTTGGGCTGATCATCGCTGAGCTCGCTAAGCATGCAGCATCGGACATTGAGGTGGTCGTTGCCTGTGCCCGGGCCGAGGCTGCGGAGGCGCAAGTCCGAGCGCGTTACAGTGAGCTCTTTACCGAGCGATTGGCGTTGTCTTTTGTCGAGTTTGACCTTGCAGAGGCTTGGCGACTCGAAACCTTCGATGTTGGCTCTTTTGATGTCATTTTTATTGTGGCCGATGAGACAGATAAGACCATTGACGCGGACAGCAAAACCATCATGTTGCTGCTCTTGCTGGGTGAGATAAAAAGCAAAGCCGGGGAGTTGGCTTTTCCGCCCGTTGTGGCTGAGCTGTTAAATTCTGAATCAAAGTTGTTATGCGAAGGTACGCCCTTAACCGATGCGATCGTCAGCACAGAGATTCTCAGTATTCAACTTGCCCAATTGGTGCGAGATCCATTTTTGGACACGCTTTACAAGGAACTGCTGAATGCTGGAGGCATCGAAATTGGATTGCGACGAATTGATCATTACGTGAATGTGTCGGAATCTGTCACAATGGCGGATGTGACAAGATCAGCGTTGCGATTCAATGAGGTAGCCTTAGGCTATCGTAGCCAAACTGAAGGTGTTGTCATTAACCCACAAAAAGATACAACTAGAACCTTCTCGGAAGGAGATTTGCTGATCGTCTTAGCTCAGCAAATCTATGCGTAATGATCAGTTAAACGTCTGGAGTTAGGAGTACACCATGAGTAAAAAAATACTCATTGTAGAAGACAATGAAATGAATCGAGATATGTTGTCGCGGCGATTGACGCGCAAGGGCTACGAAATCGTGATGGCGGAGGACGGTGCGGCAGGATTGGACATGATGTCGTCAGAACAGCCCGATCTTGTATTAATGGACATGGGGTTGCCGGTAATGGACGGTTGGACCGCGACAGCTAATGCGAAAGCCGATGAAAATTTGAAACAAATTCCTATTATTGCGCTGACTGCTCACGCGCTTGAGGCTGACCGAATCCGCGCTCTGGAGGCAGGGGCCGATGATTTTGATACGAAACCCGTCAATCTGTCGGGTCTTCTTGAAAAGATGGAGGCCCTTTTGGGCTAATAATTAGGCCGGAACCCACCCGGCAAATAGCCCCGCATCTGCCCGATAGGCGCAGAGCGCTCTGTTTTTTTAATCAGCCTTAATACGTGCTGTATTCAGCCCTTCTATTGGCGGGCAAGTTATTCACCTAAACTCGCGCTGATGATGGTTAGAGACCAATAGAAGACCTGATGGTGGCTCTTGGTTCAGTCGTGAAAGGCTGCCCACTTGTAGCCTATAAGGCTCGCTGACACAAAGTTTTTTTCAAAACATCTTCCTCCAAGGGCACTTTGTCCAATTCAGTTTTCTTAACCGATGCTGTTTGAGGATTTAACCCGAACCGTTGGCGGTGAATGGCGATCTTTGCTGAATTAAGTGTGACCATAAGGCTTGAGCAACCAAGCTCTGGCCTAAGCCCTCAAGCGAAATAAGACTAGCTTTGGCTCTGATTTAGCGTAATGTTTTAGGCTAGCTCGCTTCAACAGCGAACCCCTAAAAGCAACTAAAGACGATCGGTTAAGGAACGTGTATGGCATGGGTGAAGCGAATCATTGTGGCGTTCATCGTGATTGTTATGGCTTATGTTTTGTTGACGCTTACGGCTTCCGAACTGGGCGGAGAGGTTGTAACGCTCCTGAGGCCGAATGCAGATACCTCGGTCAGCGAGACACGTGTTTGGATCGTCGATACCGGCAACTTTGAAATGATCGAACACGGCGAGGCGGGTGTGGGTTGGTTGAAACTCTTAAAGCATTCCCCCAGTATCCAAATGAGACGAGGGGAGCAATTAGTCAGTTACACTGGGCTTTTGGCCGTTGAGCAACACGACTTATATCATAAGCTGCGACGGGAAAAGTACGGATTTGCTGATCAAGTTATTGAATGGCTCTCGATGACGCCTTCTAGCGAGTGCACGGGAGCACCCGTCGTGCTGAGACGTTTGTAGCAGGGCGCTGGCTAGACAGCTAATGTCTACGATAAGTTAGTCGGTAAACTAGGACGTAGACTGTAGGCTGTGCACATCAACAGGCCGCTAAAAGCAGTTGTAGAGGTCCTGCTAATTAACGCGAGGGAGTTCAATGAAATTTTCTGATGTTCACCATATATCGCTGAATGTGTCTGATGCCCAGCGTGACACTGCTTTTTATACGGATATCCTTGGGTTTAAAACGATCCCAAGGCCCGAATTACCCTTTAAAGGCGCTTGGCTGAAAATGGGGCAACAGCAACTGCACCTGCTCGAAGTTGCTGACTTTAAGGCGCCCAAAGGACAGCATTTTGCATTGAGGGTGTCTGATATTGAGCAAGCCCGCGATTTGCTGATCCAGCATTCAATCAAGGTGTCTGAACCTCAGGCCATTGAGGGGGTTTGCTTGCAATGTTTTTTTAGTGATCCTTCGGGCAATCTATTGGAGTTGAACCAGCCACTGCAGTGAAGCGGGGGTGGCGCCGATCAAAGGAGCATGATCAATGAGCTGGATGAGGTGGACTGTCGCCCTGATGGGTGCGCTCGCGATATCTTTTGGCGTTGGGTTTTTATTTTATGGTGAGCAGATTAAGCGTGCGGTTTTTCAGAGCCTCACGAGTGATATGTTTGTTTCAGTAGATGATGACAGTTTTGATCCTGGTCTTTCCGTTGGGTCGGCTTTCCCACTACTAGAGGCGACCCTCGCTGAGATACCTGTCCGCGATTTAAGTTCATTGGTGGGTGATCGAGGCATGATTTTTATTGCCAGCCGTTCCGTTGATTGGTGACCTTATTGCATCAAGCAGCTCGTGCAGTTGCAGGGTTTAAAGCAAGCTTTTAATCGCGCAGGGTTAACATTGGTTGCAATGACTTACGATGCGCCTTCGCTCCAGGCGCAGTTTATAAAGGACCATGCCATTGAATTTCCGCTTTTATCTGATCGAAACGCGGAGAGCGTTCAGCGGTTAGGCATACTCAATGATGATCACTTACCGGGCGATGATCACTATGGGATTCCGTACCCCGGAATTTTTGTCTTGGATCAAAGTTTGGCGGTTCGCGGAAAATTGTTTTTACAGCCCTACCAGCAACGAGTTGATGGCAGAGAGGTCCTCAACTTCGCGAGAACGGTCTTAGGGCGTCCCTCATCAGGATAGATTTTCGGCCTAACGCATTGCGTGAGCACTTTGAACTTGTGGCCTGTCTTAGGGGAAGTACGAAGGCTTGTTGTAAAACCTAAGAAAGAGCGGGCAGAGAACGCGGTTCAAGGGTGACCGATCAAAATCCCGGGTCGCAGGCAGGATCGAACCAGCGATTTTTTTAGATTAAGACGATCTGGCCCTCGGGTTTTTACATGCCAATCCCTTGCTGTCACTGTATATTTTCATACTTCTTCATCCGACGAGTGACCTTTTTCAGGTAGTTTCGGGATTCTGCACGAATGTGCCGGTTCGTTAAAAACCAGTAGAACTCATCGACGGTCATGGCATTCACCCGTGCGATGGCCGCTTTTTTACCGCCGTTCGGTGCAAGGCTTTTATAGAGGTTTCCAGCGCCACCGTTGTAGCTGGAAATGATCGCGTATTGCAGTTTTAGCGGATGATAGATCCCCGCGAGATAACGGTCGGCCAGGATACTCAAGTAGCCCGTTCCGATCTCAACGTTATTCGAGGGTGTATATAAGTGCCCAGACGTCGGTGTGTGCGCATACCCTTTGATGATTGAAAAATAATCTCGGCCCGCAGTGTCTGCCTTGATTTGCATTAGGCCGAGGGCATTAGAGCGCGAGCGCGCCATTGGATTAAATGAACTTTCGGTTTCGATGATCGCCATAATCAGTGGAACCGGAATACGATGTTTGATGCTCGCTGTCTGGGCGAACTGGATATATTTTGCCCCTGCGATGGCTTTGTGTTGGCCGACCAGAGCAAGGGTCAAACTTCTACCCTGTGTTGATGCTTGTTGTTTGATCAGTCGGTCCACAAATCGCTCTGCTCTCCAGACCGAGGCAATAGGGAGTCCGTCTTGATCGATAATTTGTTGGTAAAAAAAAGGTTTTTGAGTCTTGCTGTTGATGAGCCCAAAGTCATTCGCGGTTGCAGCATCAATCACTGAGGGGTCTATTTGGGTCAATATGATTTCGACGGCGGCCCGTTTAATGCTGGCAGAGTCTGGAGCGGTGATCGAAATAATTCCACGGGCGAAGTCGACTAAGGTGTCTGCTCTGGTTGCGCCCCGATAGGCGAGTACAGATGGCAGCATACTACCAAAAGCATCTGACTCAGCTTGATATTCCTCAAGCAATGCAGCGACTTCAGGATCGTAAGCGTTCAGATTTAACGGCGCCTTCGAAGCGCTGGCACACGTGCAGATAAGGCTGCAAATCGAGAGGAAGAGCCAATGGATTGAGCGAAACCTCCAATGAGTGACGATCAAGGGTACGGGTGGGGTCGGGGCGGTAAACCAGCTCATCACGGTATTCTAAGTGTTCTCCCAGAGGGAATGAAGATTTTGCGTTGATTTATGTCGGTCAGATCGGCCAACTCTCGATGGCTGACTGGAAGAGTAGACTCTGGTTTAGCCGAATTTTAAAATGCCCTGAGCGGCTCAATTGAGAGGATCGGTTGAGTGGCGGATCTGCAGGTTTTGCGTCGGCTTCGGAGGCTGGCCTGTATTAATCAAAACCGATCAGATCAGAAAGGGACCTAGTCCTGGAGTTTCGGGTTTGTGGTTACGGGCAGATTCAAATACCCTGCTGCCCGCACATCCTCAGCTTTAGCGTTGCTGTTCGGGCTTGTTGTGTGCCTGGTGTTCGTGCTGGCCGCGAGGGTCCATCGGTTTAGGAGTGATACCTTGGAAGAAGTATTGGCGGTTGACGTAGCGGTTTTAGGGGGAGGCGCAGCCGGTTTGATGTGCGCGATGACGGCCGCTTCCCGGGGCCGTACTGTTGTTGTTCTCGAACGCAGTAACAAACTGGGTAAAAAAATTCTCATGTCGGGTGGCGGCCGTTGTAATTTTACCAACCTGGTGACGGAACCCGAGCATTACCTGTCCAAGAATGCGTACTTTTGTATCAGCGCCTTACGTCGATATCCCCCTTCAAGTTTTATAGACCTCGTCGAGAGACACAACATTCCTTTTGAAGAACGCAAACACGGTCAGCTCTTTTGTCTTAAATCGGCCTCCGACATATTAGACATGTTGATGTTGGAGTGCAGGGGTCATGGCGTAAGTTTGCGCACCCGCACCGAACCGCTATCTTTGAATTATCGGGATGATCAGCAAACTGATGAGATAGGCCATTATGAATTGGTTTGCGAATCCCCCGAGGGAACCCTCAAGGTCAAGGCAGATTCGGTGGTCGTTGCAACGGGCGCGCTTTCAATTCCGACATTGGGGGGGAGCGATCAAGGCTATCAGCTGGCGGAGCAATTTGGCCTAGCCCTAGTGCCCCGTCACCCGGGGTTGGTTCCGTTTATGGCGACCGGGCAGCTCAAAGGCTTTTGCGAACAGCTCTCAGGGGTCTCTCTGTCTGTAACGGTCAGTTGTAACGGCCAATCCTTTACTGAGGATCTTTTGTTTACTCATCGCGGGCTGAGCGGTCCGGCCATATTACAAATTTCGAATTACTGGTCACCTGGCGACGCCCTCACTCTGAATTTGCTGCCCGAACAATCTGCCTCTGATCTGCTTGTTCGCAGTAAGCGATCTCAGCCAAGCCAGACGTTACTGGCGTGCTTGAGTACCCACCTGCCAAGATCTTTTGTGACACTCTTTTTGGGCGAGGAGGCTGAGATCGACCCGGGCCGTCGGTTAGCCGATATTCGGGACTCGGACCTTGTTTCACTGGGTACCCAGCTCAACCAATGGCGACTCAAACCAGCGGCAACTGAGGGTTATCGCACTGCCGAGGTGACCTTAGGCGGCGTTAGCACCGCGTGGCTGAACGGTAAGACCCTAGAGGCGCGGCATCAGCCGGGACTGTTTTTTGTTGGAGAAGTTGTCGATGTCAGTGGGCATTTGGGTGGTTTTAACTTTCAATGGGCTTGGGCATCGGGCTTTTGCGCTGGAGAAGTGGTTTGAGCGATGGTTTGCCACAATTCCTGTGAATCATCGATTGGTTAAACGATTAGATGCGTCACCTTCCAAATTCTCTACGCCATTCTCTGAAATATTGCAGTGAATATTTATAGTAGAATTCACTTTGCGAGAGAATGTTAAGCAAAAATGCTGAACCGGGTGAGAACTTCATCATTGAGGCCCATTCTTCACTGGAATTGCACTCATTCTGGTTGGAAACGGTCTAAACTAAACGAAAGCACGCATTCTGACGGCTCAGGATTGAAGATTAGGCGACATTGTTAGTTTTGCGCATTGCGGAGCGTTTCGGCAATCGGTCTGCCTCGAAGGCGAAGACGGTTAGAAGAGACGGTTAGAAGAGACGCTGAGATGAGACCGTGAGAAGCGTGTGATCAATGCGGTATTGCCGGCAAGTATCGAAAATGGGGTTGCCTAATAATTTCAGCGGTTGCTTTAAACGCATTGCGAGTAGGGCGATCGATAGTTTCAGTGATTGCCAAGGGTCAGTCGATCGCAAGACGCCAAAGGATCAGCAAATTAGCGTAGCTGTAACTAAAGGAGATGTCGCGTGTTTCAACATCACTCAAAGCGGAGGACGGTAGGATGTTATGGGTTCCAGTGAAAATTAAAAGGTTCGCTTTATTTCCAATGCTCTGTTGTATGGCGTTGTCAGGGTCGCCCGTGTCCGCCGATTCCGTCTGGGTCAGCGAACTTCAAAATGAAGTGACATCCGGGCAGGTCGATAAAATTAAAACGGATCTGATATCAGCTGAAAAATCTGGGGCTGCCTTATTTGTATTGAGAATTGACACGCCGGGTGGCGCAATGGAGGCCACTAGAATACTGGTGCAAGCAATATTGGATTCCCAGGTACCTGTGGCGGCCTATGTTGCGCCAGCCGGTGCAAGGGCAAGCAGTGCGGGCACCTATATCCTCAGTGCCGCGCATATTGCCGCGATGAGTCCAGCGACGAATATCGGGTCGGCCAAGCCTGTCGTATTGAGTTTTGGCGATATTGATGAGGATATGAAGCAAAAGCTAGAGAACGATGCGGCAGCGCAGCTTAGAGCTTTGGCGCAGTTGAGGGGGCGTAATGCAGATTGGCTCACTGAATCAGTGACCGAAGCAGACAACATTACTGCTACCGAGGCGCTTGAATTGGGCGTGATCGATATCATTGCGGTCAATCAGAATGATCTATTAAAACAGCTCAATGGTCGAACAATTGTCATGAACGACACCGAGCTTGTACTCGACACTGTCGATTTAGATGCCGTTTCCAGCAAACCTTTTGAGAGCATTTCCTGGGTGACTATCTGGCTGCTCTTTGGTATTGGCTTAATTGTTTTAGAGCTTGTCCTGACAAGTTTTATCTCATTGTTTTTTGGTATTGGTGCGTTGATCACGTCCCTTGCATTAACGTTGGGGCTGCCCGAGTCTGGCTGGCCGGTCTGGACCGTTTTTATTCTGTCTTCGGTTTTGCTCTTGTTTGGAACCCGTGCTCGCTTTAAACGCTATTTTGTTGGCGATGAGGAAGGTCCAGATTATTCCGAGCTCGATGCCAGTTATTTGGGGCAAAGAGTCCGCTATGTATCAGGGTTTACCGAAACGGATCCCTCGGAGGGATTGGTCGAGTTTCGTGGGTCGAATTGGCGCGCGCGTGCTGAGCATCCGCCGCTCGATCACAGCGGTCATTGGGTTATTGTTAAAGTCGAGTCAAACACACTGTGGGTAGAGGAGAAAAGTAATGGGTGATTTTTTTATATATGCCATCGGGGTTGGGTTAATTCTCTGGATTTTTTTCCAGACTGTCCGCATTGTTCCCCAGCGAGAACAATTTGTTGTTGAAAATTTGGGTAAGTATCAAAAGACCCTGAGCGCAGGATTTCACATTCTCATCCCGTTTGTTCAGAAAGTGGGATACAAGCATACCTTGAAAGAACAAACCATCGATGTTCCCTCGCAAAGCTGTATCACGGCGGACAATATTGCTGTGGAAATTGATGGAATACTCTATTTACAAGTTCAAGATGCCGAGCTTGCCAGTTACGGCATCCAGGACTATATCTATGCAACGTCACAGTTGGCACAGACCACGCTTCGATCTGAAATCGGTAAGATCGAGTTGGACCGAACCTTCGAGGAACGTGACACGATCAATGCACGGGTTGTTGAAGCCGTGGATAAAGCCTCGAACCCTTGGGGCGTTAAAGTTCTACGCTACGAAATCAAAGACATTAACCCGCCAGCGACGGTTCGCGATGCACTAGAGAAACAAATGCGTGCAGAACGAGAACGGCGAGCCGTCGTCGCTGAATCCGAAGGTGAGCGTGAAGCTAAAATCAATGTCTCTCAAGGACTGCAGCAGGAGATGGTCAATATCTCAGAAGCAGAAAAGCTTAAGCAGATTAATGAGGCTGAAGGTAAAGCGAAAGAAATCGAGTTGCTCGCACGGGCGACCGCCGAGGGTATTCGCACAATCGCAATGGCGATCAATTCTCCAGGTGGCATCGAAGCGGTGAACCTGCGGGTCGCCGAGCAATACGTCACGCAATTTGGAAAGCTTGCACAGGAAACCAATACCCTGATCTTGCCCGCAGATGCAGGCAATATTGGCAGCTTCGTTGCCACGGTCACCTCGGCCATGAAGACCGTCGACGGCCAAGGTAGTCAGAACAGTCAGGGCTAAGGTCAGCGCAATCGGCTGAGGCGCGTTTTTGCATGGGTGAGTCGTCTCAGACTAGAGCCTACGGGTTTGCCTTGATCACATTGCTCATGTGGTCAACAGTGGCGACAGCCTTTAAGTTGACGCTGGCCTATGCCAGCGTTTTGCAAACCTTGATGATCGCCAGTCTGGTATCGTCCTTGACACTGCTGTTGATGGTGATTGCTACCGGTCAGAGCAGGCTTTTGCTTCAATCGTTCAGAGGCCAATGGCGATTTACATTAATCGCGGGTATGCTCAATCCGGTTTTTTACTACCTCATTTTGTTTGAGGCCTACGACCGATTGCCCGCGCAATTGGCCCAGCCCATCAATATTACCTGGACGATCGTGCTGTCTCTCATGGCGGGTTGGTTTTTAAAACAGCCCATACGCGGTTTTGACTACGGGGCGGCGGGCTTTAGTTACATAGGCGTGGTGGTGATCGTCAGTCAAGGGGATTTGTCGGCGCTTTTTTCTGCGGATTGGATTGGTGTCGCCCTTGCAGTTTTCTCAACACTGATTTGGGCCGGTTACTGGACACTGAATATTCGCGATACGCGTGATCCTTTGATTGGCATGTGCTTGAACTTTCTGGTCGCGGCGCCGGTTGTGATGCTGCTTTGGCTGGTGTTTGATCGAATGCTGCCTCCGACAGAGGGAATTTTGGGCGGGCTGTATATTGGTTTATTTGAAATGTCGCTGGCTTTCTTCTGCTGGTCCTTGGCCCTTAAGTCAACGAATAACGCAGCAACCATCAGTAACCTAGTCTTTTTATCGCCATTTCTGTCGCTGCAGTTTATTCAGTGGATATTAGGAGAATCGATTCATGCGACGACCTATTGGGGTTTGGTCATGATCATTGCCGGTATTGGTTTTCAGCAGGTGATGCACCGCCGATACCCTATTGAAGATTCCGCATAATCGAAAACCACGTCGAGACCTAAAGGACCTAGTTCTAAGGTGCCTAGGCGCCTGAGTCGAGCTTCCCTGCGATAGGGTTGAAGACCTTGACAGACCGATGTGTGATGTTCGGCCGACCATGATCCACGTTGTCTCAATCTTTAATTGATCGATGTGAGTCTACTTTTTATCCTTCGACCCTTGAAAAATATCGGCTTAGCCTCATGTTGTGGTTATCAAAGCATTTGGTGTAACCATGGCAGATCAA
>Ga0315330_10003280_pt1 | contig 11099 bp, 4 predicted proteins | sample M140m34915metaG_FD_203453 | JGI IMG/M metagenome (GOLD analysis project Ga0315330, IMG submission 203453) | Ammonia-oxidizing marine archaeal communities from Monterey Bay, California, United States - M1 40m 34915 | ecosystem: Environmental > Aquatic > Marine > Intertidal zone | place: USA... | reverse complement strand
TGGCTGGGAGATGATTAACATAATATTTTAAAATGTTGTGTTTTCAAGGAATTTGTTCCATATCTTCCAATTTTACATTCAAATACAAAACTTCTACAAATGGAACAAATTTCAATTATTCTATATACTTATTTTGTCAAATTTGTTCCACTCAAAATATAATGGTGTTTTTTTAAGGAATTTGTTCCATATCTTCCAATTTTGTATTTGAATGTAAAACTTCTACAAATGGAACAAATTCGTCAAAATAATATATAAGAGTTTAATGAAATTTGTTCCACTCATCTAAAAGATTGCTTCGCCTAATCCATAATCATACAATTATCAAACTTTTCTTCAACGAAGTTTTTATTTTCCTCACCAAAGTTCAAGTTCATTTCTCCTTTAATAAAATCTTTTTCATATCTGTATTTGATAATATTAATATGGTTCTTTACAAAATCTGGATGAATACTTTCTTTGATACGCATTTTCTTACCATTAATTCGTGTATTATTTTCAATAAATAACGGAGTGCTATTTTCTTTGTCTTTTTTCATAGACCAATCACGACATACAGAAGATCCAAATAAATCATTCATCATTTTAATAATGGGGTTATGTTTTGATTCAATCATTTTTTGAGTTGGTTTAAACATCAGTTCATATTTCTTTTTGGTTGCTTCACTTACTTTATCCCATTCTTTATTTGTGAATTGATTATTTTCACCGATTTTAAAACTGAATTTATTTTCTGCTCCGCATTCTATCATAAACTGTTGAAGGAATGCAACTTTAAATTTATTGTTTTTGAATTTCTTGTCGTTGAATTCTTTTTGTTCTTTTAGTTCATTAATTAGTTCTGTGTGTGATTTAAATAGGAAACGACCAATGTTAAGATTTTCATCACGAGTTTTTTGACTACCAAGAAATAGATGTTTATATTTATCAATTTTATCTTTTGGGATACTGAAATATTCATTTGTTTTATCAATATGATCTTTATGTTTTTTGTGGAATTCTTCAAAATTTTCATATTCATTATCTTTCATAATCATTTTGTCTTCTTTGAAACTTTTATTATCACGGTTTGCTTTTGGTGTATTTGATGCTATTACATTCCAACCCGCCGTTTTAAGTCTTTCTACGAAATGAGCTTTCTTGTTTGTATTGAATGCGTCATTATTGTATTGAATAATAGAAGATACTTTTTTGTAAAGTTTTAATACTGTTTCATTTGCGTAATTTTCAAATAGTGTATATTCGCTTGTTTTTTCAATTGTTTCATAAATATCTGTCATTTCTACATGTTGTTCGTTTGTAAATAGATTTTTAAGAAATACATAATTGAGGGAGTTAATATTACGACAACGATTTACTTGCTGGTTCATTGCTCTCGGTGAAATTGTTTGTTCTTCGTAAATACAATATACATCACGATTAATAGAACCATCAAGACCATAAATGATTTTTGGTGAAAAGATTACTCTTTCAAAATCATCAATACTAAATCTTGTTGAAAGGATTGATTCCGCTGTAATACATACCATAATTCCTTTTTCGTCTTTGTAATATTCAAGTCCTTTTACTTTCTTTTTTTCTTTATCAGTTAGGGGCATTTCCTCACCAATCGCCAGTTTTTGAAAGATGGTTTTTGCAGTTGTTTTACTATCACTACAAAGCAACCACGCATCTTTTGATTTAATGTGTTGCATCATTTCATCAACGCTGTCCCATTCTTTCGCTGTATTTCCTTTGTTATGAAGATATTCGTTTTTAATGTAATGAGGTGTTCTTTTACAGAATTTGAGAATATCCAAAGTGTGGTCTTGAATATCAGCATCAACCGCAATAACCATTTTACATGTCTGGATCATTTTAAGTAGAGTTTCAAGAATATCAATTCTGTTTTTCATCGTAGGAGATGTGAATACATCTTCAATAAGTGAATTATATTCATCAAGAAATACAATTGTATTTGAGAAATCTTGACGACCAATCATATTAATTGAATTCACACATATACAAAGTGAATCCGTATCTTTTAGATTGAAATAATCATCTTTTACATCTTCGTAATATTTACAAGAAAGGTCAGCATCACGGAATACTCTGTATTGTTCTGTTGCAAGGGAGATACGAGCAGTAATACTAATAAATCTGTATTGTGGGTCAATTGTTCGTAGAAATTCTTTTGTAATGGTTGTTTTACCAGTTCCAGTATCTGCTTTAATAATGTAATCTTGGTAGTGTTCTAATTTCATACCAAAGCCGAGTTTTTCAACATTAATAATTTCATTTGGGGAATAATGATTAGGATTATTATAAATGCCTTTACATTTATAAGTATTAATAAAATCTTTTGTATATGATGTATCTTCATCTTCTCCGTAAAATTCTTTAATCAACCAAATAAGATTATGTTCGTTAAATGATGTAATACTATTGTATAGTTTTTCATTATTTTCTTCTTGTCCTTTGTAGAATGGTGCTTTGATAATTGAATATTTTAGGAAGATGTCTTTGAAACCCATTTCTTTAAAAGCGTATGCAAGTTTCCACCAACTATCGTATTTTTGATAAAGTTTAGCGTCAATACCGTCGGCAATAACTTCGGCAGTTGCTTCATTAATATTGTAATTGTAATATGGTGTTATAGCGTTTGCTTTTACTTTTTGATGATGATCTTTTTTAACTAATTGTTTTTTATGTTTTTTGTCTTTTAATATAAGTTCCTTAATAATAAATTCTTTGAGTTCAATAGGCATTTTTGAAATAGGATTGTTTTTAATAACTTTGTATTTACATGTTTTGCGTTTATATACTGGAAGATGTTTTTCCGCTTTTGTATAACAATCGCTTTTCGGTGATACGACATACGCCCCGTTGCTTTGAAAATCAATTGAGATGTCGTTATTGTGTGCGGTTTTATCAAGTTCTTTATCATATTCAAAATAAATATGTTTTCCTCCGCTTGTTGTTTTTACGATGAATGTATCAAATTTACTTGCGTAATCTTTACCAAATTGTTTAATGAATGGGTTGTCTTCTTTCATATCATAGTCGTCAATATCAACCACTACAATATTATTAATTTCTCCGCAAGGAATACCGCTTCTAATAAGTTCATCGCCTTTTGAAAGATTACAATTTTTACGCCACGCAACCAGTGGTGCTTTATCTTTTCCAATTGGGAACTTTTTAAAGTCATTAATATTAAGCATCGTTTTATTATATAGTGAGATATTATTTTTTTCAATTTTTTTATTTTTTGTATTAAAAGTTTCCATTTTCTATATTCTATATTAATCGCTAAATCTTTAAGTCTATATCATCATTATATTTTTTAATGATAATATAGAATATTTAAAAAAAGTGGAACAAATTTGTCAAAATAAGTTAATGTATTTTTTAGGAATTTGTTCCAGTTAAACTCTTGGATTATTTAAACCAGCGTTTGTAATCATATTAGACTGTATATTTGCTCTCCTTTCATTTGCTCTCTCAATAGCGTTAGACACCGCTTCCGCCATAGCGGATTTTTTGTCTCTTTCATGTAGAAGAGTGAGATGAGTAGGTGCTTCTAAACTACGAATGAATTTTCCTTCCATATCTCTTAGTGATGCTGTAAGAGAATAATAAGTTTGTTCTGTTGCTGGATTGAGATCAATTGGAATTGGGAAATCTGCGTTATAATGGAGAATATTAACATTTGAATCGCTTTGAGTTAATTGCTCTTTTGGAACAACACAAATAATTTTAGTGTCATCTCCCGTATTACCATTTTTACCAGTAATATTAAAGTCTTCAAGGCAAACCATCATATTTAAATCTGTTCCGCTTCCTTCTGGTGGGAAAGAAGATATAATCTCAAACATATTCGCAAGTGTTGTTGCTTCTTTTGAATTCGCCATACCAAGTAAATCATTTGCATTCGCTACATTTGGTTCAATATCTAAATCGCTTCCTAAATCTCCGCTTCCAACCATACCGAATTTGAAAAGACAGTTTAAATTTGTAATAGGTGCTGGTGTTGTAAAACCGCTTGTAGCATAATTTAATGAAGCTGGAGTATTTCCAATGACCTCATATTTTAAACCACCAAACATTGATGCTGCTGTTCCTTCTATAAGACTTGGAGATGAAAAGAAGCCTTTAATTCCTAAATTAACTGTTGAGCCGTTATTTAATTCACGAGCAACAATATAAAATAGTGAATAAGAAGAAGTATCAATATCAATATTCCATGTTCTCTCCGCTGTTCCACTTGGTGGAATTGCTATTGCTTGTGTTGTATAAAATGGAGTTTGACCCGCAAATCGCACTGCTATATGGGGATGATATTGATCGGTAATATTAGCATATAAATCAAGAACTATATTAAATGTATTACTTGGGTCAGCATTATTCATATATAATTTAATTTGACTAACATCATATCCCGTGTATTGTGCTGGTATAGATATAGTTTGACTTACATTATTAGCATCAGTTCCACTATTTCTATTTAATACACTAATTAGAGTTGTCGCTGGACCTGGTGGTTGTGTTGGTGGAGCAAGATATTCAACCGTCATTAAAGATTCATCTGGTTCTACAACAGAAACTGAATGAATATCATTATAAGTTTGTCTGTCGTTAATTCCTTTTAATACATAATGGGCGGGTGTATAGAAACCGCCACCGCCATAAGCACTATATGCACGAATATTCCACATAGCTTGTTTAATAGGAGATTGTGTTTGAGAAATTAAAGATACGGGAGAAGTAGCACGACCAATTGACGCAATATTAACACGATTGACCCATGTATCAGGCGTTGCTTCTTTCGCCATTTCAATAAAGAAATTGTATGATGTTAGTCCTACATATTCTACACCAATTTTAATACGGTCGCCTGCTACGAAATTAGCACCAAATAAACTTGCATTATCTACACTTGGTGTTTGTCCCATACCGCTTGGAAATGTAAAACGCCCACTATTATTACCATCACGCCAACCACTATCTCCAAATTTCTTGCCTTGCTTTCCTACAATTCTACAACAATCAAGTTTAGGAATAAGACCAGCAGTATTAGTTATAATACCAATACTCGCATCAGTTCCAGTAGGAGAAGTATCAAGTGCTTCATCTGCTACATTTTTATCACCATAATAAAATTGTTGTCTTGCTATACCAACTCTACAAGTATTATAACCAACACAACTGACGAGAGTAGCAGTAATTAAATTAGCGGGATCTTTACATTTTAGAACATGTGAAATTAAACTATTATTTCCTTCATTAAGTCTTTCTTGAATTTGGGTTAGAGATGGAGAACCAACTAATCTTCCATTATCTTTATCCCAATACCAATACGGTATAGGAGCGTCCCAGTTAGCACTATCATCGGGGTCAGTTGCACTATTTGTCCCCATAACAAAAACGCCGTTATTTTGACCTGGTATAGCATGAGAAAGAGAATGAAGAAAGAATGTTGTTGTTGTTCCACCAGCTCCGTCTTGAACTGTATGAACGAAAGTTAATTTTAAATCCCAACCTCCAACGCCAGTATTACTAACATTACAATCTACTTGGTTTGTTTGATTTCCAGCATTATCTAACAGCCAACTTGTAGCATTATCAGCACTATCAATAACCTCCCATACATCACCAGTTAAACCACCAGTTCCGCCTTCATAAAGATTTGTAAATGTCGCTATTGTATGAGCTGAACTGGTTGTATCAACTCCCGCAACTGGTTTGCATTCCATAACAGCACTACCGCCATTTAAAAATACTCCTCTTTCTCCCAAGTCAATTAGAGAAAAATCACCCCGCTCTAAATCAGTGCTTCCTTGTCTTACATTATTAAAATTTCCGTCTATGTGATAAAGTGGGGTCGCACCTGGTGTATGAACTGTGGTAAGTAATTCAGTTGAAGATTGATCACCGCTTGGGAGAGTATTGGTTATAGTTTTATATCCATTTTTATCGCTCAAATTTTCGTCTGGTTGTGTTTGTTGAACCATATTAATTTTGAATTTAGGAAAGCCTGGAACAGATTTATCATACTCTGTTTGAAAACCAAATTGTGTAGTTCCGTCATTAAATCTTTTCCACACACCACCAATAACAGCGTTATTAAGAGCAGTATCAATAACACTTTCCATCGCTTTCCCATTAAATGCACCATGTTCCATTTTCGCTACAACTTGAAAGTAAGTAGTTCTATTACCAAGACGAAAAACAATTGTATCGTTTAGATCATTAACAATAAATTCAGCAGCGGTATTAATAGTTAAATTAACTAATGAAATAGTATCACCTGGTTTAACCAAGATGCCGTTTTTAAAGTCATTCCTAAAATAAGAACTATCTAATGCTTGGGGAGAGATTTCATTTCTTTTTGATTGTAGTGTTATAAAACTCATATCGTTATATAATATACAAATATAAAAAATTGAATAAAAAATATCTCAATTTATATTATATAATGTATTCTAATAAAAATGAATTTGGTGGAGATGATGAATGTGATATTTCATATGAAAAATGTAAAAGATTAGAAGTAATCGCCAGAAGAGTTGAAAAAGAAAAGCGTAAAAAAGATAAACCAATTATAAAAGAAAAAGATGTCTTTGATAATTGGAAAAATAAAAAACGAAAATCTAAAAGTGGAACAAAATCGTCAAAATAATATATAGTAGATTAATGAAATTTGTTCCATTATTTTTTATCTTTAACTATTCCAATTAATTTCTTTTTAATTACTTTGAATAAAATTGAACTATTATCATCTATGGGAGGTTTCATTCCATTTGGTAATCTTATGTCTATTGTGAATTCGTTAAGCATTCGTTTCTTATCTATATAGAAAGACCAGTCATTAGAAAAACTAAAAAAGAAGTCGCTCGTATCGTAGTTTCTTGTTATATAACCAATCGCAGGAAGAGTGCTGAGATAATTAGATCCGTAATAAGTTGATTGTTGTTGAAGTATATCACTATAAACAACGAGATAAGAATACGCTAATTTTTGTGGTAAAGAAGTCGCAATTAAACTGTCTGTTTCTGCTGTTGCACTAATTGAAATACCATCTCTTGGAACTCCAAGATTTTTCATAGGATAATTTGAAAAATTAGTCGTAAAATCAATACTTGTGCTTCCACTAATAAAAGCATTAGTTGTAAAAGGAACGACCATATTACGCTGTTTTAAAACTATATTTTTTTCATAACCTTCATATAAGTTATAATTATTTCTATTAAATATATTATTTTGTTTTCCAAAAATAGGTAGTAGTTGTTCTATTGAATATCCCATTTTTCCAAATAAAGTTTCTTTGAATTGAATTGGTTTAAATGCTGTTAATTTCTTCCAACCAACTATATTTAGTTTAGTATTATTTGTATTAACTAATCCATTATTTGATTTTAAAATTGCATATAAATTATTTATATTTTGTTTATTTTTTGTTGGAGCGTTTAGAAAATCTGTATTTCTAATATCCCTGTAAGGAACAATCATTTCAAGTAATCCAATCCCAGAAAGTGAATTTTGTAATGGTAATACATCTTGACTACTTTGAACTAAACTAAATGGAATACATGGTGCTTGTTCTGTGAATTTCCAACCGTTCGTGAGGTTAATAGCATTATTATAACATCTCACTCTTGTTAAATTCTTTACTGCTCTATAAGTTGAAATGGCTGCACAAAATCTATTAACTGTTTTTATTTTTTCTTGAAAACCTTCATTAGATTTTGGATAAGCATCTTGTGCTATATCATTAAGAGCATTACCATTCTTATCTACTCTTACCCAATATGGATTTACTTTATTACCATTATAAAATGGAGTATGAAAGTTAGAAATACTAAATCGTGAATAATTATCATCAAACGCAATAAGTGGATTGTCGCTTCCTATTTTTACATAAGGAACATAATCACTCATTCTATAAAATCCGCTATCTGTTGAAGCAGTTGCATCACCGTTTGAATCTGGTATTTTACCAAAAGAAGGATAAGTATAAACATTTTCAGGGGGTATTAAATCATTTGTTCTAAATTTGTTAAGTTGAGATATTTTTTGATTGTTTCCATTATAAGGTCCTACAATCTCGCCTTCACTTCCAGACGGTGTTAAATCATCAATTTTACTACATCGCATATTAGGCGGTGTTTTTTGTGTATTTACAATTTTACTCCAAGTATTATCTTGACATGACAGAGAACTACCAAAAATCTCACCAATACAAGGCGTAGGAATTTGAACTTTATTTCTATTTAATAAATCTCTATTTTGTGGTTCATCATTTCCAGCGGTTAAATAAGACATATTCACAACACATATATACGGAATTTCTAACACAGAATTACCGCCATGTGTTCCAGAAGTAAGAAATTCACGACCAAGATATAAATCACTGGTGTCATCAATTGTTCCTGGTTTTAAATATGCAACAACTATTCCTAATCCATTTTTATCAATTGATAATAAATTGTCATCTGTCATTTTTTCATAAGTTGATTCTAAAACATTTCCTTTTAATTGAGATACATCAAAGTATTCATTTGTAGTAGAACATTTAAACTGAAAATGACTTGTTGCTTCTGTTCCGTCGTGTCCTAATAAGGAACATTTAAAATTTGGTGATTGTGGGTCAAGTCTATCGTCCCATATTGTTTTTACTTCTGTTTCATATTTTGCTTCTTTTCCCTTTTTCATAGCATCAACATCTAAACCTTGATGGTCGTTGTCTATAATTGTTTCTGGTAAAATAGCACCAGTTCCAGTTCTAACATTTGGCGTTATTCTTGTTTGGTCTAATACATCTTTATTCCACCAACACCGACCAATTAAACGAGGCATTAATGCTACTGTATCAAATAAATCGGTGTTTGCTTCTGGAAACTTATAATTTAATTCGCCCCATGGTCCAACATCATCTCCATTACTACTGACAGCGTATGTAGGCATAGAAGTTGGAGCATTTGGTAATTGAGGAGATGTATAATTATATTTTCCTAAGACCATATAAGATTGATTAGTTAAACCATTATTAAGCATATGCATTCCTTGTTTTGTAGAAGCGATATAGCCTGGTGCGGATGGATCATTAAATTTAGGATTATTATAATAAAATGGTATTACTGGTGGAACAAGATTAATTTGGTTAGTGCTGTAATATGCTTCTGTTGTTGTAATACTGTCATCTGTCGCCCCTACTTGAAAAGGGCAAACTAATTTATCTAATATATTATTATTATTTACTGCTTTACTTCGTAATAAATTGTCTTGTGTTGTATGAATATATAAATTATTTCTAATATATGTATCTACATCTTCGTTGTCTTGAATATATTGACCTGTATTAAATATGCGTTTTAACATAGCAATAGAACCACGAGTAGCAACAATATTAGTCGGTATTAAATCGTATGGTTTCATATTTAAACAAGTCATACCTTCTGCTATAACTGGGGGACATGTTCTCCAAGAAGAACCATAAACAGTTGTAATATTATTTGGATCTGTTGTATCTAATGGTGGTGATGTATTTGTTAATGTCGCTTCTCTCTCACCACTTATATTAATCCAAAATTTAGGCTTAGGCATTTTACTTGTTTCGTGGTGTTGTAATGTTGCACGAGGGAGATTTTCAAATATAACTACTTGCTGACCGAACATAGGATATAGAGTTCCACTTGTTCCAGGTTGTGAATTACCTGCATCAACCACAGCATCATTATCATATTCAAATTTACTATTTGTAAGAATATCTGTTGTGGGTGTAGCAACATGCTTTAAAGATTGAAATTTAATTGATGTCGCCGTTTTTTTAACATCACCATCTAACATATCACTAAAAAACAATCTATTATTTTCGTCTGGTGTGCTACTGGCATCAAAAGGATATTGAATACTTCCACTGAAATTACCATTTAAATAATCTTCTAACAAAGTCCCTGCTGGTGTTCTTGCTGTTGTAAAAGTTTTATTGACATTATCATTAATATTATCTCTTTCTAAAATTTGCGGACGAGGGATGGAAACAGCACCTGGAAGATAATTAGGCACACCTTGTGCTGTATTAAAAACGCCTTCTAATTTAAATATAGATGGATCTGGACTATCTTTAATAGTAGAATTATCATATTTTTTCTTTTTATCAATATCAAGTTCAATTAATGATGAAGTGATATACTCACCAACACTACTTGGAGTTGCAAAGCCTTCATTAATTTCAATATCAATAATATTTTCTGTTAAATCAAAATATGGTGAATCAATTTGTGTTTCACCTAAGTTAAAATAATTTGGTTTATAATATGAACCTAAAAATTCAACTTGTGTAGAACTAACTTTTTGATATTTATGTTTATACAATCTTGTTTCATTTGGTTTATATATTTCATAAGGAGCATTTTGTAATGGAGCAGAACCAATCCACATCAACCATGGGAGGTATAAATCGTCTGTGTCGTTTAACCATTTATCGGGGTCTGTGCTTCCGTTTCCCAAATACCAACTTGCAATATCCATTGGTATATCATTTGGTGGATTACTTCCAGATTTTTTAAAAAATTGTGGATTATATCTCGCCCCTTCAACAGCCATCAACGGCACACAAGACGCAAGTTCAAACCAGTCAGACATACGAGGACTACCATAATCAGACTGTGATATACTGGTTTCTATACGGTGTTTGTATAATGGTAATGGAAAATTATTTTGATGTTTATTAGTAATGTAATAACCAATATTCATAGCACATCTATTATCAACAAGAGGGTCTTTTCCTTGTGAAGCCATTCCACGAGTAAATTCCATAGTTGAGTTGGGATCACCAGTAATATTAATTTGACTGCTTTCAATACTTATCTGGTCGCCTTCATTTAATTCAATACCATTTTCAATATATGATTTCCAAGATGAACTTCTATCAATAGGCATATCGTCTGTATTTAATTCAGCATTTTTGTAATTTTCGTATTCCATTTCTGTTGCGGTCTTTTTATTTGACTCAATAATTATAGTATTGGGGTATTCCATCTTACTTATATAATATAATGATATATTATATAAATACTTTTATAACAAAATGGAACAAATTCCACAAAATAGATATA
>Ga0315330_10003278_pt1 | contig 11108 bp, 11 predicted proteins | sample M140m34915metaG_FD_203453 | JGI IMG/M metagenome (GOLD analysis project Ga0315330, IMG submission 203453) | Ammonia-oxidizing marine archaeal communities from Monterey Bay, California, United States - M1 40m 34915 | ecosystem: Environmental > Aquatic > Marine > Intertidal zone | place: USA... | reverse complement strand
CTAAAATTAAACCTTAGTGTCGAAAACCCTCTAGCGACAAAGCTTTGGTATATCGAATACACGACCTTATTATTCATAGTCCCGCCTTGCTCAGGATGGGGGTGTAAAACTAGTGCCATGGGAGCGTTATCGGTCCTACCATGCATGTAACGGCCTTGAATTCTTCCTTCTGGTCCGTTTATAAGTACTTCAGGCATTAATTCTATGTCCTTTTTCATATTAATTGCTATGGCGATCTTTACACTAAACCGATTTTAACCAGATCGATATTAAATTAACTATATACAACCCTAAGATGGATTTATGTTAGAAAAATCGTAAATATTTTGGAATTTCAGAAATATTTTGGCGCAACACTAAAAACTATTATAAATAAATCTATCTTTGAACTGAGCACAATGGGTTCGGGGTATTTAACCATTATATAAATAAAGCTAAGTGGAAGCCTGGAAATGGAAAATGCACCGATTTACTTGGATTATAATGCGACAACCCCTCTACGGGCCGAAGTAAAGGTGGAACTTTTGGGTGCCTTGGGGGAGCCAAACAACCCTTCGTCTATCCACTCGTTGGGGCGAAGTGCGAGAAGGCGACTTGAAAAATCAAGGAACCAGATTGCAACATTAATTAATTCAACAACAGAAAATATTATTTTTACTAGCGGAGGGACTGAGGCTAACAATTTGGCATTAAAAGGAGGGCAATACACAGATATAATCGTGTCTTCGATAGAACATGAAGCTGTTCTATCGGCAACATCTTATGCAAAAAAAATAAGCGTCGATAAAGATGGTATTGTAATTCTACCCGAATTGGAAAATGTACTAGCTGATATCAATGGAGATTGTCTTGTTTCAATCATGTGGGCAAATAATGAAACGGGTGTTATTCAACCAATTAAAGAAATTGTGGAAATAGCCTCAAAGTACGGTGCTCGTGTTCATTCGGATGCAGTTCAAGCTCTTGGAAAAATACCAATTAACTTTAGAGAAAGCGGTTTATCAATGATGTCGATTTCTGCTCATAAAATTGGCGGTCCAACTGGGATCGGTGCTCTTGTTATTGCGGATGGCGTTGAATTAAAACCAGCCTTAGTTGGTGGAGGACAGGAGAAAGGACGCCGTTCTGGCACAGAAAATATTCTTGGTGCCATTGGCTTTGGAAAAGCAGCTGAGGTAGTGGCTCAAAATCCTGCTGAGAATAAAAGAATTCAGAATTTGAGAGATCTTTTTGAGACAAAACTTTCCCAATGCTTCCCCAAGGTAAACATTCTCTCCCAGAATGTTCTTAGATTGGGGAATACTAGTGCTGTTGTTATGCCTGGAGTTTTGGCGGAAACACAGGTTATGGGGTTTGATCTTGAGGGGATTTGTCTAAGTGCTGGGGCGGCCTGTTCGTCTGGAAAGGTTAAACGAAGTCACGTAGTTGAGGCGATGAAAATTGGAGACGAACCCACAACAAATACTATCCGGGTCAGCTTCGGATGGGATAGCACAGAGCTAGAAATTGATTTTTTAGTTGATTCTTGGCTAAAAATTTATAATCGAGCAAATAAAAAGATATGAATTATGTTCTTAGGTAGCCTTAAGATGCCGAAAATAATTTTTTATAAAGAAAAGGGCACTCGTAGAGAAATAGAGGTCCAACCTGGCCAAACGTTATTGGAGGTGGCTAGAGAGCATGACATTGATATTGAAGGGACGTGCGAGGGCAACTTGGCTTGTGCCACTTGCCACTTAATAATTGATAAAGATTGGTTTTCTAAATTACCGAAAGCAACTGAGGATGAGACGGATATGTTGGATCTTGTGAATGGTTTGACAGTAAACTCGAGGCTGGGATGCCAAATCAAGGTAACAGATGACCTTGACGGACTTATCGTTTTTTTACCAGTTGCATGTTAGGAGTAAAAAATCAGTAGGCGGTAGAATAATTAGCGACCTAATGAGGGATTTAAAAGAAATCCATACGACGCCGTAGATAAATTTTATTGATATTTCCTTGTCGTAAACCATATGTCCACCTATGTTCCCCTTATTATGGATAGTTTGATAGATTTAGGATTGCAGGGGCCACCTTCTAAAACACGCGTCGTAGTCGCTATGTCGGGTGGTGTGGATTCGTCGGTGACAGCAGCGCTGGCGGCAGAAGCCGGTTACGATGTAATAGGCATAACTTTGCAGCTTTACGATCATGGTGAGACTTTACGGAAAAAGGGTGCTTGTTGCGCTGGAGCTGACATTCATGACGCACGTAATGTAGCTGATCAGATTGGTATCCCTCACTATGTGTTAGACTACGAAAGTCTTTTTCGCAATGCAGTTATAGATGATTTTGCCGATAGTTATCTCCGAGGAGAGACACCAATACCCTGCGTACGATGCAATCAGACTGTAAAGTTTCAGGATTTATTAAAGACAGCAAAAGATCTGGGGGCAGATGCGCTGTGCACTGGACATTATGTGAAACGCGTCGTGGGCAATCAAGGGACGGAATTGCATTGTGGAGAAGATCCGATAAAGGATCAAAGCTATTTTTTATTCGCGACAACACGGGAGCAGTTAGATTATCTTCGATTTCCTTTAGGTCATTTGTCGAAAGACGAAACCCGAGCGCATGCCTTGAGGTTCAAACTAAATGTTGCCGAAAAACCGGATAGTCAGGATATATGTTTTGTCCCAGGCGGCCGTTATTCTGATGTAGTAAAGCGGCTTAGGCCGGGGGCCATCGATCCGGGGAAAATAATTCACATTGATGGATCTATTTTAGGAGATCACGACGGGATTATTAACTTTACAATAGGCCAAAGAAAAGGGCTCGGTATAGGGGGGCGGGTTGCTGCTGAAGCTGTCGGGGGATCACCACCCTTGTACGTGTTAGAATTAGATCCTGTTCAAAAAACCGTGATAGTAGGCCCGAAAAGTGCCTTGGCTAGGGATACAGTAATCGTCAATCAGATTAATTGGATAGGCCCAGATATACCGTTGACTGAGACTGTAGACGTTCTAGTAAAGCTAAGGTCGACACAGGAACCTGTGCACGGCACGTTGTTTCGCGGTGACAAGGATGAAGGCCGTATAGTACTGCAACAAAAACAATTTGGTATATCTTCTGGACAAGCGGCCGTATTTTACTCAGCTGAAGATAAAAGCAGAGTTTTAGGGGGTGGGTGGATAGTTGGCACCGAACTCATCCATAAAATGTAATGAAATAAATTAAAATAACTGTATTATCTGCACAGTTAGTTGACAGTTCCTTCGGCGTTGCCTATTACCGTCGGCGCAGGTATTGTGGCGGAGTAGCTCAGGTGGTTAGAGCAGTGGAATCATAATCCACGTGTCGGGGGTTCAAGTCCCTCCTCCGCTACCAACTTTTCCCTTATAAAACAACAAATTACATGATAAAATGATCCGAAAGGGTCTTTTTTCATGTTTTTTACTGTTGCAAAACCGTTGCTCAAAATAGGAGGCTCTAATGCAAGCATTTAAAATTAAATGACTGAACATGAAGAAAAAGCGGGGCCTAATTTTGTTACTCTTGGGCCTGCTGGCACTAATCACGAATTTGTAACCGGTAAGTATCTCGAGTACCGCGGTCTAAAAAATGCCCAAATCAAACTTATCGATGATTTTTTAGTCGGGCTATCGATGATAAACAGTGGCAATGCAGATTATATGATCCAGGTTGCTGTCCACCCTGCATGTGCAAATGTAGTGGCCACAGCGCATTTTGAGTATGGTATACATGTGATTGATACCTTCATTTCCCCAAGTAAGGAACTTGGCATAGTCACTCGTAGGGGGATCAAAACTCCTAAAACGCTAGCTCTTCAACCAGCAACAATAAAATATACTAATGTGGAAAAATGGGAAAAGTTGGTTTACGTCAATTCGATCATGCATATCCCAGAAGGCCTTTTAAACGGCAAGTATGATAGTGGTCTAACTACTCTCGAGGCTGCAGAAAAACACAAAGACCAACTTCGGGTTGATCTTCAAGTCGGCACTGTGGATGATCCTTGGTTGGTGTATGGAAAATGCCGCGTTTCTAGCGGTAATCTTGTCGCTTCTTCTTCAGGAACGGTGCCCCAAAATCTATCTTCTTTTTGAAGTCGAGTAATCCAAATGGAGATCATACTAGTTGAGTTGGGATATTTTCTATTTATTTTTGTGTGCACCTTTAATGTAGAAAACTATTTATTAAACTTGGGTTTCACTATTAATTCGTATGATGTGTCATGCTTGAGTAACGTTTAGAAAAAATTGGTTTTATGATTTAGAACTGTTGTCGCTTCGGGAGAGCAAAATGGTTGAGATTACGAGAGAAAACTTAACCCAATTTAATAATGAAGGCTTTTTTGTCGCTAAAGGCTTACTAGATCCGGAAATTGATCTTGGTCCTATCAAAGCCGAGTATAAAGAAGTTTTAGACAATGCCGTATCAGATCTTCAAGCCCGCGGTATTATCAAAAATGATTATATGGAATTACCGTTTGAAAAACGAATATGTCGAGTTATTGAGGAAAGCGATGGTGAATTAAATAAATATTTAGATATAACGCTTCCTCAAAAAGATATTAATAGCCAGACACCTATGCACTGTGGGCCGGCTGTATTTAACCTAATACGAAATTCTAAAATATTAGATACCGTAGAGCAGTTTATTGGTTCGGAAATTTATTCTAATCCGACGCAACATGTGCGCATCAAGCCACCGGCCCATTACCTAGCAGGCACAACGCGAGTATTGAGCGAAATAGACACGACCGTATGGCATCAAGATGCAGGAACTGGAACCTCTGATGCAGATCACACTAACACATTGACGGTTTGGATTTCGGTGACAGGGGCTTCCATAGAAAATGGCTGTTTAATGGTGGCACCGAAAAGCCATCGGAAGGGATTAGCCTTACATTGCCATGATAAAAGAGCTAATTATAGCCGGCAATCAATACCAGAGAGATTGATTGGAGAAGACAGAGAGCCTATTGAGACTAACCCGGGGGATGTAATTTTCCTTTCCAAATACACTATGCATTCGTCCTTGCCGAATTTGAGTGAAAATATTCGTTGGAGTTTAGATCTACGCTATAATCCAATAGGTCAACCTACTGGACGAGCCTGGTTTCCAGGTTTTATTGCTAGAAGCAAGAGTAAGCCAGAATCTGAGATGAATGACCCGAGTATATGGAAACTGTCATGGGGGAGAGCGCGGGAAAAGCTTACACGAACTCCGCCGAGTTCTTTTCAGCGTTGGTCTGAAGATGATCCCAATTGCGCTTAAAGTGATAGCGTGTAGCGCTAACACTGATAAAAATACATGATGAATGTATCGGCAGTAATACCAACATTTAATCGAGGGCACTGTCTTCTTCGAGCTATTAATTCCATATTAGCTCAGACTACTCCTGTCGATGAAATAATTGTTGTTGATGATGGATCCGATGATAAAACATATGATCTTCTTGTGAAAAGCGAATTGCTGGATATGCGAGGGCAAATGCCTAATATTCGGTATCTTTATCAGGAAAATAAAGGTGTTAGCGCAGCAAGAAATTTAGGAATAAAAGAGGCTGAACATGAATATATAGCATTACTAGATTCTGACGATGCTTGGACTGAAACTAAGATAGAAAGACAAGCGTTAAAACTAGTGGAAAAAAATTTTTCCTGCCGAATAATTCACACAGAAGAGATCTGGCTCAAGGACGGGCAAAGGATCAATCCAAAGAAAAAACATAAAAAAGGCGGTGGTTTTATTTTTGAGAAATGTCTCCCTTTATGCTGCATTTCACCAAGTTCTGTATTATTACATCGGACTTTATTCAACGAATATGGCTTTTTTGATGAAAAACTTCCTGCTTGTGAAGACTATGATATGTGGCTGAGATTATGTGCTTTTGAAGAGGTGTTATTTGTGGAGGAGGCCTTAACCATTAAATATGGTGGACATGCAGACCAATTATCTAGGGCATTTTGGGGAATGGATAGGTTTAGAGTTCAAGCTTTAGAAAAACTGATTAATTCGGGCAAGCTGTCTAAAACACAACGTTCACAAGCATTAGAGATGCTAGTAAAAAAAATAGAAATTCTTTTGCTTGGTGCTAAAAAAAGAGAAAAAAAAGAGATGATACAGAATCTAGATATGAAGTTAAACTATTGGTTAGAAATGACTTGAGTTAATGGTCAGCGATAGATCAAAAGTGGATGTCTCAAACGTCGAGCCAACGGTATGTTGGGTGGTTGCGTTAAAATCTGAAGCCAAACCAATAATTTCTTACTTCGAACTCGATCATCAATCTGGAAATAATATTTTCCCAATTTATAGAAATGATAAATTAGGTCACTCATTAATAATATCAGGTGTGGGCCAGATTAACGCAGCGGCAGCAACCACTTATTTGGCTAGTGAAAGTGACGCTCCTCCCTGGGCTGCGTGGATAAACTTAGGAATAGCAGGGTCAATGGATGGAGAGATTGGAAAACTTTATCAGGGAATAAAGGTTATTAATCCGACTAAGGAGAAAGTCTTTTTCCCGGGTTATCGGTTTTCTAAAATAGTTTCTTTAGCCGAAATACAAACTTTAGACTATCCTGCTCCGGTCAAAAAAAATGGGGTTTTGCATGACATGGAGGCAAGCGGCTTCATCGATTTCGCGACCAGGTTTTCTTGTAACGAATTGGTATTTTCTTTCAAGGTCGTCTCGGACAATTCCGAGCAAGATATGAAATTAATAGATAAAAGGATGGTGAATTCTTTGATAGGGAATAGGTTGCAACAGCTGGACGCTTTACTAGATAAGATCATTACATTGAGCAAGCTCGAAAAGCAAAGACTGCAGATTCCAGATGAAGTTGAGGAAGTTTTTAAACAGTTTCATTTTTCTGTGACTAGGAGAAATCAATTAATACAGAAATTGAGAAAATGGAAAATTCAATTTCCTAACCGATCCATCAGTCACTTAGTAAAAGAGGCTAAAACTGCAGCAGACGTCATTCGGAATATAGATGACGCTTTAACTGATTTGAAATTTGATTGGACTTGAAGAATTGATTGATACAATTTTTATAGAAAGGGGGGTTGTAAATCACTCGAGAACACAATCAATAAAATCTAAATTCAAGAACCCAACTATAATTGAAGTTGATCGGTATCAGGAGATTTTCAACAAAAGATCACAAAATTTCAGAATTCAAAAACAAAATCCTGCTCTAATTTTGGCCAAAAAACATGATAATTTTGTACTTCCTGCGCCGTCAGGATTTGGTCTGGCATCTACACGAAACTTTTACTTCTCACACATGTATAATTGTATTTATGACTGCCGGTATTGTTTTTTACAGGGCATGTATTCTTCCGCTAACTACGTAATTTTTGTAAATTTTGAAGACTTTTTTGACGAGATTGAGCAAAGTATTCAGGCAAATGGTGCAAAGGATCTCACTTTCTTCTCAGGTTACGATTGCGATTCTTTAGCGTTCGAGAACATAACAGGATTTGCAGAAAGTATTTTACCGTTATTTAAAAGCTATCCGAAAGTAGACTTGGAATTTAGGACTAAAAGCGTTCAGCTGGAACCTTTAAAATCAGGACTTCCTATTGCCAATTGTATTGTTGCTTTTAGTCTGATGCCAGAAGAATTGGCAAAAAGATTGGATAAAAAAGCGCCCAGTATCAAAAGAAGGATAAACGCTATAGAGAAACTAGCTGCGAGAGGATGGCCAATTGGATTGCGGTTTGACCCCTTAATTTACTCCAAAGATTGGAAACAATTGTATAAGGGACTGTTGATGGAAATAATGCATAGAGTGCCGAGAGAAGCTATTCACTCTATTTCCCATGGGCCACTTAGATATCCCAAAAAAATGTATCAAGATATTACAAAACTTTATCCGGAAGAGTTGCTTTTTTCGCTCCCAATGTCTGAGAATAACAGTTACGTAGATTATGGAGTTGATGTTGAGAACGAAATGGCTGAATTTTTAATTAAAAATCTGAAGAATTATGTGGAAGAGGAAAAAATTTTTCAATGTGTTGTCCAGGCGTGAGGTAGAAACCAATTGGATTGCCAACAAAAAACTGCTGTTGTGACGGGTAGTTCCAGTGGAATAGGGCGTGCTATTTCTCAGGACTTATTGTCGCATGGGTATAAAGTCATTGGCCTTGCTCGAGATCACAAGAAATTTGATCCTGCGAATAAGCATTACTTCCCATACGAGATAGATTTGACTGATTTTGATCGAACGGTCTCCCTGTTAAAAAGGATTTTGGCAGACCATGAAGAAGTAAATGTTTTGGTGAGTAACGCTGGGTTTGGAAAGTTTCAATCCTTAGAGAATTTTTCAGTAACGCAAATTCAAAGTTTTTTGAATCTAAATCTACTGTCACATATTTTAGTGTGCCAAATTTTAGTTAGATATTTCAAAAAGCAGATGGGTGGCGATATCATAATAATGGGATCGGAGTCTGCTGTTTTGGGTAAAAAGAAATCCACACTATATTCTGCAGCCAAATTCGGGTTACGCGGTTTTTCCCAAGCACTGAGAGATGAAGTGGGCTCCAGTGACATCAGGGTGTGTCTAATTAACCCAGGGATGGTTCGATCTCCATTCTTTGGTGATTTGAACTTTTACCCAGGAGAAAATTTTGAAAACGCTATTGAAACATCTGATGTTGCGGCAGTGGTCACAGATATCCTTGCGATGAGAAGGGGTACAATTATTGATGAAGTTAATTTGTCTCCCGCAAAAAAAGTGATCGTCTTCAACAAGTAAAGACAATGAAACGAAACTCTAGTTGCGCGCAGACTCTGAGAGTCTATAGACTATATCTCGATTGGAGCGTTGAAAATTAAGCAGGATGTTCTCGCATAAACACAATTTCTTCAGCACTTGATTCTGCTGGAATGTAATTGTATTCAGCGCTGTTGAACTTGAACAAATCGTCGAGACTTTCTACACGATTTTGAATAATAAACCGTGCCATCATTCCACGTGCTTTTTTAGCATAAAAACTAATAATTTTACTTTTCCCAGACTTGTTTTCTTTAAAAACAGGAGTGATAACTCTCAACTTTAATGCTGATGTATTTACTGCTCCAAAATATTCTTGTGAAGCACAGTTTATTAAAATATCTGTACCCGCTTTCTTGGCGTCGTTGTTTAGCTCGGCTGCCAATTTTGTTCCCCAATAATCATACAAAGAAGAGCCTTGTCTATTCTTTAGTTTGCTGCCCATTTCTAATCGATACGGCTCTATCGCATCCAAAGGCCTTAAAATACCATAAAGCCCGGAGAGAATTTTGAGGTGATTTTGAGCCCAAAGTAAATCATCAGATGTCAGCGATGCTGCATCAAGTCCTTGATAAGTATCACCAGCAAAAGCAAAAGCAGCGGATTTTTTATCTTGTGTTCCGAAGGTCTCAAATCGTTCTGCATTTAATTCGGCTAGATTTTGGCTGATCCCCATGAGATTTTTTAACTCATTGACACTTAAATTCTTGGCTATTGAGACAAGTTCTCTGGCCGAATCAGAAAATACTGGTTCCGTTGTCGTCAGATTATCTAGAGGCTGCATATTCAATTTTTTTGCAGGCGATACAACAACTAACATAGATACCTCCGAAGTTACTTATAGTAAATTTACACCGGCCCACAAAATAGATCCAGAAGTTGATGAATTAACATCAATATGAGTAATGTACCTCCAAGTTAATGAAATAAATTTGGAGGGCAAGCAAAGTTCACTAGTTTTATTTAAATATTTTAAATTAAATAACACAAATAAATTCTACTGTGACATCTTGGTTAAGACCTATTATGTCGAATTTCGCCGTTTGAATGAATAGTGACCCAGTCACCAGTCTTGAAGTCTGGGTTTTTAAGCGTTGAGATTGGAACATTGCCCCATCCCATCTGCTTAGCTGCTATAGTTCCGATTGGTATGATAGCATCATGGCTTCCTAGTATCATCGCCTTAGGTGCCAGGCCAGAATATATTAATTCTAGTATTATCGCAGAAGAAGAGCTGGACCCAATTAGGTTGGGTATGACTAATATTTTATTAGCAGTTACTTTGCCATTTTGTGGGTGTCCCGCCTGTACTACCCTAGAGGTTTCGGCACTTACCCCACCCCAAAAACTTATGGGGGCATCAAAATACAGAATCTCGCCAGTCGCATTCCCGCCAATGATTACTGTTGACTTGGTTTTTAGCTCCACACTGAATTATCCCAAATCAGTTGACCGGACTGCGCACTCTTAACACAATCAATTAAAGAACCAAAAACTGGTGCGTATCCAGTATTACCCTCCGCGTAATGTGCAAACTTCGCCGAATTGGTCATCATTATCCCCGTTTGCTCTGGCAAAATTGGCGTAACAACCACACAAGTATCAACCACAAAGGTCACACCCAAATTTTTGAGGTCTTCATCAGCGCCATCATGTTCGAGGTCGGCCATAGTATGACGCCCTGTGCAGATAAAGACCGGTACTTTAAAACGCTTTTTATCTGCCAATGCTAATAAAGCACGACATTCGTTATTTGAAAAATGAGGGCTGCCAAGTGCAACACAATCTATCTCGTGTGCTTTCGGAGTGCTTAAACTATTGCGAGCATCGATAACCATTTCTTTAGTTATAGATATAATTTCCTGAGGTTTTTGACCAGATAACGCTGTAAGTGTATCGGGAGCTTCGGGAGTTAACCCACTTAAATGAACCAGCCCGACGGAGCCGGTGCTAGCCGCGCCAGCACATAATGCTTTCATTTGGTCCTCGGTAGCATTGTTAGGCAATCCGTGAACGACGGAAACGGTCTCGCCAGTTAATTTGCCTACCATGGATCCTAATACAGGAAAAAATGCGTCTTCCTGTAGAAGTTTATTTGATAAATTGGATACATCTAACATCAATTTAGCCGTTCTATTCTCAGAACGATGCAATCCATAATATGGAGCTCGGGCAGAAATTGCACAGGCTATATCTAAGAAATCACCATATCTATTGGTTCTCGCTCCTAAAATACTATTTGTGAAAGCGACCGCATTGGATTCCCCCCATGCCACTTGTTGGCCGAAACTTGGGCGAGCTCCAGCTTGATATGGG
>Ga0315330_10003276_pt1 | contig 11111 bp, 8 predicted proteins | sample M140m34915metaG_FD_203453 | JGI IMG/M metagenome (GOLD analysis project Ga0315330, IMG submission 203453) | Ammonia-oxidizing marine archaeal communities from Monterey Bay, California, United States - M1 40m 34915 | ecosystem: Environmental > Aquatic > Marine > Intertidal zone | place: USA... | reverse complement strand
CTTTCCTATGGCGGTTCTCTAATTAGGCCTGAAGCTACCGGATATGGTTTAGTATACTTTGCAAGAGAAATGTTAGCAACTAAGGGTAAATCCTTCGATGGTGCAACAGTTTCTATCTCTGGTTCAGGAAATGTTGCTCAATTCGCATGTGAGAAAGTCCTTGATTTAGGTGGTAAGCCAGTCACAATGTCTGATTCGAGTGGATGGATTCATGACCCTGCTGGAATTGATAGAGAGAAGTTAGCGTGGATAATGGATTTGAAAAATAATCGCCGAGGAAGAATTTCTGAATATGCAGATAACTTCGATGGTGTGACATTTACTGCATCAGCACCTGAGCCAACTCCAAATGGTCTTTGGGGCGTCAATGTGGACGTCGCTCTACCTTGTGCAACTCAAAACGAACTAAATGGCGAGGAAGCTAAGTTATTGGTTGCAAATGAAGTTACAGCAGTTGCTGAAGGTGCTAATATGCCATGCACTCCAGAAGCAGTAGAAGTCTTCCATAATAGTGGAATACTGTTTGCTCCAGGAAAGGCATCTAATGCAGGAGGGGTTGCGACATCTGGTTTAGAAATGTCACAAAATTCATTGAGACTTGGCTGGACTCGAGAAGAGGTTGATGCAAGACTTGATGGAATCATGGTAAACATTCACAAGAATGCATCAGAAACAGCTGAGAAGTACGGGCGCCCAGGCGACTATGTCTTTGGAGCTAATGTTGCTGGATTCTTGAAGATCGCTGAAGCAATGATTGCTCAAGGCGTGGTATGATTAAACTCTAATCAAACATTTGGCTCTGATTCATCACTTTGGTAGCTGATTGTCATTACATGCTCGATATTGATATAATCTTGTCCATCCTCATATTCAATTCTTAAATCATGCAATTCATACGTGTTGAAATGGATTACATACCAGTCATCTGACTCTCCGTCATCAACTTGTCCATTCTTTGTTAAGCAGGCATCATCAGACTCATCATACATTTTCCATGTGAATTTTACAGATTGACCTCCGCCACCGAATTCATCAATGATGCTAGGATTTTCAACGGTAGATGAAACTTCGATCATATAGGGATGAATTGCATTATTTTTTGGAATGGGGTCAATAGCAAGTATCTTGGGTTCATTGGTGTTTAATTCAACCCACTGAACAGTTAAGTCAATACGAATGAAAATTGATTTATTTTCAATCATTCCCTTTTCATCAATTGCATATGCGTCTAGGTGATAAAAACCATGTTCGATAAATTCTATTGTTAATTCATTTTCAAAATTTGCATCAATGGTTATTGCTTCACGTCCATCATTAGCATTAATTCCATAAGTGACTATTTGATTTGTAGATTCTGTGTTAGAAAAATCAAAATTCAATAATACAGACTCTTTAGAAATCAGTTCACCATCATCAAATGATTCAATGATTATACCATGAGTTTGGTTATATTTTACATCCAAATCTATCGAGTTAGTACCTAGATTCTCGGATATACAACCAGATAAGCTAGTAAAGGCTACTAATACTAGCGTGATTAAGAAAAAATGTATCTTCATTTCCATCGCTCAATATTTTTACTTTCATTGTTGAGAGTTGTAAGCTATCCAAGCCTGAGTTTCTTGGTCAAAGTATGATAATCCACCTTCTGAATCCCTAGTCCAATGAACTCCATTTTCTTCCCATGACGTCGGGCTATTTTGTTGTTCAATATTTGGTATATCTTTCTGTTGTGACATATTTGCTTCAGTCGAATTATCATATTGCATATGTTGAGCAAACGGTGAATTATGTTGGGCTTCAGTTTGGCGATTTTTCACCACTAGTAGTGCGCCGATGATTCCCAGGACGATTATAGCAAGGAATGCATACATCATTCCATTGCCGCTATCTTCCGATACGGATTCAGATCTAGTTGGGTCTTCAGGATAGTCATCCCATCGGTCAGAAATTCCATCGCCATCTGTATCTACCGATTCATTACCATCAGTAGGGAAGGCGTCTTCCTCATCATTAATTCCATCACCATCAGTATCTATTTGGCTCTTAGCACACCCGTTGGAATTTACGATAGCACTGGCAGGAGTATTTTTGCATTCATCATTAGCATTTGAAAGTCCATCATCATCATCATCTTTTTGATATTCAGAACATCCTTGCTGGTCAACAGCTTGACCTTCTAAAGTATCATAGCATAGATCGTCAGCATTCCAAATATCATCATTATCTTCGTCTTTTTGAGATTCAGAACATCCACTGGAATCTACCTGTTCACCAGCAGGCGTTGCAGGGCATTGGTCTAATGTATTGTCAATTTGGTCATTGTCATCATCGTATTGGTCTTGGGAGCAGCCAAAAGAATCATAATCAGCGTTAAGTGCAGTATCGGGGCAATTATCTCGATTATTGTAAACACCATCAAAATCATCATCCTTTTGAGAGTTTGAACATCCTTCGTTATCAGGTGATTCATCGATAGGAGTTGATGGACAAATGTCAACATTATCCTTTACCCCGTCTAAATCAGTATCTCTTTCAGAAGCTGAACAACCCTGGCCATTGACATTAGCTTGCGGGTCAGTACTTGGGCACAAATCAATTTCATCATTGATTCCATCATTATCTGTGTCTAATTGACTATCAGAACAACCTGAATTGTCAATTACCGCGTTTAGCGCAGTGAAAGGACAAGAATCATACAAGTCCATTACACCATCGTTGTCAGAGTCTTTTTGTGAACCAGAACATCCTGTAGAATCAACGCTTTCTCCTGCGGGAGTCATTGGACAAGCATCCAGTTCATTTGAAACGCCATCTAGGTCATCATCCAGTTGTGAAGAAGAACATCCAGTAGAGTCTACACTATCTCCAAATGGAGTATTTGGACAAAGGTCCGGATTATTTCCATTGGCATTATCCCCATATCCGTCACCATCGCCATCAAACCATTGAGTTTGGTCAGTTATGAATTTGTCTGGATTATTTCCATTTTGATTGTCTCCATATCCATCGCCGTCAGAATCTACCCATTGTGTTCCGTCATTAGGGAAAGCATCTGGATTCAAACCTGCTTGATTATCTCCATATCCATCGTCATCTGAATCATACCATTGAGTTGGCTCTGTAGGGAATCTATCTGCATTGTTTCCACCAATGTTGTCTCCAAAACCGTCTCCATCTTGGTCTTCCCATTGGGTTCCATCCGTTGGGAATTGGTCCGCATCATTTCCATTGGCATTATCTCCGTATCCATCGCCATCTTGGTCAGCCCACTGAGTTGCATCAAATGGGAATTGGTCACCATTAGTTCCGGTTGGATTATCTCCATATCCATCGCCATCTGAATCAGTCCACTGTGTCGAGTCAGTTGGCCACAAATCTGCATTATTTCCATTAGCATTGTCTCCATATCCATCGCCGTCAGAATCACTCCACTGGGTTGGGTCAGTTGGGAAGGCATCAGAATAATTACCATTGGGATTATCGCCGTATCCGTCGCCATCTTGGTCAGACCACTGAGTGCTGTCATATGGGAAAGCATCAGGTACGTTTCCATTTGGATTATCACCATATCCATCTCCATCACCATCTACCCACTGCGTTGCATCGTTAGGGTAATCATCTACATCGTCGTTGTAGCCATCACCGTCAGTATCTTTTTGCGATAATGCACAACCATTAGAATCGACCATTGAGTTAGGTGTGGTATTTGGACAAACATCATCTTCGTTAGCAACGCCATCATTATCATCATCAAATACAAATAACATACAAACATAGTCACCAATAAGTTGATTCATATTTGAATCATAAAGTTCTGAAAATATGCAGTATTGGCCTGAAACACTTGGCGTATTGTAAAAGAATATTCCAAATGATGTGTTTTGTGATGTAGCAGTGTAAGAGGTCATACTTGAATAATCGATATCCGCGCCTCCGTAATCTTCTACTCGGAATTGCTGATAATAAGTATCTCCAATTACTAGATCTAGGCCTTCAGAAGAGTATTCGTTAGTGGCTGAAGTTGTGCTAAAAGAATAATTTGTAATTACTGCTGAAGGTAGTTGAGGAATGAAATCTGAAACGTGAGTGCCTTGATATCCTTCTGATGAGAATAAATTAGTATACGTGCCTTTTATAGACAATACTCCAAGCAAAATATGGTTATTTGCATTAATTGGATTCATCCAGTTTATCTGCCAAGAATTAGTAGTTGATATCGCAGTTACATTGGAATAATTTTCATCAACTAGAGATGAATTTAAAGAATCCTCTAATGTTTCCCCATTGTTTAATTCATCTTCAAATATTATTTCATCAAATACAATCCATCTCATAGTATATTGATTTCCAACTGTTAGGTTAGAAGCTAACATTTCTCCAGTAGTGCTAGAAGTGGTTTGTGTAATTAATACTTCTTTGTAGATTGAATCTTCATCAGAACTTAATTTAGCGCCGAGATTATCAGATAGATTTGCAGTGACTGAATAATAACCTTCAGTTTCCCCACTCAAGATAGTATAATTGATAATTTCACTCGTTGAAGTAGCTACAAATGAGTATGGTCCTTGATTTGACTGATAGGTAATGGATTCGTTGAATCCGTTTTCAAATGATTGATAAAACTCATACTGATAAGTATCTCCAACTGTCAATCCAGTCATCTCTAGTGTTACATTTGTTAGGTTATTCATAGTAACATCAATCGTGGAAAATGATTGACCACCACCAGGGTTATCAGTTGAAATCTCGATATCGTAAGTATTACCTGTAGTTACAGTCCCAAATGAATATAGGTATACTTTGAAATAAGCAGTGAAATTTGAGGTTGCAGTATATTCTCCTGCCTCATTATCAGTTGATGAAGTCATATATCCAAAGTTATTGAATGATAGAGTAAGACCTGATGAATCCTCTAATACTCCATCAACATCACCACTCGCGTGAGCGAATGTCAAATTAAAATAGTAAGTTACACCACTTATCATAGATACTTCAAAGAAATCCTCATCAGATGTTCCAGCAGAAGTTGTACTTCCAATACTTAGACCAGTACAATATACTGGCAAGAGAGATGCTAAAGTCGCAGTTGCCTGTGCATCATTTGGTTCTAGAATATCTTGTCCAACAGTACCATTACCGGTACATGGGCTTGGAATTGCTATTCCGCTACTTCCATTTCCTCCACCAGTTGAACCAGTAGTGAATTTCCAAATCGTAATATCATAAGATCCATTTGACATTGAGCCGAATGTATATGCAGAAATTTGGATATATACAATTCCAGTAACCGATGAAACATTTGTAGAAACAGTTTCAGGATTGAATGCATATGAACTATCAATTGCAGATTGGGTTGAATCAAGAATTGCTAAGTCGAAATCATCGGCTTGGTCAAAAGATAATTCAACCGCTAAACCTTCGTTTGATGCCAAATTGACCCTTAGATAATCTAATTCATCAGTACCACTTACCAACTCTCCACTACCTGTTATTGAACTACTAAATATTAAATTTGGTATAGATGTTGGAGATGATAAATTATCGGGTAAATCACCGCCTGATGTACCAATATCATTTTGGTTTGTACCTACTGCAGAAACGTTTCCAATGACGGAAGAAAGACTTACAATTATAAACATCAAAACTATGCAGATTGACGATATTCTATTTGAACCACTAATACGATTAATCTCAGCCATAATCAACGCAATAGGTACTCGTTTATGATTGCCATGGTTGTGGCAAATAAATCATATTGCAGTAGGTGCGACGTGTCCATCCTTTTTATCGTCGGGCTTACGCACTCTTGACCAAACCCCACCCATCAACTCATCATGGTGCTTTTGACAATAGTGGAATCTTCTGTAAGCTTCTCGAAATGAGTATGCCTTTTTACCTGTAGCGACAAGAAATCCTTCAGGAGAGAGTCTAGAGACAATCTCTCCTAAATCCCCACAGCCAAGGAAATCACACACGGCATCAGCGGACATATTACACGCTAGGCATAGGTGCACTTTAATTATCGCTTTCTAGCATGAGAAAATTTAACTTTTCAGTCTTCGGTAGAATTTGGTTCGATGACTACCAATGGGACATTTGCTTCAATTGATTGTGCTTCTTCACAATGAATTGATTTGACAGTTCCAGAAATAGGCGCTTGGATCTCATTCTGCATTTTCATTGCTTCAAGAATTAGTATGACCTGTCCTTCATCGACAATATCACCTTCTTTGACCTCAATTGTTACAATTTTACCTGGGATATTTGCAGAAACAGTTCCAGATTTCTTTTTCTTTGCACCGGGGGTTCTTTTCTTCTTCAACACTGGTCCTGAATCAGGGACTTCAATTTTGAAGGTTTTTCCTTCGATAGTAGCATTCCAAGAATTTCCATCTATCTCAAGTTCAACTTCAAATTCAGTTCCATCAACTATCACTTTGCGTTTTTCAGACATATCATCACTTCCACGGCGAGCGGCTTGCTCGTAAATTCATCAACGAAGTTTTCCCCATGTTCATTCTACGGTGGTCTTGAGACCAAGAAGAACCAGGCATTCTTCCGGCTTGAGATGGGTCATCTGACTGTTCATTAAGAATTGAAATTACTGCGGCAATTGCTGCGATTCTTAAAACTTCCAAATCTGTCATTTAAACACCTCAAAGGGGTATATTTCCATGTTTACGTGCAGGGCGCAGTTCTTCTTTATCGAGCAACATTTCTAGAGAACGAATCAATTTATTCCTAGTTTCACTTGGTTCAATAACATCGTCGATGTAGCCTAGAGCAGCAGCCTTGTATGGGTTAGCAAATTTCTCATTGAAGTCATCGGTCAACCTATCTCGCTCTTGCTCTGGATTTCGAGCACTTTTGAGTCTTCTTCGATGAATAATTTCTACCGCACCTTCGGCACCCATTACAGCTAATTCTGCTGATGGCCAAGCGACATTATAATCGCCACGAATATGCTTTGAAGACATTACATCATACGCTCCTCCGTAGGCTTTTCTAAGTATAACTGTTAACTTAGGAACTGTGGCTTCAGCGAACGCGTAAAGTAATTTTGCTCCATGCCTAATTATCCCGCCCCATTCTTGATTTGTACCCGGCAGGAATCCAGGGACATCTTCCAAAGTTATGATTGGAATATTGAATGCATCACAAAACCGAACAAATCTTGCCGCTTTATCGCTTGCATCGATATCTAGGCACCCAGCGAGAACTTTGGGTTGATTCGCAACTATTCCGACGGTATGTCCTCCCATATGCGCAAATCCAATCACAATATTTTGAGCCCAATCAGCTTGAACTTCAAGGAATCCGCCATCGTCTACAATTTCAGTAATTACATCTACAACATCATATGGTTTATTTGATTCATCTGGAATTATAGAATCAAGTTTATCACAAGAACGATTTGAAGGGTCATTAGTTTTCTTAGTTGGTGCTTTTTCTAGGTTATTGGATGGCAACATATCACATAAGTCTCTTGCTAAGTTTATCGCACTTTCATCATCATCAGCGGTGAAGTGAGATACTCCAGATCTACTTCCATGAGTCATTGCACCGCCTAATTCTTCAAATGATACCACTTCATTGGTTACTGTCTTTATTACTTCCGGGCCAGTTATGAACATGTGAGCGGTTTGGTCAACCATGATTACGAAGTCTGTGATTGCCGGGGAGTAAACAGCGCCACCAGCACATGGCCCCATTATTACCGAAATTTGAGGCACAACACCAGACGCTCTAACATTTCTAAAAAATATCTCTGCATAACTACCCAGTGAAGCGACTCCTTCCTGTATTCTTGCTCCACCAGAATCATTTAATCCAATAACAGGTCTTCCTGTTTTTAGTGCCATGTCTAGAATTTTACATATTTTTAGTCCATGCATTTCTCCCAGTGAACCTCCGTAAACAGTGAAGTCTTGTGCAAATGCGAATATTTCTCTTCCGTTGACTGTACCGTGGCCGGTGACGACTCCATCTCCTGGAATTATGTTCTTATCCATGTCGAAATCTTTGCACCTATGTTCCACTAAGGCATCAATCTCTTGAAAAGAACCATCATCAAGTAACATTTCTAGTCTCTCTCTTGCGGTCATTTTACCTCGGTTATGCTGTGCATCAACCCTTACTTGGCCACCTCCTGCTTCACTTTGGGCTTTACGAACTCGTAGGTCTTTGAGTCTATCTTCAGTACTTGACATAGGCTTCGCCAATCTTTGCTACGTAAAACCCGCCCTTATTGCTTGCCTATGGAATTACTATGGAATTTGACATTTAACAGGTTGATTTCAGTTGCCTAATAATAGTGAATGCTATGAAATCAAGGGGTGTGTTCTTAGGTAGGTAGTACTTCGAAGATTTAATGAGCGAGCCTTTGAGGATAGTAGTTGCTAAACCGGGCCTAGATGGTCATGATAGAGGTGCTAAAGTTGTGGCCAGAATCCTTAGGGATGCAGGTCATGAAGTAATTTACACTGGACTTAGAAGAACTGCACAGCAAATAGTTGAAACAGTAAGAGATGAGGATGCTAGGTTTTTGGGACTATCATCTCTTTCAGGTGCGCACAATCATCTTTTTCCTAAAGTTTGTGAACTTTTAGTCAATGAAGGGTTGGATGATGTTATCGTTTTTGGCGGAGGGATAATTCCTTTCGAAGACCGTGATGTATTATTCTCATGCGGTATCAAAGCAATTTTTGGACCAGGGACTCCTACGGCAGAAATACTAGATTTCATTGTAAAAGCATGTGAAATCAGTGACGCTGGTGTAGGGCAGAATGGAGAATGGTACTGGGAATCATCAGCATGAGGGGTGAGAGTTTGGATCTAAAACTCGTATCTGATGCAATCAACGGTGATAGGAGATCGATTGCTAGAGTACTAAGTTCTCTTGAAAATAGGTCCGTTTCCCTGAATCAAATCAAAGCGCAATTTCCTTTAATTTTCACTGAATTGGACACAAGTTCTTGGTCTTCAATAGCAATAACAGGAGCTCCAGGGGTTGGTAAATCTTGTCTAATTGATAAGATATTAATCAACTGGTCTTCTAAAGGTATAAAAACAGCATTGCTTGCAATAGATCCTTCTTCACCTAGAACTGGTGGTGCTCTTCTTGGAGATAGAGTGCGAATCACTGCTATTGATGATGAGCAATACAAAGACCTGATATACATACGTTCAATTGCGACACGAAAATCTTCAGGGAGTGCACCGTTAATCGTTTCAGATATGGTTGAATTCCTTAGTGCAATCGGTTGGCAAAGAGTGATTATTGAAACAGTTGGTTCTGGTCAATCTGAGGTTCGATGTGCTGCAATCACAGATAGAATTGTTGTGGTTGAAGGGCCTGCTCGAGGAGACGGTGTTCAAGCTGAGAAGGCAGGATTGTTGGAATTAGCAGATGCTGTAATTGTCAATAAGTCAGATATTTCAGGTGCGAGTCAGCATGCTAGTGAAATAAAGGAATCATTCGAATTAGGGCTTGGCCAAACCCCTCCAATAATTCTAACGTCTGCTATTTCGGGGGAAGGAATTGAAGTTGCTTCCTCGGTATTACTAGAATTAGAAGACACAGGGCGTTCAAAGAGAGCTAAATGGCGTGAGAGGTTACTGGCAGAGTATGAACGGAAAATACTCGAATCTGACAAACTAGAGGATATTCTAGAAAATTTGGCGATAGGTTCAATGTCTATTGAAGACGCCTTGAAAATATTAGGAGATGATTGATTGTCAGAACAAGTAGAGTTAACAAATCCTGTAGACCTGTCGGTAGGCGGAGTTTATGGGCACATATTTCGTCGAGTTTTTCACATTTCAATGTTCGTGATACCAATTATATTTTTCGAGTTTGGTGAGTCGTTTTCAGAATCATTAGGTTTTTCTCTAGCTGAGGTTGTATCGATTGTAATATTGGTTGCTATTTTTGGTGAAGCGATAAGATTGAAATTTGAATTTACTATATTTGGGCAGCGAGAATATGAGGCTAAACAAGTTTCAGCTCTGGCTTGGGGGGGACTGGCGATTGGAATGGTGCTTCTTTTGGCTCCAATCAAGCAGTATGCATATCCTTTGATTTTCACACTATCTTTTGGCGATCCATTCATGGGTGAAATTAGACGAATGGGAGTAGAACAAAGAGAAGTGGTAATTTACTCGATACTCTTTATTTCAGCAATATGGCTAATATGTTGGTATCTTTTCGCAACCCCTTGGTGGCTAGCACTAATCTTTGCACCTTTGTGTGCATTTGCAGAAATGCCAAGATTGCGTTACATTGACGATAATGCAACTATGTTACTAATACCTCTCGCAGGCATTCTAATATTGGAACCATTTATCGGTTTATTGTGATTTCATTCAATATGTTAAAATGGGAATTACTGCTCGAGGGTAATGTGAGAGACATGGATGAGGATAACAAAAATGCTGAACCTTCACAAGGTGCATATTACTTCGTATTTGGATTGACAATGGTCTTACTCGCAGTCTCTATGTTCAAGTATCCTCTATGGTGATACTTAATTTTCAATACCATTATTGAATAACAACCCCTCACAGCCTAACATATGTGCGGTATTGCAGGTATGTTTGGTCATCCCGACGCTGTAATTGTGCATCGTATGATAAAATTGATTCAACACAGGGGCCCGGATAGTCAAAATTTCTGGTCAGACGACTCCGTATCACTAGGTCATTCAAGATTGGCAATTGTTGATTTGAATGGTAGTCAACAGCCGATGCGAGGAATTAATGGTCAGGTATTAGTGGCTAATGGAGAAATCTACAATCATAAAGAAATTAGGAATAAATCGAAATATTCTTGGCAAACTAATGGCGATTCAGAGTCAATCATAGCCTTGCATGATACCAGTATTTCAAAAGCCATAGTTTCGACTTCTGCTAGCGACCATATCGACTGGATTTCTAATCTAAATGGGATGTATGCATTTGCTCTTTGGGATTTACAACGTCAGGAATTGATTTTAGCAAGAGACCCGATGGGCATAAAACCCCTGGTTAGGACTATGGTTGATGGAAGTCTGTTGTTTGGAAGTGAAGTAAAGACCTTAAGAGGCCACGAAGGACATATTCCTCAAATT
>Ga0315330_10003272_pt1 | contig 11114 bp, 8 predicted proteins | sample M140m34915metaG_FD_203453 | JGI IMG/M metagenome (GOLD analysis project Ga0315330, IMG submission 203453) | Ammonia-oxidizing marine archaeal communities from Monterey Bay, California, United States - M1 40m 34915 | ecosystem: Environmental > Aquatic > Marine > Intertidal zone | place: USA... | reverse complement strand
TAACGAACGTTCATGGGCACGTGATCAAAGATGTGCTTGCTTGAGTCGTTGCACGGGGCATGCCTAGGCTGGTTCGCTCTGCAAACCGCGGTGCCGCTTCAGCATAGATTACTGACGTCATGGTCCTTATGACACTCGCGTGGCTGGATGCTGTCTTGGAAAACGGACCGCTCGGGCCGTATGGAGGTGCTGAAGGCGTCTGTTCGCCGGTTTGATGCTCACAGTCACAGGACGCGTCACTAAAGCTCGCCCGGTGTTGCTCTGGGTGTAGCCACTCGCGGGTCCCACTGCTCCTAAGCAGGAGTGGTTGTCCCCGGCGTCACCCTACCGAACATAACCAGCAGGATAATGTGGGTCGCAATGGGGGTTGATTGGGGCGGGAGCCCGTGTCGTGTGCGTGTCACCACCGCTTGGTGGATGGGGGGCTAACCTTGTCGGCCAGTGTTTCTCTCTGCCTACTTGCCCAGCTTCGCAGTGACTTCACGTTGAATTTGGGTGAGGTCAGCAATGTCCTGAGCGGTCATCGCTTCGCCTTTGCGCTTTTTGGCGATGTAAGGTTGCAGAGCCTCGTAGACCGAACTCTGGTAAGAAACCTTCTCTTTGAACCACGGCCCCCAAACCTTGTTTTTTACGTGCGTTTCTGCCAATCTTGAAAGGGCTGTCTGGTTTATTCCGTGGTAATAGGAAAATTGTCGGTACGTCTTTTCGTCCCAAGAGTTAAGTAGCATCTCTTTGTACAGAGCAATCGTTGCCATAAATTGGAAAGAGGTGGAGTTGCTCAACATTTGTAAGTTCTTGGAATCTTCACCCGTTTTTGATTGATTGGGCGGAACCAGTTTCGTGTCTCGGAGACCGTCTTGCTTGCCGTTCTGTTTTTGGATATCCATTCCGTTGGGGAGCAAAGGCACATAAGACTGCGTCTTCGGGGTTTGGTTGTTTTGGTGTGTCTCCTCTTTCGTATCGCGTGTGGCTGTGTAGACGGTGACGACGTCACCCTTCTTGGGAATCGGTACATGCCCTTGTGGACCAACAAAACCAATTAATCCGGGCTGCTTGCCGCCAACCGGTTGCCATGCCTGTACTTTCACTTGCGTCCCGACTTTTACTGACTTGTATTTCTGCACGCTGAGCACACCCATTGTAATCGTGTAAGTGCGGTCAATGAACTTTGTGGCATCGTCAAAACGCGTTGACTGGCCCTCGGATGAAGTGATCGATAACACCTTCCCTGTAAAGATTTCTTCCGCCTCTTTCTTAAGTTGAGTTGGGCTCAGTGGAGCGATCGCTGCTGTCGCTCGCGAGGGTGCGGCAGCCAATGGAAGTAGCAGGGTAGCGAGCAAGAATTGGGGGAGCAACTTACGCATTAAAATCCTCTCAAAGAGACAAATTGTTTTCTGGCAGTGGCTTTCGGCCAAGGGGAACGGTGAGGCCAGGCGAAGCGTCTGGCTAGCGTATCGCGTTACATTGCAGGATGCGGCCTGGCCGCATCCTGTACAGCAAACGCTACTCGGGGGACGGTACCGACGCTCTGTATTAACTTAACCACCCGCCACCGCTTCAGAAATATCACCTTGTGTTATTTCCCAAAGCTCTGTTTAAAAAATGGGTTCACAGTGATCAAGATCTACTTGATGAGAAGGAAATCCATGATCGGATGGGAGTGATGTAGGTTACAAGAGTTGGACATGTAAACGCATGATGGAAGTTCGCGTAAGCTGGGAAACAGATCATGCACTCGTTGTGCGTTGCATGCGGGCAGCATTCAGCGATCCCATCTGAGTTTGACACGTTTCTTCAAATAATGTTTCGGGAACAGGAATTTCAGGATCTTGCGCCGATAGGCCCATGCGGCAAGACGCCATGATCCTCTGCCGCTACGTGCGGCCTCAAGGATTTGTACCATTCTTGCGGTGTCTTCGGATGGCGCGATCGCCATGCAAGTATTGAGATGGTGTTCCGCGCTCTGGAAATCCCGTTCTTTGAGACGTGCACGGCCGAGGATCGTATGCGCGAGTAAGTTCTGGGGTGCGAGTTGTAGCAACTTAAGGCTCAATTCAATTTGGACGGTTTCACCTTCTCCCTGATAAGCGTGATAAAGTTCAATGGTCCGAAGTTCTTCATCATGAGGATTCAAATGTAACGATTTACGGATCATCTGGTCGGTTCGTTCATGGCTCGCGAAGATCGAATAAAGTCGGCAGCGCGCCGCGTGCAGTCCCGCCTCATTGGGGAAATCGTGTAACAGGCCCATGATCACCTCGTCCGCCTCTTCAAAGTTCGCATCTTGATAGTGCAAGTTGAACAAGCCGGTTCTTGCAATAACGTCGGTTGCATCTATCGCGAGGGAGGCATGAAACAGGGCTCTGGCATCATCAAGTTTCCCGTCACGGAGACACACAAAACCCTTGGCTGCTATTGCCAAAGATGAATCGGGTTCGGCCGCAATCGCCGCTTCTGAAGTAGCGTCCAAGTGTTGCCACCACCGATTCGCGAGTAACACACGTAATTGTTGCTCAGGTAGATTCATGCGTGACCGAGGGGATCAGACGTTCGAAGTAGCTTTGATGACCTCAATGACTGTTGTTGCTGCGTGGGTCATTGATTGATTCGGCTCGAGGTTGGGTGCGGTTAGGACTGTTCACTCTGTTGCGAGTCGCCTGCGGGGAAAATGTGTAAACAAGAGCATGCGGTCAGCTTGCAGTATGGCTCGGTGCTCGGACCTCAGTGCTAGGTCGTTCCAGGTTTGTATGGGTGGCTGCCACGTTTGTATTGTACAGAAGGAAACTCATTGTGCGGCCGTGTTGGTCGAGACAGCGTTGGGTTGGCTGATCGCGATGGTGGAAGTGCTGTCGCGGCCGCCGGGGCTACGGCTGGAAACAGTGATCAGTCGACGTTCGCACGTTGTGGGTAACACAACACCCACATGCAAGTTTTGATTTCGTAGCGGGTCAGCTAGCTGGTTGTGAGACGCTGGTTGGCGCAGTAGTTCCGGTTGCACGTCAGCGATCCGAACTGACACACGGTGCATCTCAGTTCATGAAAAAACCTGAAGCCGACGGTTAGTCGGCTTCAGGCAATCATTCATTGAGTTCGCGGGTGGTTCCCCCGCGGTCGAAGGGTGACTTTTCGGTCTTATCTTCGTCTTACTTCGATGACATATTTCATCAGGTCATTGAACTCTTGGCGACTCTTCAGTTGCTTCACAAGATTCGCTGGCATGAGAGACGTTTTCGAATCTTTGACTTGCTCAATGTCATCTTGTGCGATGACAACGGGCTTTGGGTTAGCCAAGTTTCTGATAACCAGTTCGTCATCATCCTCAGAGACTCTGATACCCGTAAAGATTTGGCCATCTACGGTTAATACACTGATTTGTGCGTACTCTTTTTCGATCAACTCAGCGGGTCGCAGGATCGAATCCACCAGTTGCTCGTTAGTGAGCCTGGTTTTAAGCCGTGACAATTCAGGGCCAAGCCGGGCAACTCGACCTGGAGGGTCGTGGCAGGCGTAGCAGGCTGCGGCAGATTCATAGAAAAGTTTCTTTCCACGAAGTGCATTGCCTTGTGCGATTGCCTCAGCAGCAATGACGCTGGTGGCCTGAGCCATCAATTCTTTTTCAAGCTCATCGTTCGAGAATTCGACCTCTGGTTGCTTGTCAACCTCAGCCATCAATTCAAGCTCAAGAGGATGCTGCTTAGTGAGTTCGTCAGGCGTCCAGACAGTAAACCGTCCTTTGGTCTCGGCACGAATTTGAGCGACGGACGATGCGTTGACAGGTTCTGCTTTGTTCCCCCAGCTGTTGCGAACAAACGTCAGCACAGCTGCTAGCTCCTCATCGTTCAACAACTCTCGGAACGCGGTCATCGGTGGCACGCCGCGAGCTGGATCATAGGTCTTGCCATTGACGCGGATCTTTCCGTGAAGACCGTGCAGGGCGAGCTTGATTAATCTTTCCTTGTTTCCATTGACCCAAGGGCTGTTGAGTAACGAAGGATAGACGCTTGCGTTACCTTTGCCGTGGGAAAGATGGCACGTGGAGCAGTGGGATTCACGTTGGTATACAACCGATCCGAGCTGGTACGCATCTTTGTCTTTGCCCTTGAGATGTTTCGGGGTTTCAAACTTGACGAACTCCAGTTCGGCGGGTGCGGCAAATCCGCTTGCCCCTGACTCAACGTTGTACCACAGGTGCTTCACTGTCTTTGCGGCGTTAGCTGCGTGGGGGACGTGTGAGGCCAATAGCGTATTGAGCAGGTCTTCGTTAATGACACCGTGTTGCTGATGCAACCACAGTGCTTCCAAAAGGTGGTGAGCCTCGAGTTCGTTATCCGGGTCGAAGTTTTTGCACCACTTCTGTGCAGCGGCGATCACGGCATCTGAATCCCGAGCACTTAGCTCAACACGTGTTCGATGACGAACGCCGTCGACTGGGTGCTTAAGGTTCTCAAGAAGAGCGTCAATCGGTTCACCCGCAATCTTGACAGGTGCCTGCAGCGGTCGGTCTTTCGCGGTCAGGCGAAAGATGCGTCCGTGTTTATGGTCACGATTGGGGTCTCGGATGTTGTGCTGCATGTGGCCAATGATGGCATTGTGCCAGTCGGCAACGTACAACGCCCCATCCTCACCGATGATTGCGTCTGTGGGGCGGAAGTTGCGGTCAGAACTGTTGAGCAACTCGATACCTGGTGTTCCCCAGACCTCGCCGAGTTTTCGGTTCTTGCTCATGTCGGTGTTGCCGCCACCTTTGATTTTGACATCCACGGCGGCGACGAGTTTTTCACCATTGAAGAATTCGATTTTGCCGTTGTTGAATCGCTGCTCGAAGCCTTTGCGATTGAATACTCGAAATTCTGAAATCTCCACTGGTGCTGGGAAGTCCCCTTTGATCCAGGGGTTCTTCTCTTTCTGGGTGTGAGCGAAATTTCCTTTGTTGCCATCGGCAAGCAGTGAGGCTGGGTACTCTCCGTTGTGGTAATCGCTCGACAACGCCAACGTCGCTGTTTTCGTAATGTTCTTTTTGCCGCTGATTACCTCCACTTCTGAAATGTTCATTTCCTGGAAACCATTCACGCTGAGCTTAAAACCGGTGATTTTGGCTCCCTTCAGCGCTGGATGATTAACCGTGATAAGGCCACCGCCTTTAGTGATGGAGACGTTTGCTGGTCCTTTGTCAGCTTCTGGTTTCGGCGCGGGAGACGTTCCGCCACGGTCAAGGCTGTACTGCTTGATTCCGAGGAATCCGATGGTGTTACAGATCAGAAAATCATCTTGCAGCTCTTCTGGAAAGTGCTGCGATGAAAGAATCTCGTTCGCGGCAACAGGACGGAATTCTTTTGTGAGCAGCGTGTGCATCTTGAATCCCTTGCCTTCGGGCCGAACCTGATAAGACCGCCCACCGGTTCCGTCGTTGGCATAGCAATATCCCCACTTGTCGAAACTTGTTCCGTGTGGATTCGGACTATTACCAGCATGCGGCGTGATGGCGTAGGTGCGGGGATTAAAGCGATACATCCCTGATGAGCCGATGTTCAGGTTTGGCTTCCACGGTGTTTCGTGGTTATGTACCAGGAAAATACCGCTTTGCCAGTAAATGCCACCGTCTGGACCCATGACCAGGTTGTTGGCTGCGTGGTGAGTGTCGGCAGTTCCAAGACCCTGTAGCAGTGGGTATCGAACGTCAGCTTTATCGTCGCCGTCTGTGTCTTTGAGGAAAAGTAAGTCTGGGCCCGATGTGACAATGACACCACCACCCCAGAACTCAAATCCAAGTGGATTGTGTACATGCGCGAAAATTTTTCGCTTGTCGGCGACCCCATCACCATCGGTGTCTTCAAAGATCATCAGACTATCGTTCATCTCTTTGCCGGGTTCCCATTTGGGATAGGTGTTCCAGCTTGCTGCCCATAGTCGTCCTTTTCCGTCGACCTGCAGTTGAACGGGGTTTGCCAAATCGGGGAACTGTTCTTCCGACGCAAAAACGTTCAGTTCGTATCCTTCGGGAACCGTGATTTTCGCACGGGATTCTTCTGCGGAAAGGTAGTCCACGCTGCCTTCTTTGGCTGCGCTCGAGCTTGCGCTTCCGCCACCAACGTTTGAGATCACCTTAATCGGTGGGGGGACGTTGCTGTCGTCGATTTTGTAGGGCTTGTTTGTGGCTGCAGCCCAGATCGCCTCGTCCCGGTTGCCCGTCATGGCGTCCAACATCACCAGTTCGTGCTTGAGGACATCAGCGTTGCTTTGGCCATCAACGAATTTGAGGCCTGAGCGACCGCCCCAAATGTCGTTTCCATCAGTTGCGTGGTATCGGTTGTGCCAGTGCCAATTTTTGTCCTCAACTGCCTTATACACAGCAGGACCTGCCTCGGTAGTGTCCCCGATCAACGCAGTCGAAATGATGTCGGCGAGACCGCGGTAACCTTTGGCGTTCAGGTGAATGCCATTGAGGGTGAAGCGATCTCTGCTGCTGCGATACAGATCCAGCGATGGGTTGAACAGATCAACAAAGGTTTGGCCTGTTTGTTCCGCTGCTCGTTTGGTTGCCTCGGTGTAGAGCGCCAAGTTCTCGTTGAGCTCGATTCCATCAGGCAGGTGGCGGTCGCCCTTGTTTTCATACGCGATGGGGCTGAAGAGCACAAACCTTAGGTCAACACCTTTCTCTTTTCGTAGTGCCGAATAGCGCTCGACCAGTTTCACCAGCTCGCCCTGATATGCCTCGGCTCCGGCCGGCCCAGCAAAGGACTCGTTGTACCCGTAAAACACAAACACAACGGAGGGACCTACATGCTGTAGATATTCGGCGTCGTTGGTGAAACCCTTGTTACGCGGCCTTTTGTTGACCATGTCACCGGCGAAGCTCATGTTGCGGAAGCTGATTTGCTTGCCTGCTAATTGTGCTTGTAGGTTGGCTTCTACCCACGGATCGTGCTGCATGCGATCTGCGAGGCCATTGCCATAGACCGCAACAATATCGTTCGCTTTGAATGCAAATGGCTCGGCTGCGTCGGAGGGCGTTACATCGGCTAATTGCACCGCTGCAAACAGCACCATTAGTAGTCCCAAGGGTCGCTTCAGATGATTGGTTTCACTGAGGTTCATACGCTTGTTCTATTGCTCTGAGGGGTAATGTCACTGTGCGTTTTCGGTGGACGGTTGCCCGAGGAACTGCAGCAGGATCTGGAGGGTGAGACGGGTTCTGGCAGGGAGCCTCTCGCTCATCCTGTTAATTGTAATCGGAAACGCCAATGGTTGAGAATCCGACAATCGACGCGATTGATTGGGAAAACAGCCCCGTAGCACTGTAAATACAGCACTGTCAATATAGGACAGTAAACACGCGGTACACGCCTTTCTGAGATCATAGCAGACGATTTCAATATCTGCTTATCTGCAGTTTTCACCGTGTTTCTGAACGGGTCGCAACGTGTGTGAGAGGACGCATAACTTCGAGGTTGCTCGTGATTTGTGTTTCAAAGCTAAAAAACTGCCTATCTCAACGCCTTTTTCTTGGGGAAAACCCGTCAACTCTGCGGAAAATCACAACGTATAGCGGAAAAAATAGCAGCACCGCCTTCCATTCAAATAATTGGATAATGCTCCCGCCGGGCATCCGTGACGCTGAAAAACACCAACAAGCCGCTAGCTGTTTGGCCTATGTTGCTGCGATTGAGCGTGATAGACGAAAAAACGGCATTCAAGGCGGATTTGACTCTTGCCGATAATTTAGCATCAGATTCCAATGTTCAAGACATTGTTTAATTCACAAAGTTCCGGAGCCGAGCTCATGAAAAGAAACGCATTGCTATTGCAAGTTGCGTTACTCGCGCTGGTAGGGTGCACAGGGGCAACAACGCCCGTGGCAACGCCAAGCGTGGAAAACGAAGCGTCCGCTGTCGCGGAGACAGCGGCGGACAACGCCGATATTGCTACTCTCGTCAGCCTCAAAGTGCCGAATATGCACTGAGATGGTTGTGCCGCCTCGGTCCGAGGCGATCTGAGCAAAATCCCCGGCGTCGTCAATATTACGACAGACAGCCCGGGTCGCAACTGCACTTTTGAGGTCACCGACCCCAGTGTTGACTACAAGGCAGAGTTGAAGAAGTACGCTGAAACCAACAGTCACCTTGCTGAATACACGATTCAGTAGGGTACGGCGAGTCAGTCGAGCTGGTAATGAAACAATAGCGCCCCTCGGTGATCACCGAGGGGCGTTTTTTTGTTCAAATTGTGTTCGAGAAGATCGCTTGCGAGAACCGGGCTTGCTGATCTGAGTCAATGAACAGTTTGTTTTTTGAGTCTGTGGTACCTTGCGCTCAAAACAATGACGCGGGGGTGAACGGAATTGTTAACGCGGTTCCTGTGAAATTCGTCAATGCTCCGTCGCACAAAGACTCGTCGCATGGCGAGATGCGACTTAATCGTTCTCATGGTTCATAGTCGACTTCAATGTTGCGGCCATCTACCTTCTTGATAGTGCCAAAGTCAATCTTCTTCACAAATGAGTCGATATCGCTGACGGGAGACACCGTCGTGGTCATGGTGCTGCCGGTGACCCTGGTTGACATCATATGACCGGATCCGTCTGTCAAATCTTCGAGCGTCGATTTGACCGCTTGACGAGCCTCCTCGGTGTCAATTCCTGAAACGACAATGGTTACGCTTGTTGCAGGGTCGTGATTGAGGGACAAATCGCATCCGGTCAACGCGAGTGTGGAAAAGCAAAGTAACACTAAACCAGTGATCAGGCGGTGATTGCACGACATCATGATTGTTTTCCGTGAGATTAGGCTTTGGACGCGACGTGTGTTTGAATGAGGGGAATTGAACACTGTGAAGTGGTGACGTGCAACGATGGTCGCTTCAACGTCCGTGTGTTCTCTCCAGTTAGTGGCAGGCAGCAGACGCGGGAACTCCAGTCGCGCTATATCCTCGCATTCTATCTTTTATTTGGGATTGCAACTTCTCTACACATGGTTGGTGAGGTGTGTATGAATGCTGAACTCGCGCAATTGGCACAGGCTCTTCCAGGCAGCTAGGGGCGACTGATCTCTGCGTGGGTTTTTTGCTGTTGGAGGCAAGTTGGTTCGCGAAGCAGTCAGGGGACCAGATCTCTGAAAACGGGTACCTATTGGTTTTGTCGTAGCATTTTCAGGATGCTTCCACAGACATCGTGCTGTCCTGCGCCTTGATCAGAGCTTACTGGGTTTGCCGGTATTGGGATTACTCAAGCCGCGTAGCGGGTTAGAATTACGCGGGTGGGGTGCGTTGGTCTATCCAAAGAGATGAGATAAGCGTGCCTTTCACGGGATTGTTCATCAAATCAACGAAGGTAAGACATGCGGAAATTAAGTTTTTTGCTTAGGTTTTGTTTCATGGCGTTGGGCCTGTGTTCATCGATTGCAGTCGCGATCCAGCCCACAGTAGCGCAGAAGCCAAACGTGTTGTTCCTTGCGGTGGACGACATGAATGACTGGATCGGGTGTCTCGACTCCAAAACACAGGCACGCACGCCAAATTTTGATCGGCTCGCTGCTAGAGGAGTCTGTTTTACGAATGCACACACGGCGGGAGTTTTTTGTGCACCCAGTCGGGCAGCCATTTTCACAGGGCAATTCGCGTCAACGACGGGATGTTATCGAACGGCCAACTACTTCAAAACACATCCCGATATCGAGCCGTTACAACTCAGTTTCTCAAAGACAGGTTACAAGACGCTGGGTGCTGGCAAGTTATTTCATCATCCGGTTGGGGCAATCGACGTGCGTGGATGGGATGAGTTTTTTCTGCGAACGCAGGCACAGAGACAGAACGGTTGGGCTTTGGATTCATGGGGTAGGGGAACCCCATTCCCCAAACCTTTTCCGAATAGTGTTTACAACCGTGACGAAGAGATTACCGGCGGGTTGTTTCTTGAGTGGGGAGCAATCCCCAATGCCATGGAAGAAGAGATGGCAGACTCGCAACGTGTCAATTGGGCCGTCGAGCAACTCAAACAACAGCATGATCAACCGTTCTTTCTCGGGGTAGGAATCTATGCACCGCACTTTCCAAACTATTGCCCCCAGAAATACTTCGACTTGTACGACACTGCCGAGATTCAGTTACCCGATTACAAAGCGAATGACTTGGAGGATCTGCCGGCCAAAATCAGGAAAATGAAAACGGCGAGGTCACGCATTCACCAGAAATTGGAAAAACTGGAAGCGATCGATGATGCAATTCATGGCTACTTAGCGTGCATTAGTTATGCCGACGAAATGATGGGTAGGGTTTTGGATGCGCTCGATAGCAGTCCCTACGCAGACAACACGATAGTGGTGCTCTGGAGTGACCATGGTTACCACCACGGTGAGAAAGGTGACTGGGGAAAGCATACGTTGTGGGAACGCACCTCCAATGTTCCTTTTATCTGGGCCGGCCCCGGCATCGCCAAGGGTGCAAAAACCGATGTGTCGGCGAGTTTGATCGACATGTATCCCACCTTGGTAGAGATGTGTGGACTTGGCTCGCCGAGGCAGACGCTGGAGGGGACGTCCCTTGCCTCGACATTAAAGGACCCTGAGGCTGCTTCTGATCGAAATATATTTTTGCCCCACATGAACCCCGGTGAGTATGCCATCATCAATCGTGATTGGCGTTATATCCGCTATGGCGATGATGGAGATGAGCTTTACGACGTTAAGGCCGATCCAAACGAGTGGGATAACGTGGCGGCTGATCCGCGGAATGCGGGCGTGATCTCGCTGTTGAAACAAAGTGCTCCGAAGGTGTTTGCGCCGCCCGAGCCATCCATGAATGCCCGCAAAGATCTGGTAATACAGGGCGACGCTTATCATTGGCAAAAAGGAGCGGGTAACTATACGCCTCCCCCAAAGCATCTACCGTACACTGAAACCAAAGATTCCTCGGAAGACAAACTTGCACCTCCCCAGGTAAATGGGTCAGGTGGGAACACCGGCCGCAACCGCACTGAAAATGTGTTGTTGATCGTCTGCGATGATCTGAATACACATGTTTCCCCTTCCGGCTATACGCCCATCTTTACGCCTGCGATGGATCGATTTGCTTCACAGGCAATGACGTTTGATCGGGCATTCTGTCAATATCCGGTTTGCGGA
>Ga0315330_10003271_pt1 | contig 11118 bp, 9 predicted proteins | sample M140m34915metaG_FD_203453 | JGI IMG/M metagenome (GOLD analysis project Ga0315330, IMG submission 203453) | Ammonia-oxidizing marine archaeal communities from Monterey Bay, California, United States - M1 40m 34915 | ecosystem: Environmental > Aquatic > Marine > Intertidal zone | place: USA... | reverse complement strand
AACTCAGCAAAGCAAAGCTCAGCTCAGCTCAGCTCGCAGCACTAAGACAACCTTACCGCTTCGAGTATCGCGATAAACCAGCATTCTCCATACAGATTCCAGGAGAGTTTTCCCGAGGGAAGCCGACTGGTGGCAGCGTGTTACATGCCAAGAAAGCGTTCAACACGCTTTCCATCACCATCAGCCAAGCTGAAGATCCCGAACAAGCCGCCAAGCAGTACGTGGAAACGCTGTAACGGATCAGTAATGGCACGGCTGCAATAGTTGAGCAAAGCGACACCAAACTTCCCGATGGAATTCCGGCGTTGGAGTTCGTCGCAACTTGGGTGACCAAACAGAACGCCAGGCAAATAACCCGGGCGTTGACCGCATGCAAAGACGGACACGCTGTGACGATAGCCACTCACACCTTGGAAGTGAGGCTGCCGTACAAGAGTTTCTTTTACACCCTGACGTTTGAGCCTAACGAGAGCATGGAGGATTAACCCCTCCGACCCCGCTTAGGATTTTTGGTCGTCATCGTTGGGAATTGGCAGGTTAATGCTCTGGGCACTTGTGCATTACACTCGTTACTTTTCGGCATCGACCAGATTCTGTTGAATGAATCCTATCTGTGTGGCTGTCAGAGAGTCTTTTATAATCTGGATTGCCCTTGTTTCGACGATGGCAGTCTGTATCTCGGTTTCGGCGAATTGGCCTCCCGCCTGCTGGAGTCTTCTCTCAACTACGGGCTCACCGGTTTTGATTGCGTCGAGAGCGAAGATCACCTGCGTACATCGCGACATTTTAGCCTGGCGCGTTCTAACCTGGCTACCGAGCAGTTGGTAGAGCTGGTGCTGCTGGGTTCGGTTGAGTGTATTCAGGAATGTACCGGTCATTTGTCCTCCTTTGCCGGCGCCTGATTTGCCTCCAAACAAGCCATTCGACCTCCCCGTGCTAGACGCAGCGTTTTGTGCTGCGGTGCCGGTGCAGTAACAGGCAGCCTTGTAGGCCAGTATTGCAATCGCTTCCTGATCCCTAGTGCCATATTTTGCCAGTGCGGCACGCACTTCGGCGATTGACTCGTTGTTTGTGCTGACTGCCGCAGGACTCGAACGAACCAGTAGCAGGAATTGTTTTTGTTCCTGCTTCAGTGATTTTGAGATTTCCGCAAAGACGCGGGCCTGGGCGATTGCGATGCTGATTTCCTTTTCACCCGTCGCTTTCGCTGCGTCGGCGAGTGATCGCTCAAAGATTCGCTTCGGTGGATTTTCTACTAAGAGCGATTGCAGCATGGTGAGAACTTTCTCGCGAAGCTGTTCATACTCGGCTATTTCTGCTCTTTGGCCAGTAACAAGTTTGCCGAGTTGGCCTCGTTGTTCACCATCGAGTCGGCTCAAAACATAGAGGCCGATATCGGTTTCGGAGATCGTCGGGTCAGGTTGTACATCACCTTCGGCTGCCACGTTTTTGTCTTTCAGTCTTTGCATTGATCCGAAGTAATCGGCGATCGAAAGCAACGATGTCTTCGATTGAGACTGCGACCCGGCTATTTGTTCAAGGGCACGACCGCAAAGCGAATCGAGCAACTTGACTTCGTCTTTGGACAGTTGCTGAAAACCGGGTGGGAGATGAGCGGCATGTGACTCCTTTCCGTTTTTCGCTTCGCCGCCGCGCCCTTTCCGGCCGGCGCCTTTGCCGCCTTTCATTCCTTTACCACCTGCCTGTTTTTGAGCACCGCCCTGAATGCCTTTTTGAGCAAACGTAGTGCTCTGCAATGTGGGAACACACACGAAGGCGATGACAAGCAGCAGGATTGCGAAGAGTTTCATTGTCATCTCGAGAAAGAAGGTTCATGCAGGGCACGCATCTAGCGTGCGCGATTCGACTGATGGTAAATTGACGACTTGCCCCACGTGCTGGGGCACAAAAAGCAATGTCGGGGTAAGGATCAACACGATGGCAGTTGCGACCATCAAGCCGTACGCATGGCTGGTGGCCATAGGGATCAGGACGAGTGCTTGACGTTGCGTTTCCAATAAGATCGGTAAGACGCCTGCGAGGATAGCGCAAGGCCGCCTTTGCGTGAGTGTCCCTCTACTCTCGTCGGGAAGCCTCCATTTCTTCCGGCGTGATCTTGCCGTCTTTGTTGCGATCCATCTTGGCGAACATGCGTTCCGCGTTGCCGACGGCTTCAGTTCGTGTCAGGATGCCATCTCCATCACGGTCAATTTCTTTGGCGTGTCCTTTCAGGAAGCCGCCCATCGCACTACGTGATCCGCCGCGTCCGCTCAGTTCGGCAGCGCTTAGCTTGTCATCTCTGTCGGCGTCATAGCCCTCAAACGCTTTGGTGGCTTCGCCAACGATTTCGTCTCGGCTGATGATTTTGTTCTTATCCAGATCAATTTCGTCGGCATGAACCAGGATCCAAGGTTGCCGAGGACCATCACCTGGCTGCGGACCCCGCGGACCGGCTTGTCCCAGAGGCCTTTCACCACGCGGCCCACCACCTTCGCCACCGCGCCGTTGACCACCTGAACCTCGAAATTCATCTGCGGAAATCTGGTCATCCTTATTGGTGTCCAACTTGCGTAGTGCGGCTGAGGCTCCGCGGAGTTCGGCCTTGTCGATACGACCGTCGCCGTTTGCATCCAACGCCGCGACAATGGGATCACTACCAGCCCTTCCACCATCAGGACGTCCGCCGCCTTCGCTGCGACCTCGATTGCGTTGCGGATCGTTACCCATTGGACGCTCTGCATTTCGCCGACCGTCGCCACCTGCTCCTTGACGTGGTGTGTAGTTTTCGGTCTTCGTCCCCTGCGAAGAAACAAAATTAAAGGTCGCTGAACCATTATCGTTGACGGTGTATTCGACGGATCGCGGGTCACCAAAAACTTCATAACGCACAACGAAACTCCCCGGCTTCGGCGCCTCAAAACCGACGATCTTCGCCCCTTTCAAACCAGGGAGTGATGGCCGAACACCTTGTGCTCTCGGCTGCGGGTCAACTTGCCCGTTGAGTTCGACGACTTCGCCATAAAAACCTCCGTTCAAATACGGAAACGTTTTTGTCGCGTGATAGTGATACTGGCCATCTGGTCCTTTGTGGCCGTTCAACCAATCGAGATTCGTTGGCGGTTTGCCGTTTGGATCGTTGTAGCCGTAGATCGGATAACCGTCGAGCGCTACAGCGATCGGATTTCCTGCACCGACCACTCTTTCCAGATGCACGGGGGCAATGTGATAGTGGTAATCATCCGCCCGGCCACAATGTCCACCCCACTGGTCGAGCTCACCGGCGAGCAACGTATCTGTTTTTCCGTTATTTTTGATCGGATTAAAGATCGGCACACCATTGACCGCCAAGGCGATGGCTCCACGAAAGAAGTGTTCCTTCGTTGACAATGGGTTCTTCGCAGGTACTGGCTGTAGTGGAATTCTCCATGCATTGCTGCCTGTGTACGACTGAGGCAGCGGAACCTGCTGTTGCCAGGCCGTGATGCCGGTCATCATCGAATGATCCGGCATGCCGTTGGACTCAACGTACAGGAAGTCGCGATCAAAACGGACGCTGACCTTATCTTTGAACGGATCGAACAGCTTTGCGATATCGGGCCGAGCCGTATCCTTTGTCCGACTTTGCACAATGAATTGAAGATTTGGCGTTTCGGTATTTAGTCGATTGACTCTTTGCTTTGTCTGAGGCGAAGGAGCATGCGAGTGTCCTTCGTGAGCGAGTAGCATTGTCGGAGACAGGCTTGCCGCCAACAGTAAGAAAGTTGAAATTCGGTGTGAGTGGTCCATGGCGTCTTTTCCACTGAACTGTGATTAATTGTAAGGTTCGCTTCTTAATTCGACCGGTTCGATCCTCGTTGCCCTCGGGTTCCACCTCCGCCTCGACGACCACCGCCTCCCCCGCTACGCTGCGGAACTACGTCGGTCAATCCACGAAAGTCGGGACGGTCTTTTCCATCGGGTGGCGATTTCACAACGGTGCGGAAGAGCACGAGGTTGTCGAGCTTGATATCGTCGGACCAAATGAATTTGGCTCCTGTGAAGTCATGTTCAAAGAATGGCTCTTTCGGCCCGACGACTTCCTCCGTGAATTCTTTGGCGCTCGGCCACTTGCTATCATCGAAGTCGATCGCGAACCAGTCCTTGGGGAGCGGGATGTTTTCGACGCGAGGATTCTTGACGTCGCCGTCGATCGGTCCCCATGAAAACTTCTTTGCTTTCCATGTGGCATTGGTCACGGTGCCGTCGCCCAGTTTCAGAATGAAGCCGCCGTCGCCAATATTTGTGTTGGCGTATTCCATGCCCGTTTCCGGATCCGCGTTGTCGATCCCCATGACTGCGATCGTCATGGGGTACGCTGGAAGCACATCCACCGAAACCACGTTGTGTGGCACGAAAGCAATCGAATCAACGGCCACCAACTCACCATTGACATAGAGTTTGAACGAGTTGTCCGCGTAGACATTCGCCTTGATGGTGTCTTCGATGCGAGGCTTGCGCGGTACTTGTTGTGCCAAGGACGTGGCATGGTATACAAGGGCGAAGCCAATCGCTCCCGCTATAAGTGCTTGGTTCATCATTGAGTATCTCTTGAGCTAAATCTTGCGTAGTTTGTCATTCGCTATACAAACATCGAGTCGAATGTCAGCCAACGAACCGTCAGAAGTGTGCAGATGAGGCATGCCCACCATGCTCCCTCCTTCGCGCTACGGTGTTGTCGCAGCGAATACAAAAGAAGCACGGCCATCAGCGTCACAAACGTCTTGAATGCGATCAGTCCCACAGCGTCATCAATCAATGCGGCACCAAGGGGATTCAGCTCTTTCATGTCGCCCGCAGCCCCGACAAGCATCGTCCAACTCAGATCAAGAGCGGACATTGCAGAGACAAGTGCCAGAGACCGAGTGACAACACAATTTGCAAACCCTTTCTCTGCTGATACCCCTTCCGAATCCGCCTTGCATTTCAGTAGATGTCCAAACGCCAAGACCACCAGCAGCATGCCTACCACAGATAGCGGGTAGGCACTCGATTGCAAAGTCATTCTGGCTGAGCTCTGACTGGCATAGCTTTCCTCAATGGTCCGTATCTCTGCCAGAAAATTGGCTGTTCGCTCACGTAGTTCCCGAGGGCAGTCGAAGTCTCTGACGAACACTTTCCAAACCTCTTGGTCGATGGACGCGCTATTCAGCCCCCTGACTCTTAGGTCGTGGATAAAAAATGAAGCTCTGGCTTCGTCATCGATCAGAACACTAAGCAAGTCATAGCTGTGTGCTTCGTAGATTAGCACAACGGGAGACCCTGCAAACAACACGACGACTCCACCGGTTTCGAGTGTCTCTCGCAGGATCCGAGTGGCTCGTTGCATCATCCGTCCATTGGCGAGCGACTTCTTGGTAGCGAGGCACTCGAATGACGACTGATCAAAAGGTAGATCGTTGATAAACAGTTGCTTATCATCGGTTCGAAATCGATAGGGGGCTTGGAGGTAGCGACCATCGACAAATACGAAGCCGCTCTCCACGACATTTTCGACGGTTGCACTGGCCGTATCGCGTTTCTCGTTGCTTGCAGTGTTTTCTTTGTCCGCTCCCGCGTCATCCTGTGCGTACGTCATTGAGACGAGAAGCAGCGAGGCGATCATGAAGAAACAACGAATCACCGGATTCCTCCCTGTTTCTTTCTGCTCCCGCTTTTCTGCGTCTTGTTGCGACCACCGCCGCCCTTGCGTGCGATCGGTGCTTTGCTCGGGTCATAGTTTGTATTTGGAGTCGCCATTTGCGCGTCAATATCGCGGAGGTACTTCACCAGCAGGCTATCTAATTCCTTCACTCGCTGAGGCATTCGCTGCGACAGATCATTTTGTTCTGAGACGTCCGCTTTGATATCGAACAATGCGAGCCGACCGTCTTCGTAGAACTTCATCAGCTTGTGATTGCCGAGGAACAGAGCCGAATGAGGACCGTCGCCGCCTTGATAGTGCGGGAAGTGAAATACCATTTCTTCGCGTGGGCGTTTGACGCTACCCCTGCCATCGCCAAGCAGGCCGGCAATGCTACCGCCTTCGATGCGCGGCGGCAATTTGGACACTGGAATCCCTGCCCATTCACAGTAGGTCGGATAGAAGTCGTAACCAACGACTCTTTCATGGCACCATGAAGCGGCCGGAATGCCAGGGCCTCGAATGATCATCGGACTGCGAATGCCGCCCTCCCAGACGCCGCCTTTGCCACCGGCCAAACCGTCGCGCGACCCTCGTTTGCCACCCTTGCCGCCACCACCACCGCTACCATTGTCAGACATGTAAATCACAAACGTGTTGTCTGCCAGTCCGAGTCGGTCGATCGCGTCAACGACCATGCCGACTCCCGTGTCGAGATTCTCTGCGATCGCCGCACTGCCCACGCGTTTTTCGTCTACGCTACGGCCCATCTTCTGAGCGTATTTAGTAAGCGTTGTCTTCAGTGCATTCTGTGGTGCGTGCAACGCATGCCATGACATCTGAATGAAGAACGGTTTGTTTGCTCGCTTGTTCTTCTCCATAAAAGCCACGGCCCGCTTTGCCATGCCAAAGATGTCTGCGGGGTTTGGGTCGCCGTACTGGTGAGCGTACTCGTTGCCAATCTCACCATCGCCCTCGTCATATCCATGAGCGGCAGGGCCGCCGCCGTTAATATGCCATTTGCCGTAGTGAGCTGTCGCGTAGCCTGCCGACTGCAGGAGTTCACCAATGGTGATTTCCGATGCAGGGATCGATCGAATATTGCGGGGTTCGATCATCTTGTGACCCGTTTCCGCAGGGGCTGCCTTGGTCCAATGCATGGCTGCCGAACTTTTCCCTGTCTGCAGACTGATACGAGTAGGTGAACACACCGACGCAGGCGCGTAGGCTGCTGAGAACCGCATCCCCTGCGCAGCCAACTTTTCGAGATTCGGCGTGTCGACGATCGAACTCTTCGACCAATCAAGATCGGGGTGCATGGGAACAGAAAGCCCATTCCAAGCCTGGTCATCAGACATCATGAACACAATGTTGGGACGCTCTGACGCGTATGCAGCAGCGGAAACCATGAGTCCTAAGATCGCAATGTAGAAATGAATTTTCATTCTGCCTTTCCGTTGCTGCCGGAAGAACGCTTGCCTTGTCCACCTTTTCCTTGACCACCACGACGCTGCGAACTCTCTCCTCTTTGCTGACCGCCACGTCCCTTTGTTCCGCCCTGGCCACCACCGCCGCGAACCGTCAATTCCTGAGCATCAAGGATGCCGTCTTTGTTCACGTCCAGCTTCATCAAAGCTGCGACCGCACCCTCGATCTCTTTCGCCGACAAGGTGCCATCGCGATCGACGTCCAGCAATCGGAACAATCCACCACCGCCACCTTTACCACCGCCATTCCTTCCCTGTCCGCCGTTGCCGCCTCGGCGTTCACTTTGATCCTGCTGTTGCCCTCGCTTTTCATTCTCCTTCTTGCTCGTCTGAGCAAACGTGGGATTTGCAACCGACAGCAAAGCAATGATTGCCGCGAAAGAAATGAGATGTTTCATGGTTCGTCTCCATTGGGGAAAGTAGATTTGGTTATTTCGCTAACGCTCACGTGTTTCATCACGTGACAACGTTCCATCATTGTTTTTGTCAAAAGAACGCAGCAACGCCGGTAGACGTTCGATTTCATCTTTGGTGAGTTGTCCATCGTTGTTTTCATCAAGTCTCTGCATGATTGCGGCAGGTCTTGAGTTCGCGTCTCGCCCGGCATTGGATGATGGCGTCTCGCCCGATCGCCTGGCGGGCATTCCGGCATCAATGGAGTCGAGGTAGCTTGTGAGCTGGGCTGACAGCTCTCGCACTTTGTCGACGTGACTACCGGAAAGATCGTTGCGCTCGCGCAGGTCTCTCGCGAGATCAAACAGTAAATACCGCTGGTCCTCGTAGATTCGCACAAGCTTGTATTGGCCGGAAAGGATCGCTGATACCGGACCCAACGGATCTTTGTCGTAGTGTGGGAAGTGAAAGACGATTCCATCGCGTGAACGAGCAACTTTGCCAGAGGCTGGATCGGCAAGTACCTGCCGCAGGCTGCCGCCTTCGACTTGGTCAGACAGTCGTTCTGAAATACCAGCAAGGTCAGCGACTGTCGGCACGAGGTCCGCACCGGTGACTAACGCAGTTGAGTGCGAGCCGGCTTTGGCTAGAGGCCCACGAATGAACAGCGGAATTCGAATCCCACCATCCCATAAACCGCCTTTACCGCCTTGGAGTGGGCCATTGCGACCGGGCGTGCCATGGTCGGCGGTGTAGATCACATAGGTATTGTCAGCAATGTTCAGTTCGTCCAACGTCTCCAGCAACATGCCGATCGTAATATCCATGTCGAACGCTACGGCGGCGGCTCCAATGTTGCGTTCGTCCCTACCAAGCCCGAGCCGCAGCGTTTTATCAAACGTTTCCGGTTTCGCGTCGTCCTGAGAACGACCGCCGTAGTGCGAAAGTTGAAGGTAGAATGGTTTTCTTGCAGCAACATTCCGCTTGATGAACGAAATCCCGCGTTCCGTCATGCCATACGCTTGCTTTGGGTTCGGGTTGCGAGAATTCTCAGGCCCACCATTGCTCGTCGCCCCATCGGACTCGTCGAATCCATGAACTTGCGGATCCACTTTACCAACATGCCACTTGCCAAAGTGTGCATTCGCGTATCCTGCTGTCTTCAACAGCTCCGCAATCGTTGTCACGTCTTGGGGCAGTTCGCTGACGACACGCGGCTCGATAAGAGCCTTGCCGGTGTCGCCGCCTGCGCCCGTAAAGGTCATCCTCAGGCGTGCGGGACTGAGTCCGGTGAAATAGGTTGCTCGCGAAGGCGTGCATCGCGGCGACGGCGCGTAGTAGTTCGAGAAGCGAATGCCTTCACGAGCAAGACGCTCCAGATTCGGAGTCGAGAAGGAACGGCTTTTCGATTCGGGCTCGTTTGGATCGAGCTGAACTGAAGTGCTTGCCCAGCCCTGACCTTCCCCTTGGATGAATACAAAATTGGGTGTTCCTGAACTTTCGTTTGCATCGCAGAGGGGAGAAGCAAAGAAGAAAACCAATAGAGAACAAAGTGTGCGTTTCATTGACCGGTGCTCCCCGTACCTTCTCCCGAAAGCACGTATGAAAAGCTCACATCGCCGTTGCGTCGGCTTGCGTCTTGAGCCGCTGGTAGATAAGCCCGTACGTAGTCCACACGAGCGGATTCGCCGTTGACGCGAATCCGAACATGGCCACTGCTGCCCTGTATTTCACCACCAAGGTATCCGTACTCGGCGGCGCTTTTTGTTCCGGAGCGTGGATGCCCAGGCTGTGGAACCAGTTGATAGACGATGCCGTCAAGATCTTGCTTAACAAACATGTGATCGTGCCCGTGGAAAACGACACTCACACCATGATCCGCCAGCATCTGATGAATGGGCTTTCCCCATCCCGGGCGATGTTGGTCAAATTCGTCCTTGCCGGAGGCACCTTTACCGCCCCATTCCCAGAACGGAGCGGCTTCTTTGCCGCCGCGCTGATTGCGGTCACTGCCTCCGACCAAGTGATGCAGAAACACAAACCGTAGTTTCGCATCGCTTTGCTCCAGCGACTGTTTCAACCACTTGTATTGATGCTCGCCGAGCGTCCAGTACCAGTTGTCGCTATTGCCGCCACGCGAGCGTGTGGTGGTGTAACGAAATGGGTCCAGCACAATGAATTGAGCATCACCCCACTCGAACTGGTAATAATTCTCTGGCAAACCAATTTCCCGCTCGGGCTGATCATTGCCCGTGAAGAAATCATTCGGAAAGGGGTTCGGCAGATAGCGTTTTCGTGTCGTCGTTGCCCAAAGATTCGATCCCCGGTTACCGGATTCGCCATCGTGGTTGCCCAAAGCGAAATACAGGGCAGCAGAATGGCAGAGATGCCCCAGGTAATATCGTTGAGCCAAGTACTGCGGCTCCGATAGTTCTGGCTTCACGTACTTGCCCGTCATGAAGGTGTCGCCGAGAGCAAAATGAAAGTCGGGTTGATCTGCCAGAGCGTTTCCTAACGTGCGGAGGTAGACTTCGCCGCTGGTGTTCTCGTCCAGATGAGAATCTGCCTGCACGGTGAAGACGAACGAGCTGTCTTTGCTTCGCTTCGTGTGAAATGAGAATGCGTTGCTCTGCTGATTACGTCCGCCGGCCTGATACATTACGCGATAGTAGTAACGCGTATTTTTCGTGAGCGAATCGATCACAAAGTCGAAAGGTTCACCTGCACGCAGGTTTTGAACTGCCGTTTTGTGAGATAGTCTGCCAGATTGCTCGCCGTAGCTTAGATACGCTTTGACATCACTGTGAAACAGAACGCGAACTGTCCCGCTGTTGTCGGTCAGTCGGCCGATGATGATATTGAAGGGATGGTCGGGAACCTGGTTCGCTGGTGGCGGTTCCGTGTAGCCGCCGAGTCTGCTGCCGCCGCCACGTCCGCCACTTGAATTCGACTTGCCTGAAACTTCAATGAGCGAAACCACACCGTCGTTGTCGGCATCCAGCTTGCGGATTGATGCGGCAGCAGATTTCAGTTCCGTTGAACTGACCGAACCATCGCCATCTGCATCGATCACCGTAACGATCGGGTCGATTCGTCCCTTCTGAGCAAGCGCCGTGGATTGCAACAGTATGCAATACGCGGCAAACACGGTCGCAGCTTTAAACACCGGATACCTCATCGTTGACTGTCCTTGTAGCGAATTCGTTTCCCGGGTTCGTGATGTGTCTCGTGCGAAAAAAAGGTCGACGGCAATGTCGGCTGATCCACCAACTCCAGCGTCACGCTTTTGGGCCCTCCTCGACCTCGCGGAAGTCCGTCGAGCAGCATCTTGTGAACCGCTCCAGTTTCAGCGTCAAACCAGACATGAACTTGCTTAGGACCGCGGACATCGTTTGATTTCCGAATGCCGTTGAGCTGCGAAAGCAACGTGCCATCGGTGCCAATCTCCGGGGCATCTGTAAGCTCAACTTCATATCCCACTTTCAACTGTGACAGGTTGGCGTGAATGTTAAGAAAGGGCATACCCTGCTGACTGCCCGGCATTCCACCGCGGAAGCGATTAAGATCCTCAGAGACATG
>Ga0315330_10003269_pt1 | contig 11120 bp, 12 predicted proteins | sample M140m34915metaG_FD_203453 | JGI IMG/M metagenome (GOLD analysis project Ga0315330, IMG submission 203453) | Ammonia-oxidizing marine archaeal communities from Monterey Bay, California, United States - M1 40m 34915 | ecosystem: Environmental > Aquatic > Marine > Intertidal zone | place: USA... | reverse complement strand
TCGACCGTAGGGGCTAGAACCGTTTCTGCGAAATCACGAACCATCTCTCGAATCATGTCTTGTTCATCGGTTGCTTTGAAGTCCACATCCTCACCGTTACGCGCTAAGCAAGGTCTTCACTTAATGAATGTGCTATGGCCGTATCACTGCAATAATAGCGATGATTCAAATAGGTGATGTTTGAGGCGCGTATAGGTGATATGACTTGGATGAAGAAGTCGTGGAATTTAACATCGCACACAACCGAAAGTACTCGATTGACCATTTATGGTATCAAGAGAAAGACGACGAGAAGATCATGGTCGGCATTAGTGAATTCATGGGCGTAGAAATCGGAGAAGTTCTCCGAGTCATTCTACCGCAAGCTGAAACTGTCGTTGATGAAGGTCAAGACATGTTCTCATTATGGACTGCTGACGAAAAAATTGCCTTTACAGCCCCCTTTTCAGGAACAATCACAGAGGTCAATGGAGAAGTAGAAATCAACCCGGATTTGGTCAATGAGTCCGCTTATGACCTTGGTTGGATTTTGGTCCTTCAACCGTTTCAGTTCGACATGGAGAATCTCCTTGAACCCGACGAATATGTTGAGTATCTCTCCGAACTCTGAATGAAGTGGAATTATGTCCGATTCATTGCAGCGTCTAAAGGAATCACTCCTCGCTGCACCGATTATTTGGAAAGGCGATTATCCCTATTTTATTCATCCATTAACCGATGGTGTTCCGCGGTTGGACCCTTCTGTTCTAACTGCAGTTGTTGAGTTGATTGAGACCAAAGTAGATTGGAATTCAGTCGATCTCATTCTTGGTATCGAAGCAATGGGGCTCCCTCTAACGAGTCCCTTGTCAATGCGGAACAATCGACCACAGGTGGTTGTTCGAAAGCGATTCTATGGGCTTGAAGGAGAACTCGCTATCGATCAATCGACTGGATATTCGAAGGGCTCTATGTATCTGAATGACGTCCAAGAAGGCGAACGAATCCTCATCGTCGATGATGTTCTCTCTACAGGTGGAACTCTCGATGCCATCATCAAAGGTGTTGAATCACTAGGAGCAATTATCGAATCCGTCATCGTTGTTGTCGAGAAAGGGCCTGGACTCCAACAATTACAAGAAAAATATCCTCACATTCAAATTTCATCCATTGTTCGCCTAGAAATGGATGGAGGGAAGGTTGTTCTTCTCGACGAGGTGATTTGAATGGATTTGGACCGACACGATTTCCAACTGGAAGAGCTAATTGAACGAATTCAAAAGAACGACAATCGTTTGGTTGCGCTCCAAGTCCCTGAAGGTTTGAAGATGCAAGCCCTCGAAATGATGGATGAAATCGAATCTGGTTCTGGAGCCAAGGTTGTCCTCGCTGCAGACCCTTGTTACGGCGCATGCGATCTTGTTCATGACAAGATGAAAATGATGGGAGTTGAACTTGTAGCTCACATGGGCCATTCACAAATGAACATCGATTCTGGGATGCCTACGCAATTCATCGATGTGACCTACGATGGGGATCCAGAACTCGCACCCGTCATCCCCATGCTCAATGCTCATCTTCAAATCGCCAAGAACAGGATGTCCGAACAAGCCACTGCTCCTGAAATGAGCGAAGAGGAAGCACAGGAGCGCTTCATGGATGCAGTAGGAAGAATGACGCCACTCAAGGATACCAAACTCGGCCTTGTTGGAAGCATCCAACACCTTCACCTGTTGCCTCAGTTCCATGACCGACTTGAAAAAGCAGGTTTCGATGTCACCATACCGATGGGCGGGGCTCGTCTTACATTCCCTGGCCAAGTTCTCGGTTGCAACTATTCAGGCGATGATGACACGATAGGACACTACCTCTTCCTTGGAAGCGGTGACTTCCATCCAATCGGTCTTGTCCTCCATACGGGAAAGCCTCTGGCCATGCTCGACCCATACTCTGGTGATGCTATCGAGATGTCATTTGAACGAATTGACCGAATCCTTCGCCAGCGATTCGGCTTAATCATGTCCTCGATGGATGCACAGAAGTTTGGAATTTTAATCGGTGAGAAACCTGGTCAGATGCGAAGAACACTCGCCCTTCGAATGAAGCGTTTACTTGAGAAGCATGGGAAGAAAGGATATCTTCTTGCCCTTGAACACGTTGGTCCGGAATTGATTGATTTCTACCCTGTTGATGCTTTCGTGAACACGGCTTGCCCGAGAATAGCAATCGATGATGCTGTAAAGTATGCAAAACCTCTCATTACACCATTCGAACTTGAAGTGGCTCTTGGTGAGAAGAAATGGGAACTTGGATATCAATTCGATGAAATTCCTTGAACTTCGGTCATTTTTCCTTTGAGAAAGAGCGAGTGTTCAAGAACGGTTGGCATCAAGATGCAATTAGCATGAGCGACTACCTCGACCGAATTGGTTCAGGATTCATCCTTCTGAACCCTGATCCTCTGGACTTTGACTATATTCCAGAAGAAATGGTAGGACGCGAGAATATCCAGCAGAATCTTGCAGGGAAATTCCACTCCATTGCCCATCCAAATGGAAGCGCTAACGTGGTTATAACCGGACCAGTAGGAAGCGGGAAGACGCTTCTTGCTCGAACCTTCTGCCGGGATATACGCCACCACCTTCGAAACAAACGACCGTTGAGAAGTGTCCACATCAATTGTCGGAATGCTACGACCAATGTTCGTGTAGCGCAACGAATTGTCCAATCATTAGATCCAGGCCATCCTGACAGAGGGCTTTCGATGGGGGAGTTGCTAAGCAGTCTCAGAAAATTGCTAAGAAACAACGGCCGTCATCTTATCATCGTCTTGGATGAAGTCGATCACCTATTGCGCAAATCCGGGAATGACCTCATCTATCAATTGCTTCGAATCGATGAAGATCAGGAGGGTAGTGGCACACTCTCCCTTATCCTCATCAGTCAGGAACAAGTTCTTGATGTTCTTGAAAATGCTGTCATTTCTCGGTTTGGCCATACCAATCATTTACCAATCCCTCCTTACGATATGAAAGGTCTCCAAGCCATTGCTCAGCAACGTGCAGAGGCCGCCTTGAATCCAAAATCATGGGATAATGATCTCTTGAAACTGATTGCAACCTCAGCCGCACCCTCTGGTGATGCACGACAGGTGATTGAATTGCTAGGGGCCGCTGTGGAGCATGCTGAGTCTGAAGGGATGAAGCAACTTATGGCTGAACATGTTCAAACCAAAGCGAGAGAGGTTCCACAAGTCATGCCTGAGGACGTTCTCGATGAACTATCGGGGCACTCGATGTTGGTTTTGCTTGGTATCTGCCGTCGATTGCGAAAAGAAGAATTCATGACGAGCAAGGATGTTGAATCAATTTATGCTGTCATTTGCGAAGAATACGAAGTCAAACCCCGAAGTCATACTACGGTCTGGAAGTTTCTCAAACAAATCGAAGGATTGAGTATCATCGCCACACGAGTTGACACCGTTGGGGAGGGTCGAGGAAGAACAACCCATATTTCCATGCCACATGCCCTCCCAGTTGATGTGGCTGCACGAATTGAAGGTCGCGTCGCACGAAAACTCAAACGCAAATGAGCAAATAGCATGCGGTGAGGCTAAATAGGGGTCGTTTGTCGCTAGGTTGCTAGAGGAATGCACCATGGCTGATGGAAATTCATTTGTTGCAGTGGTCAACGACACCACAACCAAGTTGACCCGTACTACCAAGAACGGCAAGGAGAAGACCTATTCCCCTTCCTTCAAGACTGTTATTTCTGGAAATAATCACGCTCAATTGCTCGGGAAGAAGATCGGTGATGTCATCGATGGAATCTTCGTCGGAGAAGGTGAATCAACCTTGACCGGTTACAAACTCGAAATTACGGGGGGATCCGACAAGACAGGTACGCCAATGCGTCGTGACCTCGAGGGAGGCTCTCGACAAGCCATTCTCGTCACTGCATCGACAGGTTTCAAGGGACATAGTCTCGTTTCCAAAACCAAGAAGGGCGAAAAGAAGCGATTCCGATACAAGCCAGAAGGTATGCGAAAGCGACGTGTCTTCCGTGGGAACACAATCACACAAGATACGCGACAAATCAATCTCAAAGTTGTTGATGCCGGAAACATCGGCCTTGACAAGTTGCTCGGTGAGGAAGAAGCTGCAGCGGAGTGAAACCCGAGAGGGTTGAATCGGTGAACAAGGAGGATTGGAAGCATGGGACGAACGCTTCCAACTCAACCTGAAGTCAACATCGGCCTTGTTGGTCACGTTGACCACGGCAAGACGACATTGACCCAAGCTCTATCTGGTGTTTGGACCGATACTCATTCAGAGGAACGACGCCGAGGAATTTCGATTAAACTCGGTTATGCAGATACTGCCTTTTACAAAACTGATTCTGGTAAATACTACGCAACAGGGCGTCATCCAGAAGGTGGAAAGGATGTCGATTCTGAACTTCAGCGTGTTGTTTCTTTTGTTGATGCACCAGGTCACGAGACGTTGATGGCAATCATGATCACAGGCGCTTCAATTATGGATGGTGCCATGCTCATGGTAGCAGCCAACGAGACTTGTCCTCAGCCACAAACTCGTGAACACTTGATGGCATTGGAAATCTCAGGAATCAAGAATATTGTGATTGTCCAAAATAAAATCGATTTGGTTTCAAGAGATCGAGCAATGGAATCGTATAACGAGATCAAAGCCTTCCTCAAAGGAACGATTGCAGAAGAAGCACCAATCATTCCAGTTTCAGCCCATCATGATGTGAACCTGGACATCTTAATCGAAGCGATTGAGAAAACAATCCATACTCCTGACCGTGATTCTGATGAACGGGCTGTAATGCATATTGCACGTTCATTCGATGTCAATCGACCCGGAACAAGGCCTACCAAGCTGACTGGTGGAGTCATTGGAGGATCCATCGTTGAAGGAACGTTCCGTGAGGGTGATGAGATCATTATTGGACCAGGCCGTAAAATCGAGAATGGAAACAAATCACATTGGGAACCCATTGAAACCACCATTACGAGTATGCAAGGTGGTGGCGGAAAGCGCGACCAAATGACTGCTGGTGGGCTATGTGGATTTGGCACTCTCCTCGATCCATCCATAACGACTGCCGACAACCTATCGGGTCAAGTACTCGCAAAGAAAGGTGAATTACCAGAAGTACGGACGGAATGTTCAATTGAAATTCATTTGATGAAGAACATGGTTGCAGGTGAAGGAGAACAACCTGAAACAATCTATCCTCTACGCAACAATGAGATGTTGATGGTCAATGTAGCAACATCAACTTCAGTTGGCATCGTCAAAGGCGTTGAAAAAGGGAAAGCAAATCTCCAACTTCGACTTCCAATATGCGCAGATCAGGGCCAACGTGTGTCTCTCTCTCGCCGAGTTGGAGCACGATGGAGACTTATTGGTCACGGGACCATTCTTTGAGGTGAAAAGATGGGCGACGTGCTCATTGATGCTTGCGGATGGGTCGCACTTATTGATGGAGAGTTCAACATTGATACGGCTCTTTCTCAAATTGTCGGCCCACCCCATTTCATTCTACTTGACTTGGTCCTTGAAGAGCTGGGGCAAATAGAATCCGAGCGTCCTCGTGGAAAGAAATTGATGCTCGACCTGTTGCTTCAACGCTCAACTCGAATCGAACACCCTACAATGCATACGGACAATGCTCTGCTCGAAGTAGCCAGTTCTCTCAACATACCGATCCTTACAGTTGATTCTCAGCTCAAGCGTCAGTCCTTCGAGAAGGGGATTGGAATCATCGAGGTTTTGCATGGTAAAAACATCAGATTAATCGACAGTCTATAGATGAAACCATTCACGGGTTCTTAGTAATTTTTCTCCTTAAAATTAATAATATATATAATTCTCAATAAAACGTCGGTGATGCTATTATATATCCCCCCATTTCGATTACATTCATGTCAGACGAAGCGAAGAATGGGATAGAATTCAGGCTTCGACGAAAACTCATTGAATTAGGAGCGAATGAGAATACAGCAAGTGTGCTTCTGTGTTTGCATCATCACGGCGCTTCAACATCGAAAGATCTTCAAAATCATTGCCACATTCGACAACCGGATGTCAGCATGGCGATTTCAGAACTTCGAGAGATGAATCTCGTTCATTTCGCTCCAAAATCAGAGTCATCACGTGGACGCCCTGCTCATATCTACAGATTAAGAATGAGTCTTGAGCAATCCATTCAACCATTTGTAAATCTTGCAAAAAAGAGAGCAAAAGAGATTGTGGATGATATTGAATCGGTACGGGAATTGGTAAGTAGTTTAGAACCAAAGCAAAAGAACGCATTTACGGCAGTGTGAACAGAACATCATCACCGTGTCCATCGAGTAAGCGTAACTTTACTCCTGCATCAATCCAAGCATGAGCATAATTTATCGCTCCGAAAGCTCGAATGAGATCACCTTGCTTGAGGAAATACTGCGCATCGCTGGCATAGTCATCGGCCATTGAGAGTAACGTACTGACCATGGATTCCTCTTCAATCGTTGAAGCAAGTGATGTTGCCTTGGCGCGTGCCTTTTCAGTGATGGAGAGATAGTGCTTGACACGTTCCACAGTTAGAGTTTCATCAGGATTCAGACCCCTCACCTCCCTTTTGTCTGCGCAATAATCGCTGAACATCTTCCTTCCTACCCAAGGCTTCGTAAAGTTCGACTGCACGTGAAAGTCGGCCTTCATCTTCAGCAGCCTGAGCTCGTTGGAACAATTGTCTTCGCTCATCCCAAGAACGTGCTAATTTCGCATCTGCAGCCTCTTTATGGCGGTGTCGACGCTGTTCCTCAGCGAGATGCGGAGCAACCCATCGGCGCACTAATCCATCTCGGCGACAAGACACCATGGAATTCTTTCCAAGTCGAATCAATAAATCACCAAGATTCATTCCTTCGCCGATTCGTACTTCGCCAACTTCAGAGCTCATATGATCAAGGTGTCCTTCGATTCCCAATACCCACCAGCCATCTCCTGCACGAGTTGCCATCAAAGGCTCAAGAGATTCGATTTCAACTCGCTCGAGGGCATCCCATCCGTATGGATGGGGTATTCCATCCCATAGTTTACCGTCTGCAGACTGGAGAAGGATACGGCCATCGATTAATGTTGAAACCCAACTCCAAACCGTCGTATCAACAACTCTTCGTTTGTCTTGTTGGGCTATTTGGCCACAATAGACAACACCATTGGCATCCTGCCAAAGCAAATGTTCTCGATCAAGCCATCCAACAAGACGACGGACAACACCTGACTGAATGCGTCGGATGCCAATTCCATTCGCATCAAAAAGATGCAAGTTACCATCCCGGCCTGACAACACCCAACCCCCTCCTGGGCGATTCAGGAGGTGGATGAACCCTCCTGGGCTTGAACGACCCTCATGAACCATAGAGCCATCAACTGTATTGAGCAAATAGAACGCATGTGCAGCAAGTACTCCAATACGTCCATCTGCATTGCAAATTGCATGCACTTTGAAAGGCATACTCCGTTGCCATTGAACTTCATTATCATCGTTGAACAAAACCAATTCGAGACCATAAGCCACGCATAGATGGCCATTGACGGATTCGACTGCACTAATGCGTGACGGTGCTTGCCAAGACCAAGTTACAGACCAATCCATCACTCATCACCTCCAACGATACCCCAAGCAATCAATTGTGCTAGCGCAGTTCTTGTTAGCCCAAACATTCGAGATCTTCCCACCATTCGAACATGAAGGATTCCTGCTTTATGCAATCGATTGCAAATTTGGGAAAGACGTGCACGCTTTATCGATAATCGAGAAAGTAATGCCTTATCGGAAGGTGAAATGTTTCTTCCTTTCGCCTCCGCCACAACAATCGATTCTGATGCTGTTAGAGAACTCAGGACTGCAACGCTGAGAATATGTTCTTCTTTTTCGGTAAATTTGGGCCGGGAGAGTGCCTGTAATCGCTCGATGAGGTCCTCTTCTCCATTCAATCGACCCGAAGCCGGTTGGAGAACTTGAGCTAAGAGACGAGTAAACGTTTCAATTGCATTTGAGTCCAATGAAGGTTCCTTTGGAAATACATTATCTTGCAAATCCATTGGTTCAATTTCATGATTCATGACTTCCTCAGGCTCAGGGATTGCGTCCATAATATCATCACCGATGATCTCCTTAGGTTCATCAACATGGGCGCTCTTGTCTGCACTCCAAAACGCTGTCCCCTTTTCAGTGGCCTTAAACTGGGCATCCAAGGAGGCATCAAGGTCGTTATTGACTATTTTTCTCCTGTTTCTTAGACCACCAAAAACTCCAACAAATGGAAGGCTATCTTCTGTTACATAGGAATCATCAGATTCTTCACCCACTTCTTCAATCTCAACTTCTTGAGGCGCTTCAACAGTAGGCTCTTCCACGGGTTCGTCAAGGATCCCGAAGTCCAGATCAAAACCTGATGCTTGCGTCATTCCAGGAGTCTCTTCCCATTCCTCAAGATTGACCTCATCTCCGGTATTGTCTTCAACAATCTCATCATCAGTAACATGAACTTCGGTTTCAATTGGTGCGGGTTGGACCTCAAGCAATGATTGGGGTTCAGGGTTCAATTCCTCCAAAGGAGGAGGTGCTGAACTGGGAGCTACGAATTGTCCTGAGACAACATTCCGAAGTGTTCGGATAAGATGACCGGGTTGACCACTTTGACTAAACTGAAGTAATCGATGTGCATCTTCTGATGTCATTGAATAGGGTTGAGTTGAGGCTTTAGCAATTCGCCGTTCGACAAGCGCTTTCACACCATCAGCGTCCAAACTTTTCATCGTCCTCACTTCAAATCGTTGTATCAATTGTTCTGAAATGAGCGATTGCTGTTGAGGGTTAATGGCAATCACAATCAACACAGGTAATCGCTCAAAGAACGGTAAAGAAGAGCGAAGGCAGGCTTCCAGTGATGAAAAATTAGCCATCTCTGCATCAACTGTGATGAGCGGTAGCATTTGTCGTGAATCATGCAACATTCGTTGCAAATCACGACTCAATTTCTGATAATCATTAGGAGGAGAAGCATCAATCAACTGAGCATACATCTCTTTCAGCAACTCGATACCAGGTTCTGAAATAGAAATCCTGTCCAGATTGATGTGGAGATTGGTTCGGGAACCTAAGCATTGCATGAACGAAGTCTTTCCGGACCCGAATTCGCCAACCAAAAGTACGCGGTCTGCGGATTTGAAGGTAATCTTTCGCTCAAGTTCATCAAACAACATATGCCGTCCGACCAAGAGATCAAACTCCTCTTTGTCGAGTGGACTTGATGAGAATGGATCTTTACTCAATGTAGGGAAACCGAAATCAATGGTATTTCCATGCATGCCCGAGCAACTTCAACCAAGTATATGACATTTCACAAGAAAGGGGGTTTGAACAGACGTGTTATGAGACGTTAATCGGGATGCGGGGCTAAGTAAATCGGCTCAATTAACGCATTATTAACGTAAATATAACGCGTTAATATAAGCGTTAAACCCGTTAATTCCTTCCGATTGGTTCATGCATCTTGCTCTCTTCGCAAGGAACGAGGAGAACACCATGCCCGTGGACAATAGCCGTCTCAAAGGCTTCTACAAACTTGATGTTGAAGGACGCAGGCAAAAGATTGCAGAGCTTGCTGGACTGACAGAAGAGCAAGTTGCTGCTCTAGCAGCAAATGGAGAATTGGACGACGCTGCTGCCGATCGCATGATCGAGAATGTCATAGGAACTATGTCCTTACCCGTTGGTGTAGCAACCAATTTCATCATCGATGGAAAGCATTACCTCGTGCCTTTTTGCCTCGAAGAATCAAGTGTTGTAGCTGCTGCATCTAACATGGCCAAACGTTGCCATGCAAACGGAGGCTTTGTATCCAACAACGACAAACCGATGATGATTGCTCAAATTCAACTTCTTGATGTGATTGACCATGATCATGCGAAGGCCCGTATTGAGGAAGAGAAAACCAAACTCATGGCTCTTGCAAACAGCCTCCCATCCACTATGATTCGCCTGGGCGGAGGATGTAAGAACATCTCAACTCGGTCAATAGAGACACTTTCTGGCCCGATGCTTATCGTTCACATCCATGTTGATTGTAGGGATGCGATGGGGGCAAATGCAGTCAATACGATGGCTGAACTTCTCGCACCTGAACTTGAAATCATTAGTCAGGGTCGTTCATTGTTGAGAATTCTCTCAAATTTAGCCACACAGCGACTTGCACGAGTGTCTGCAACCTTCACGCCTGAAGAAATGAGCAATACTGGCGAACGTGATGAAGGCGCATCCATCATTGAAGGGATTCTTCAAGCGCATCATTTTGCAATGGCAGATGCCTACAGGGCTGCTACGCACAACAAAGGAGTCATGAACGGCATTTCTGCAGTCGCAGTGGCCTGTGGCCAAGATTGGAGGGCTGTTGAAGCAGGATGTCACGCTTACGTCGCTCACCACCAAGGCCGATATGGTTCGATTACGCATTGGGAAAAAGACTCTGAGGGCAATTTGGTTGGAACCATCGAAACACCGATGGCTGTAGGCATCGTAGGAGGCGCATCCAAGGTCCACCCAGTGGCTCGCACGAATCTAGAGATACTCGGCGTAGAATCAGCCCAAGAATTGGCCTCTGTGATGGCTGCAGCAGGACTAGCACAGAATCTAGGTGCTTTACGAGCCCTTGCCACTAGTGGCATCCAGAAAGGCCATATGCGCCTACATGCAAAGAACATGGCCGTAAGCGCAGGTGCTGTTGGCGATGAGATTGAGAAGGTCGCACAATTGTTGATCTCTGAACAAGGGCACAAGACTCAGACAAGAGTTGCTGAGATTCTAGAAGAGATTCGTAAGTAATCACTCTTCTTCAATTGGTAATGTGGCTTGAATGAGACCATCCTCACCAACATCTTTCAAGACTTCAGTCTCCATTCCATCAAAGAGACCAGCCTCTGAGACTTGCTCCCTGAACCATTTCCGTACCTTTCGAAGGTCAGTGTGAGGGCATCCAAATGCTTCTGAAAATCGCCTTGTGGTGGTCAAACGCCTTGTGTTTCCATCACGTCGGCGCATAATCATACCATGTTGCGACA
>Ga0315330_10003268_pt1 | contig 11120 bp, 8 predicted proteins | sample M140m34915metaG_FD_203453 | JGI IMG/M metagenome (GOLD analysis project Ga0315330, IMG submission 203453) | Ammonia-oxidizing marine archaeal communities from Monterey Bay, California, United States - M1 40m 34915 | ecosystem: Environmental > Aquatic > Marine > Intertidal zone | place: USA... | reverse complement strand
TTCCAAAGTGGTATGGCTGCTATAACAACTACAATCTTAGAATTAACTAGTCCAAATACATTAATCTTACATTCTTCACCATTATATGGAGGCACTGATCATTTTATAGAACATGTACTCCCTAAATATAATATAAAGTCTATGTATTTTAATTCATTTGATGCTTTGGAAGACATAATTAAAGAAAAAGAAGTTAAGTATCCTGGAATAGATGTTAGTTTAGTTTATATTGAAAGTCCAGCTAATCCAACTAATAGTATTGTTGATATTAGTAAATCTAAAAAACTTGCTGATCATTTTTCCAGTAATGAAAATAAAGTTTTTGTTGCTATAGATAATACATTTATGGGCCCTGTTTTTTCTCAACCAATTGATCATGGAGCAGATGTTGTTCTTTATTCAGCAACTAAATATATAGGTGGACATAGTGATTTAGTTGCAGGTGCTGCATCAGGGTCAAATGAAATTATTAATAGATTAAAAGGAATGCGAGTATTTATGGGTAATATGGCATCTCCCTTCACGTGTTGGTTGATAACAAGAAGTTTAGAGACACTAAAAATAAGAATGGAGAAAAGTGCTGACAATGCAAAAAAAATCGCTGAAATGCTCAATTTTCATCCTAAAATTGATAAAGTTCATTATTTAGGTTTAATCGACAGTAATTCGGAAGAATATAAAGTTTATAAAAAACAATATTCAAGTAGTGGGGGTATGATATCTATTGATATCAAAGGTGGTGAAAAAGAAGCATTTATATTTCTAGACAATCTAAAACTAATAAAACTTGCTGTAAGTTTAGGAGGAACAGAAAGTTTAGCCTGCCATCCTTATTCAATGACACATTGTGACGTAAGTGAAGAAACTAAAAATAAAATTGGAATGACAGAATCTCTAGTTAGAATATCTATTGGTATTGAAGACTCAGATGATCTAATTCAAGATATAAAGAAATCACTAGAAAAAGTTTAATAAGATTCTTTATGTATTTTCTTTACAGATCTACCTGAAGGATCATTCATATTATTAAATGACTTGTCCCATTTAAGAGCTTCCTCGGTACTACAAGCAACAGATTTAACTGAAGGGACACATCTTGCACAGTCATCACCAGGAAAATGCTTTTCAAAAATTGACCTAAACAAAAACTCTTCTTTTGATTTTGGAGTATTAACCGGAAATATTTTTTCTTTATTAATAAAATCTTTTTTTGAAACTGATTCCTCAGCATATTCTTTTAAAGAATCTATCCAACTATACCCTACTCCATCAGAAAACTGCTCTTTTTGTCTCCATAATATTTCATCTGGTAAATACCCCTCAAAAGATTCCCTTAATAAATGTTTTTCTATTTTCTTATCATTAATCATTTTTAATTCAGGATTAATGTTCATTGCGTAATCTAAAAAATCAATGTCAAGAAATGGAACTCTACCTTCAATACCCCATGCTGCAAGTGATTTATTTGCTCTTAAACAATCGTACATGTGAAGTTTATTAATTTTTCTTAATGTCTCTTCATGAAATTCTTTAGAGGAAGGAGCTTTATGAAAATATAAATACCCCCCAAAAATCTCATCTGCTCCTTCTCCTGATAAAACCATTTTTATACCCATAGATTTAATATATCTAGCCATTAAATACATTGGTGTTGATGCTCTGACAGTTGTTACATCATAAGTTTCCAAATAATAAATTACATCTTCTAATGAATCTAAAGCTTCTTGAATAGTAAAATGAATTTCATGATGAACTGTATTTAAGTGGTCTGCAACTTTTCTTGCTGCTTTCAAATCAGGTGAATTTTTTAAACCAACAGCAAATGAATGAACTCTAGGCCACCATGCTTCTTTTTCATCTCCTGACTCAATCCTATTTTTAGAAAATTTAGTAACAATTGATGATATCAGTGATGAATCTAAACCACCAGACAATAATACTCCAAATGGCACATCTGACATCATTTGACTCTTCACAGAATTTTCAAGTGAGTCTCTCAAGTATGAAGTAGAACTATTATTTTTGAGTTTGTCGAAGCCCATCCAATTTCTTTGATAATACTTAACTGGAGCTTTATCCTTATCAGTAATATAGTGTCCAGGGGGAAACTCCTTAATATTCTCACATATTCCGATTAAACATTTCATCTCAGAGGCAAAATATTTATTTCCATCACTTCCTTCACCCATATAAAGAGGTATTACACCAATTGGATCTCTAGCTGCAAGAAAACTATTGTTCTTTTTATCATAAAGAAAAAATGCAAAAATTCCACTTATTTTATTTAATAGATCATTTTTTATATTATCATAAAGTGGAATTATTACTTCACAGTCAGATTTTGTTTGATAAGCATAATTAAACTTATCATCATTCCTTATTAATTTATGATTATAAATTTCACCATTAACAGCGAGTATTATATCCTCATTATTAGATATAATAGGTTGTTTTCCAGATTTAATATCTACAATAGATAGACGTTCGTGAGCAAGAATAGCATGATCTGATGAATAAATTCCAGACCAGTCCGGACCTCTGTGTCTAACCTTTTTTGACATTGAGAGAGACTTTGATCTCATATCTTTGTCAAATTTTATTTGATTATTGTAAATTGCAACTATTCCACACATAAACCTTAAGTAAGAATGCAATATAAAATCAAATTTCTAATTTTCTATACTTTATTAATACCATTGTTTATTGTTTTTTCATGTAATGAAACAAATAGAAATACATTATTTAAAAATGGGATGGTCTCATCCGCACATCCTATTGCATCAAAAGTTGGTATAGACATTCTTAAAAACGGTGGTAATGCGTTTGATGCTGCAATAGCTGTACATTTTGCGTTATCAGTTGTTTATCCTAACGCTGGAAATATTGGTGGTGGTGGGTTTCTTGTATATAGATTAGATAATGGGCAAATTGGCACATTAGATTTTAGAGAAAAAGCACCTATAAAGTCATATAGAGATATGTATATCGATAATATAGATGGTAAATTAGTTGTTGATGACAAGAGAAGTAAAATCGGGCATTTAGCATCAGGAGTACCTGGATCAGTAGATGGAATGGTTAAAATACATGAAAAGTTCGGAACTATAAATTGGAATGAGTTAATTGATCCATCAATAAAAGTAGCTAGAAATGGATTTATGATTACCAAAAAACAAGCTAAGGGACTAAATAATGTAAAAGAGTCACTATTAAATGCGAATAATCATCAATTATCTCTTGTTAATGATACTCAATGGGAAGAAGGAAATTTATTAGTTCAAGAAAATTTAGCTAAAACATTAGAGGAAATTAAATCTTCAAAAAGAGATGGATTTTATAAAGGAAAAGTTGCTAAATTAATTTTAGATGAGATGAAATCAGGGGGAGGTATAATCTCACAGACTGATTTAGATAATTATAGCTCAGTATGGAGAGATCCAATAATTGGTTATTTTAAAAATCATAAAATAATATCTATGGGACCTCCTTCAAGTGGTGGAATAGCATTAGTTCAATTATTAAATGGTGCTGAACAACTTCAAACTAATAATTATAAACATAACTCTTTACAATATATAAATACTATTTCTGAAATAGAAAGTAGGGTTTACGCCGATAGAGCAACTCATCTTGGTGATCCAGATTATTATAGCGTTCCTCAAGAATCTCTTCTAGATAAAGATTATTTATATAATAGGTTTAGCGAAATTCAAAGTTCAAAGAAAACTCCTTCATCTGAAATAAAGGAAGGATCATTCAATGATAATGAATCTAATGAGACTACCCACTTTTCAATTGTAGATAAATACGGAAATGCTGTTTCAATAACAACTACTATAAATGGAGCTTATGGATCAAAAGTTGTTGTAGAGGGAGCAGGATTCCTTTTAAATAATGAAATGGATGACTTTAGTGTAAAACCTGGTTACCCTAACATGTTTGGATTAGTTGGCGGAGAAGCAAATGCTATTAAACCAAACAAGAGAATGTTATCATCAATGACTCCAACTATTATAGAAAAAGATAATAAATTATTTATGGTATTAGGAACACCTGGTGGATCTACAATCATTACCTCGGTTTTTCAAACAATTCTCAATGTAATTGATTATGATATGACTATGCAGGAAGCTGTTGATTCTAAAAAATTCCATCATCAATGGTTACCTGATATTTTAGTAGTTGAAGAAAAAACTTTATCAGATGAATTAATTAGTGATTTAACCAATATTGGTCATAAAGTAGTTAAAAGATCATCATTGGGAAGAATGGATTGTATACTTATAAATGATGATGGATCATTAGATGGTGGAGCTGATAAGAGAGGTGATAATACTTTTATTGGTTATTAATTCACATATATTTCTACTCTCCTATTAAGTTTTCTAGAATCTTCAGACTCATTACTAAATTTAGGCTTAGTTGGACCAAAACCTTTAACTTTTATTTTACTTTTATTTATTCCTTTTAAAATCAAAAAATCTCTTATAGTCTCTGCCCTATCTTTTGATAATTTAATGTTTGATTTAAAGTCACCTCTGTTATCAGTATGACCCTCAATAGTAATAGTAATATTAGAATTTACATTAAATAGATGTATTAAATTATTTAAATATGAAAAAGATTCATCAACTAAAACAGATGAAGATTGTTTGAATATTAAATTTTTCAACACTACCCTACTTCCAGATTCAATAGGATCTAAATTAATAGAAATCTCTTTTGAATTATTAACATTAATGATTGTGTCTTTAATGAAAAAATTATCAACTATAAATTTAAATTCATAGATATCAGAATTCTCAATTGGTAAGCTAAATACATTTGAATTAAATGAAACAGAATCACTATTGAGATATAAAATTCCATTTGTTACGGTATTATTTAATTTAAATGTAATGTTAATTTTAGCTTTATTATTTCCAAAGAAAAAAATATCAGAGTTTGTTTTATTATCAGAAGCTGCAGATAATAAAAAATTATTTGAATTATAGTCATAAGTTAAAGACACCTCAGATTTAGAAGTGTTAAGAATATTCATTTTAATAGGATCAGACCACGAATTATTGTTAAATAATGTATAGAAAAGTTCATATCCCACTTCATTTCTATTTGAAATAAAAGTAAGTGTATCACCATCTAATAGAAATGGAGATAGATCCTGATATTGGCTATTAACAATAGATCCAATATTAGTCAACCTACCCCACTCACCATTATTTTTTTTAGAAACATAAATATCTTCAACACCATATGTGCCATATCCTTCAAAAGAAAGAAAAATCATATCTAAAGATTTATTTAATGAACCTGATAGTAAATTATAGTTGGGAGAGAATCCATCTAAAGCTTCATTTTTGATTAACTTAAAATTATCATTCACATCATAATAACTAATTGAGTTATTACTTAAAATAATTAATGATCCATAATATAATCCTATAATAACCTCATTATCACTTGTATTTACAACACTCAAGTTTATTGGAGATCCCCAAACATTATTAATTTTATTTCTGTACCATACATCATTCATATCAGCTAAACCACCTATGTTATTTGAATTATTAGAACTATTAAAATACAAGGTGTTTCCATCTGTACTTAAGTATGCATTAGCTTCATTTAATGAATAGGGTACAATATTGTTATTTATTAAAGAAATATTTTCAAATGATTGGGAAATTAAATCTGAATATGATAAAAATAAAAATAATGAAAAAAATAATCTAGTACTCATTATCAATATCAACTTGATTTAATAATTTTTTACCAGAAATAACTCTTTTATAATTTTCAATAATTTGAGGAACCGCTGCTTCTTGATTAGTAATACTTGCATTATGAGGTGTTATTTGTACTTTTTCATGATTCCACAACTTACTTGAAATAGGTAATGGTTCTTCTTCAAAAACATCTAAAAATGCACCAGATAGCTTACCATTTTCTAAATATTTAATTATATCAGATTCATTTTGAACTTTTCCTCTTGAAACATTTATCAAATATGTATCATCATTTAGTTTTTTAAATAAATCAGCACTTAATAATTTTTTAGTTTTTGAAGTATATGGTACAGTACAAATTAAAATATTTATTTGATTTAAAAATTCATCAATTTGATCTCCATAATAAATTGTAGTTGAATCTATTTTTTTTTGATTAAGTGAATAACCAATAACATCAAAACCTAAATATTTTAATTTATCACCTGCATCAGAGCCAAGAGATCCATAACCCAAAATACCAATTTTTACTGGTATTTCTGGATGTGTGTCATTATCCCAAATTTTATTTTTCTTATCCACAGTATATTTTAATAATCTTCTGTGATAATACATTACAGCAGTTATTATATAATTTGTCATTGAAAAGGCAAGTTTTTCGTCTGAAATTCTACAAATAGGTATATTTAAAGGTAGTGAATCATCATAAACTATATGATCTACTCCTGCTCCCATAGAATAAATAAGTTTTAAGTTTTTGAACTTATCTAATATTCCCATAGGGTGTTTCCATAAACATACACAATCTATTATATTATAATTTGGTATATCTGGCCAGATAAAAACATTAACATCTTTAGAGATACTATCAAACTGGTTAACCCATGAATTTATATCTGTTTTGGGAGCTATTATTGCTAAATTCATTGTCTTTTATTTACAAAACTTAATATAACTGAAATAAATGAAGTTAAAAATGTACCAATAAAATTAAACCAGAGGTAACTTATCATATCCCCATAAAAATTAAAAAGTACAAAAACTAATAACTGAGATATTATAGCAGCATAAAAAATATTATTTGATTTAACTTGTTTAATAAAAAAAGCGATAAGAAATATTCCTAATACATTACCATATAATAAAGAAGCTATAATATTAATTGATTCAATTAAATTTTCTTCTTGAGCAAAAAACAATGAAAATAGAATTGCTATTATACCCCATCCTAGATTAAAAGATTTTGAAATCAATACATCTTTTTTAGGATTATCATCTTTACTTATAAACCTTTTGTATAGATCAATAGTCGAAATCGCAGACAATGCACTGATTTCAGCTGAAGTTGAACTCATAGCAGCTGATAAAATTAAAGCTATTATTAAACCTATTAAGCCAACTGGTAAATAATTTAAAATAAAATGTAGAAAAATAAAATCAGATTCAGCCTTTTCATAATCAAAACCATTTTGAATAGCATCATCTTCTAATTCTTTTCTTAATTGTTCTATTTGATTATTTTTAACAATTATATCAGATTTATTATTATTTAAGTTATTAACAATTAAATCCTTTTTTTCTTGAAATAAATTACTTGTCTGTTTTTGTGTTTTATCATAAAGTTCAAAATTATTTTCTTTTTGATATGAAACTAAATTATCATTAAAATTGATTGGAGGTTGATATAGACTATAAAAAACAAACAATAATGTTCCAATCAATAAAATAAAAAACTGTAATGGAATTTTTAGAATAGCATTAAATATTAAACCAATTCTACTTTCCTCAATATTTTTAGCATTAATATACCTTGATACCTGAGATTGATCAGTTCCAAAATAAGATAGTGAAAGAAAAAAACCTCCAAGTAATCCTGTCCATATAGTATACTTTTCATTAATATCGGTTGAAAAACTAATGGCATTATTTTTATCAAATACTTTAATCAAATTGAAAGAGTCATTTAAAGATAAATACTCATTTATATAGTTAACTAAATAAAAAAATACGACAACTAAACCTGATAAAATTAGAATCATTTGGTATTTGTGAGTGTAACTTACTGCTTTACTTCCACCGATAACAGTATAAAATATTACTAAAAGACCAACAAAAATAACAGTAGGTGTCATATCCCACCCTAAAATGGTTGTTAGTATGATTGAAGGAGCATATATTGTAATTCCACACTGAAGTCCTCTTTGTAATAAGAAAAAAAATGAAGTTAGTGCCCTTACTTTTACATCAAATCTTTCTTCTAAATATTGATATGCGGTAAACACTTTTGATTTATAATAAATTGGAACAAAAACCGCAGAAACTACAATTAATGCTAATGGTAAACCTAAATATATTTGAATGAAACTCATACCCTCTTTATATCCTTGACCTGGAGTTGATAAAAATGTTATTGCACTAGCTTGAGTTGCCATAACAGATAGACCAATGGTTGACCATTTAACTGATTTATCACCAAGAATATAAGATTTTAAGTTTTTGTTTTGTCTGTTTTTTATAGCACCATATAATGCAATTGATATTAAAATTGATGAAAATACTATAAAATCAATATTTGTCATTTTATTATATTATCGTATATAAAAACAAGAGAAGTATATATGTAACTAAAGTTAGGAATACTTTAAAATATATTTTTTTAAAATCCATACTAACCAAATATATCAAATTGAATCTGAAAAATACGATTTAAGAGAATTTCTTAAGTTATAGTTTGATGACATAGATTCACCATACGCTCCAGTAGAACATATTATAATAATATCATTTCTTGATGAAATTGGTAACTCATAATCTGTAGCAAATACATCAGATGATTCACATACTGGACCAACAACATCATACTTTTTAAAAGTAAGAATTTTAGATGAAATATTAAGAATTTTATGAAAACTATTATATAATGCTGGTCTCATCAAATCATTCATTCCAGCATCAACAATCAAATAATTTCTACCATATGATTTCTTATTAAATAGAACTTTAGATACTAAAAATCCACATTGACCAATTATTGATCTTCCAAGTTCAGAATGGATATTTTGATTTTCTTTTAATCTTAAATTTTGATTAAATATTTTATAAAAATTTTTAAAATCAGAAACCTGATTATTTATTGGATCTTTATAGTCTATAGATAAACCTCCTCCAACATTAATATGCTTAACAATTAAGTTTTTTTCATAAAATAAATCATTCATCTCGTTAGCAACTTCACATAACTTTAGAAATGGCGTATCTGAATCAATTTGGGAACCTAAATGAAAATGAAAACCAACAACTGAAATATTATTTAAATCCTTAATTCTTTCAATAACTAAACCTATATCATTTAAATCAATTCCAAATTTATTATTTTTATTACCGGTTTCGATATTCTTATGAGTACCAGTTTTAATACTAGGATTAATTCTAATTGATATATCTGCTATCTTATTCATATTTTTTGAAATTTCATTTATTACATCAATTTCCTCAAAAGATTCACAGTTTAAATAAGATATTTCTTTTTGAAGAGCATAATGTATTTCATCATCAGATTTACCAACTCCAGCAAATACAATATCTCTAGGTGAAAAACCTACCTCTATAGCTCTTTTTATCTCATTAGAGCTTACGGCATCAATTCCCAAACCAGATAGTTTTAATATTTTTAATAACTTTTTATTAGAGTTAGACTTTAAAGCAAAATGGACTTTATTAGTTTTTTCTAAAGAAGAAAATAATTCAGATATATTTTTATTGAGTATATCTAAGTTATAATAGTAAAAAGGGGTTTTTATAGAATTAAACTTGTTTAATAAAGATTTATTAAACATAGATTAACAAATAATTAAGATACAGACTTTACAATTTGCTTGAATGACTCAGGGTCATTCATTGCAATATCAGCTAATACCTTTCTATTGAGATCAATTTTAGATTTTTTTAGCTTATCCATAAAGTCAGAATATGATAATCCTGAAATTCTTACAGCAGCATTAATTCTTTGAATCCAAAGGCTCCTTATTTCTCTCTTTTTAGTTTTTCTATGTATATATGAATACTGAAGTGCTTTTTCAACAGCGTTTTTAGCAACTGTCCATACATTTTTTCTTCTACCAAAGTAACCTTTGGCTAATTTTAATACTTTTTTCTTTCTTGCTTTTGAAGCAACATTGTTTCTTGATCTAGGCATAATTACAAATTTAAATCATTCTTTTAATATTCTTTTCATCAGACTTATTTACAATAGAAGTCTTTGTTAAGTTTCTTTTTTGTTTAGTTTCCTTCTTAGTTAAAATATGGTTTTTGAAAGCGTTTTTCCTTTTAATCTTTCCTGTTCCAGTTAACTTAAATCTTTTTTTAGCTCCTGACTTTGTTTTTACTTTTGGCATAATTTATTTTTTAGGTGATAACATTAAAAACATTCTTTTACCCTCTAATTTAGGCAATTCTTCAACATTAGCATAATCTTCTAATGATTGGGCTAATTTTAATAATAAAATTTCTCCTCTTTCTTTAAATACAATTGTTCTTCCATAGAAATGAACATAAGCTTTAACCTTAGCTCCACTTTCTAAAAACTTAATCGCATGCTTTAACTTAAAGTTAAAATCGTGTTCATCAGTGTTAGGACCAAATCTAATTTCTTTTAAAACTGTTTTTTGGGCATTAGATCTAATAGATTTTTGTTTCTTTTTTTGTATGTATTTAAACTTAGAATAATCTATGATTTTACATACTGGTGGGTCTGAGTTTGGTGAAATCTCTACTAAATCTAAACCTTGTTTTTGAGCCATTTCCTGAGCCTTGTATAGTGGATAAATATTACCTTCTACATTTTCCCCAACAACTCTTACCATATTAGAAGTAATTCTGTTATTTATCCTGTGTTTTTCTTCAGGTTTCTTCCAGTTTCTTCTTTTTCTTATTCTATTAATTTTACCCTCCTTTTTTTTAAAAATTTTTGCAAATATCTCAAATATTTAAATAAATAAAAGCATTTTTAGATTATTTTCAATTTGAATTTAATTCTTCCTTAAGGATCTTAAACAACTCCTCTAATGATAACTTCCCGATATCTCCTTCATGCTTTTTTCTGACAGATAATGTTGATGAATTCTTTTCATTGTCTCCAATCACTAACATATATGGTATCTTTTTTACTTCTGCATCTCTAATTTTCTTTGAAATCTTTTCAAATCTAGTATCTATTTCAGTTCTAAATTCTAACTCTTCTAATTTATTTTTTATCTCTGCTGCATAATCATTTACATTTTCATTGATAGGTAAGATAATTAATTGATTTGGAGCTAACCATAAAGGAAAATTTCCTTCACAATGTTCAGTAATTATGGCTATAAACCTTTCCATAGAACCAAATGGAGCTCTATG
>Ga0315330_10003266_pt1 | contig 11122 bp, 9 predicted proteins | sample M140m34915metaG_FD_203453 | JGI IMG/M metagenome (GOLD analysis project Ga0315330, IMG submission 203453) | Ammonia-oxidizing marine archaeal communities from Monterey Bay, California, United States - M1 40m 34915 | ecosystem: Environmental > Aquatic > Marine > Intertidal zone | place: USA... | reverse complement strand
CTTGCATCACGTTATTTAGGGCTAGTTCAGGCTCTCGAACTCAACGATGTAGAAAAACATATTGCTGGCATAGCAAAAATCATCAATAACTGCATAGATATGGACGCAATACGTAAAGTAGCTGCCACCCATACAATGACACGGCAAACCTCATCATCTGGCATAAAACCGTTAGGCCAACATATTTCAGTAGCAAGTGATGCGGCGTTTAGTTTCATATACCCTCATATCATAGAGAGCTGGCGCGAAAGCGGTGCAGAAATTGCTACTTTCTCGCCGCTAAAAGATGAAAACCCTAATCCAAATTCAGATGCAATTTATTTACCTGGTGGATACCCGGAGCTATATGCCGATCAGCTCGCCCATAATAAAAAATTTTTTGATAGTCTGCGTGTTGCCGCTAGGCAAAATAAATTTATCTTTGGCGAGTGTGGCGGTTATATGGTTTTGGGTGACTACCTTATCGATCAAAGTGGAAATCGACATGAAATGGTGGGTCTTTTGCCACTCACCACCTCATTTGAGAACAAAAAACTCTCTTTAGGCTACAGAACCGCAACCACAGTCTGCAAAACGGCATTTGGGCCAATTGGCACAAGGTTTCGGTGTCATGAATTTCATTATGCTTCTATCATTTCAAGCGAAGGCGAAAACTTGTTCGAAGTAGAGGACGCTGCCCAAACTAAACTCGGATCAGCTGGTTCAAAAAATAAGTCAGTGTCCGGTTCTTTTATGCACCTAGTCGACTATAGATGAAGTATTTAATATCAGTTTTTCTTTATAGGAGATCCAAAGAGTTCTAAATGATGGTCTACCAGCTCATAGCCCAAGTCATTAGCTATCTTTACTTTAAGACGTTCTAACTCTTCATTATAAAATTCGATTACCTTACCTGTTCTAACATCTATTAAATGATGGTGATGATCTTCGTCTCCCTGTATTTCTTCGTAACGGGCACGTCCATCTCCAAAATCTCTTTTAGTTACAATATTAGTATCCTCAAAGAGCTTCATTGTTCGGTAAACTGTTGCAATCGATATTGTTGGATCCAAAATTCTAACTCTATTATGCAAGGATTCAACATCAGGGTGATCTTTTGAATCCGATAGAACCTTCGCAATTACTTTGCGTGGTTCCGTCATTTTTAATCCCTTATCAACACAAAGCTTAGCAACTCGTGATTCAGAAGTGTTATTTGGCATTTTAGCTTAACCAAGTTTTTCAAACATTAAGATTGTTGTTAGCATAACATTTCCAGCATTAGACTTACAGTAAATTTTATATAGTGCTTATTTGAGAATATTCCGGTCGATCACATCAAAATAATTATATCTAATTCGTATAATTATTCATGATAGTTGATGTTAACCAGATTAAGTTTTATATCTTTCTCAGTGCTGCTTTAGCTCAGCTGGTAGAGCATCTCATTCGTAATGAGAGGGTCAGGTGTTCAAGTCACCTAAGCAGCACCATTTTCCCTGATACGCTAAATAAAGCATTTAACGCAAACCCGTTGTGGTATTAATATTTTATATTTCAAGAGTTTTTATAAGATGGAAATTGGTGGAGGGAAAATCGTGAAAAAAAATTACGCAGAGGATTATAAGTCAGGTGATGTTTTTAATCTGGGCACTTACAAGGTCACGGCTGCAGAAATCGCAACCTTCGCAGAGAAATACGATCCCTTTCCTTTTCACATCGATGAAAAAGTAGCCAAAGAAACTATCTTCGGCGGGATTATTTCCAGTGGCTGGTTAACGGCTCTCATATGGCTCCGATTAATGCACAAATCATTTCTAAACTATGAGACAACCTTGGGATCCCCAGGCCATGAAGAGATGATGTGGCCGCACCCAGTCCGCGCCGAAGACAATTTAACAGGGTGGCTTGAAATCAAGGAAAGTCGGATATCGAAGAGCAAACCCAATTTAGGTTTTGTCCGCTACTCAGCTAAATTACTCAACCAGAATGACAAAGAAGTGTTTCTTACAACTTCTACTGTGATTGTCAGCACTACCCCAAAAGGTCCAAAAGCTTGATCACTATTAAAGGCTAAGCTTGGACCGTTTTTCAACGATAGAGTGCTAAAAAAAGCGCTATTGTATCGGATGTGATACTTTTGGAGGCACCCACAATTCCAACTCTGCTTTAGCTTTTACCGATTTAGGAGCGGTCGTCCATCCAACCAGCTGATATACTCCAACCACAGTCTCTCCATCTCTGGTCTTCATCTCAGCGTGCAAAATATTTGCGTCTTCATCAATTTGTAGCACTTTTCCGTCAAACACCTTCACCTCCATAAGTCAGAGTTTCATTCCCTACCACTAGAACATGGAACAAATAACTCCATTTACAAGTTTGAATTCCAAAGAATAACAAACAACCACTTGCTCATTTATTGAGGTGCAGAGAGCTTATGCTGTACTAAAATAGGCTAAAGGAAACCTAATACTTCCGCATATGGTCATTAGAATTTATTGAGAAAATTATTAAGGCCCTCGAAACCATAGAGAGCCCCCAAACCACCTACAAGAATTAGAAGCAACCAAAAGGCCGCCTTAACCGCCACGAGAAGATCTTTTCTACCTGTATTTTTCCCCTTATCTGTGGGAGGTCTTCCGCGCCGTCGAGGAGTAATATCGGCCTTTGACTCTGGCTGGCCCTGTTTAGCTTTTATCTTAGTCGTAGTATTGAATATGGTGGTTTCTTTAGATCCACCAGTTTTGTCATCATAAACCTCGCTTATTACTTTTGCGCCGTCGATGTGGGGGTCTCCGTGAAGATTTCTAGCCGCTTCAATAGCTTCGTCGCGATCCGAGTATATTGTATCTGTCTGCCACGCATCGCCTTTTAGGCTTAAAACCTCGTAGGTCGTCTCTTTAGACATCGGACCTCAATTCTCCAGATGAGTACAATAGCCGCTATTGACGTGTTTATTCCTGTATTTGGCCATTGGCAATAAAAAATACGCCTTAGCTGGCAAGAGCCTTCCTTAAATGACTAGGGCGCCAATATAAGTTGGCGCCCTCTTTATACTCGTATTTTTATGGTCCTATTCGCGATTTCCGAAAAGGCTCAATAACATTATGAACAAATTAATGAAATCCAGATAAAGTCTAAGTGCTCCATAGATGGATTTCTTAGCTTGTGTTTCTGAATCATCGCCTTCCCAGTAATCATTCTTGATGGATTGAGTGTCGTATGCTGTCAGCCCAGCAAATACAAGCACTCCAATCACCGAAATCCCAAATTGTAAAGCTGAAGAAGCCAGGAAGATATTAACAACGGATGCTATGAGTATCCCTATCAATCCCATGAATAAGAATGATCCCATACCCGTGAGATCTTTTTTAGTGGTGTATCCATATAGACTGGTTCCAGCAAACATTCCCGCCGCAATAAAGAAAACACGAGTAATACTTTCTCCAGTATAAACAAGAAATATACTGGACAAGGAGAGTCCCATCAGAGCTGCATAAATCCAAAATACAGTTTGCGCCGTTGATGAGGCCATAGACTGTATTCTAGCAGCAAAAAGAAATACCATCCCAATTGGGGCCAACATAATCACCCATTTCAATGGGGAAACATATATAGCATAGCCAAAGCCAGTTAGCTGACCGCCTTGTATAGCAAGGAAGGAAGCGCCCAGCGCTATCAGTCCTGTTATAGCCAAGCCAATTGTCATGTGGTTGTATACGCCGAGCATATACTGCCGCAGTCCTACATCGACATGGGCATCTGCCGCCTGTGCTCGCGACATCATTCGAGGATCTAAAGCCATAATAAAACCTTTCAAAACTTTCTCTTGTACCCAATATATAGCCACATTAACTGAAAAATTCAATGTGATTAAACACCGTAACTGATGAATTTTAATACCTTTTGCTTAAAATTAAATTTTTCAGGCTGAACCGATAAAATCTGGGACCCGATCGCGTTTCTTCACTCTCAAACTCTCCGACTTTAATTGACCACATGCTGCCAGGATATCACTTCCCCTGGGTGCGCGGACTGGCGATGGATATCCAGCATCCATTATAATTTTTGAAAATTCTTGAATATGCTTCGAATCCGAGCACTCATATGGAGAACCGGGCCAGGGATTGAATGGGATTAAATTAATTTTAGCGGGGATCCCTTCCATTAACTTAACCAGCGCTTTTGCATCGCCTAGACTGTCATTTATTCCTTTTAACATAACATATTCAAAAGTAATGCGACGCGCATTATTAACACCCGGGTAGTTTCTGCACGCTTTAAGTAATTCTTTTATCGGGTATTTTTTATTAATAGGGACTAACACATCTCTCACAGGGTCTGTGACCGCGTGCAGAGAAATGGCTAAATTCACATCCGTTTCTATTCCGCATTTATGAATTTCCGGTACAACCCCCGATGTTGACAGCGTTATTCTTCTCTTGGATATAGAAATACCTTCATTGTCCATAATAATCTGGAGCGACTTAATAACATTATCCAAATTATACAGAGGCTCACCCATACCCATTAATACGATGTTCGTAATAGGACGGCCCGGCTGGGCAGAAGGCCATGCCTCAAGCGAATCCATCGCCGTGAGTACTTGCCCAACAATCTCGGATGGTTCCAAATTTCTAACAAGCCTTTGAGTTCCCGTATGACAAAACGAACACGTTAGAGTGCAGCCCACTTGCGAGGATATACATAGAGTGCCTCGGTCCTTTTCTGGGATGAAAACTGTTTCTGCCTCAGTTCCGTCTGAAAACCGCAAAAGCCATTTGACCGTGCCATCGACACTTCGTTGCTCTTGAGAAATACCAGGCCTGGAAAGCACATATGCCTGACTCAGTTCCTCTCTTATTGGTATAGAAAGGGTAGTCATTTCCGAAAAATCTGTAGTGCCTTTATGATAAACCCAGTGCCAAACTTGTTTCGCACGAAATTTAGCGAGTCCGGCATCTACAAGTACTTTTTCAAGTTCAGACCTTGTTAAACCTACTAAATTTGTTTTGGGTTCAGCTGCATTATTTTGTAATACCGGTTTTATTTGCATGCCTTATCAATTCTTTTTTTCATGGCCGTAAAACCAGATAAAGAGTAGGTGTCCGTTGTCTTGGTACCTCGACTAGATGTGCCATACACCACCATTCTATTGCCGCCCTTCATTGCCTTTACAAGTTTTGCGTCTAACTCAGGGTTTGCCGACCATGCGCCGTCCTGTTGTGTAAAAAGCTTAAAACTTTTTTTATTTATTTTAACTCTAACTTCACTGCCCTTTTTGTAATTGTACCCCGCTATAAAATTTACTTCTCCGTTTATTTTTTGCTTAGGCCTATTTGTTACTAATGCGTATGGCTGGCCACGCTTCTTATATTTTCCTCTTTGTTTTTTGGGCGCGCTGGCAATATAGCATACTTTTCCTGCCTCACCCGAGAAGGTATACGCCGCCCAATCTCGTTTTTCTGAAATCTTTTTGGGGTCTGCTGCATTAACGGTTGTTATTGAGGCAATAGTGAATACGGAAATTAAAAACCCAAAAAAAGAACAATATCTCATTAAACCTAATCTCTACTAATTTTTAGTTACAATTATCAAGACGGATGGACCTAGGCTCTCTTAATCCTAGCTCAACCGCCCGTTGATAGCTTCTTTAACACATCTATCGCTGAAAAAGTAGCCAAGAAGCAAATTAAGAAGGGAACAAAACATCTAATCGTTGGCATAACATCCTAGTGTCTTCAATTGCCATTTCAACAAGAGAGGGGGGGTGGAAACAGCAGCTCCAGTAATTAATCCCGCATTCATAAAATTCTCCTATTGTTAGCTACCATATGGACCGAAAATCATTATATTTCATAAGCCAGTCGGAGCAATACAGATCAAAACTTTCCTGACTAAGTCGATAAGCCTTAATTTGAGAGCCTAATTTGTGCCAGTTGGTCTACAATGGAATTTCGGCTGGGCCTCCATAAACCTCGGTCCTGCGCTTCAGTAAGCCGTTCAACAATGTCTTTTAAGGCGTTTAGGTTATATTCCTCGAGAAAATCCCTTACTTCTGAGTTTTCTATGTAAGCCTCAAAGACTGCGTCAAAATGGTGATCTTTGACACATCGCGATGTTGCGGCAAACGCGAATAGATAATCCACAGTAGCAGCAAGCTCAAACCCACCCTTATACCCATGGCGCATAACACCATGTATCCATTTTGGGTTTACTGCTCTTCCCCGAACAACACGACCAATTTCATCCTCCAAAGTTCTAACCATCGGGGTTTCTGGTTTAGAATTATCACCATGATAAATGACAGGCTGAGCTCCTGAAAAATGCCTGACAGCAGCACTCAGGCCACCCTGAAATTGGTAGTAATCGTCCGAGTCCAGAATGTCATGCTCACGATTATCTTGGTTATGCAAGACAACTTGTATTCTCTTCAGGCGAGACCGAAAAAGTTCTTGCTCCTGCTCACCATACACTCCCGTACCATACGCGAAACCTCCCCATTCGACGTAGGTTTCAGCAAAGTCAACATCAGCATTCCAAATACCTTCATCTATCAGCGCTTGCATTCCCGCTCCATAAGTTCCCGGTTTTGATCCAAAAACTCGGGTAGCTGCAAGCCTTAACGCGGTTTCTTCGTCGATATCGTTATTTTTCATCTCATTAATATCATTTGCAACAGTCCATGCTAGCGGATTTTCTTCCTTTGATTCATCTAAGATTGCTACCGCTCTAATTGCCGAATCTAAGAGCTCTAGTTGATATGGAAATGCATCACGAAAGAAGCCCGAAACACGAAAAGTCACATCTACTCTCGGTCTATCTAGCACTGTAAGAGGCATAATATTAAAACCAGTCAAGCGACCAGATACCGGTTCCCATTCGGGACTGACCCCCATAAAGGCAAGTGCCTGGGCAATATCGTCGCCACCAGTTCTCATATTTGAGGTTCCCCAAGCAGATAAAGCAATCGCCTTTGGCCACTCACCATGATCTTGACGATGCTTATCTAATACCAATCCCGCAGCCTTCCACCCTAATACCCACGCTGTCGGCGTTGGGATAGACCGGGTATCGACCGAATAAAAGTTTCGACCTGTTGGTAGAACATCGCTCCTGCCTCTAGTTGGAGCTCCTGACGGGCCAGGTGCGATAAACTTTCCCGCTAATGCTCCACAAACACTTACCAGTTCATTAGGACCACTATTTAAAACAGCTGGCCTTAACTGCGCTTCTAGAAAGTCTAATACTTTCTTCGTTTTCACCCATGTTGGGTCTATTTCTAATTCTCCTGAAACAATCGCTTTGGCTAAGAGTTCTAATCGCTCCACAGCGTCGCCATTACTTCTCCAGGTTTCCATAGGTAACATATTTAATAAGTATTGGTGTTTTTGGCCTAACCAAATATTAGACATATCGCAATCCAATGGATCAAATTCTAACATGCCAAGGTCTTCAGCTATGGCTCGGGTCAACGAGGCATCTTCATCTCTGCTACCGGAGCGCGGCACTCTCAATAAAGCTACTAAAAGGTCATGCAGAAGGTTTCCTTTAGGGCTCTCACCGAGTATGTGAAGGCCATCACGAATTTGCATTTCTTTCAAATCACAAAGATATGCATCTAATTTCTGCAGTTTTTGAGAATCAGCGTCCTCGTGTTTTATCCCACAATCAATATCGACTTTTAAACTCTGAGCATTTTCTATAATTTTTTGAGATAATAAACTTGTGCGACGTGGATCCAGATTTAACGCCTGGTAATACTCGTCCAACAAATTCTCTAGATCAATCAAACCACCATAAGTTTCAGCTCTAGTTAATGGAGGGGTCAAATGATCCACTATCGTTGCGGTAGTTCGTCGTTTTGCTTGGGTCCCTTCGCCGGGATCATTTACAATAAACGGATAGATTAGCGGGGTAGGGCCCAAAACAGCTTCAGGAAAACATCCGTCAGATAGCGCTATTGATTTTCCGGGAAGCCACTCAAGATTACCATGCTTTCCTAAATGAATAACAGCATGAGCTTTAAACGAATACCGTAACCAAGCATAGAAGGCCATATAACCATGCGGAGGTACAAGGGCTTGATCATGGTAAGTAGCTTTTGGGTCTATATTGTAACCTCGGGCTGGCTGAACTCCAATAATGAGATTTCCAAAAGTATGTAATGAAAGAATAAAATCGTCACCAACCACAAATGGATCATTTCTTAAATCTCCCCAGCGCTCCAGGATCTGTTCTTGCACTGCTGAATCTAACCCAGAAAAAAAATCACGATAATCGTCAATAGAGAGTTTTACATTACCGGTCCTAGCTTTCTTTCCGCTCAATTGATTGGTTGGTCCGTCAATTAGTTGGGCCACAAGCTGGGCTACACCAGTTGGCTCACCCACCAGATGATAACCAGACTTTTTCAATTCCTGTATGATATTAATTAGACTGGCAGGAGTGTCCAAGCCAACGCCGTTTCCAACTCGACTATCTTTATTAGGGTAATTACTCAGTATTATGGCTACGCGCTTTTGGCTCTCAGGAAGTTCACTTAAAATCACCCAGTTTTTTACAAGCTCACAGACAAATCGCACCCTATTTAAATTAGAGTTATGAATCACAATTGCACATTCTGTACTCGGGTCAAAGTGCGTGCTCGCTTTGAATGAAACAGCCCTGGATATTAATCGTCCATCAACTTCAGGTAGGGCTACATTCATCGCAATATCTCGGGAAGATAGACCTGCATCCGAAGTCTCCCATTCTTCTTGAGAAGAACCAGACAGGATTAATTGGAAGACCGGACAATCAATCTCCTCAAATGGAGAAATCCTCCCAACAGAACCCAGCTTGGAAGATGCAAAACTTGTAAAGTTTAATATGGCTTTGATTTTTTGGGTACTTGGTATTGATTTGATTAATGATGAAGAGAAGTTATCCTTCAAGCTAGAAACGTAAATTGGCAACGCATTGAAGCCCAACTCACTGACTATATTTATAACCGAATTTATTGGCTCTAGGTTGCCGGACAACATTAAAGCCCGGTAAAAGGTAATCAATATAACAGAACGTCCTGGTATCCAGCACTTTTCTATATCCAAAAAGCTTGGTAAATCGATTGGGGGCCAATAAAAACCAGCTTTCAATAAAGGGGCAGGTTCTTTCCACGACTCCTTGTCACCCAAAATTGAATTCGCGTAGATTAATAAGTTTAATGCATTATCTATTCCCCCGTGTGTAAAATACATCCAACATCGTTCGATTATTTCCGGGGATACAGTGGAGTAGCTTGTCAACTCCAAGTCTGGTTTATCATCGCCAGGGATTACTACTAATCTAATATCAAACTTTTTGGCAACCGCTTCAATTTCACTTAAGCCGTATAGCCAATAATTACGACCACCGATTAAACGTATAATGATCAAACGGGCATGACAAAGCGTCTTCTCAATGTATAAATCAACAGAGAGATTATGATTTAATTGTAGTAAGTTAGCCAATCGAAGCGAGTGTTTGCCCGGCTCAAAGCGTTGAAATGCGGCAGACAGGCAAGCTAGATCACTATCTGCCGCAGACAAAATTACTATGTCTCCTGGACTTTGGCAAAGATCGATGGCATCATTCTGGTCAGAGATAATACCACTCGTGGAGGCGAGTAAATGCATTTCTCTTTGTTCGCTAACTCGTTAGTATTTTGGAAATTAAATTTTTTTCCAACCCCGCCTTTCCAATCACAACTAATTTAGAATGGCGTTCAAAACCTTGGGGCCAATAGCTGTCAAAGTAAGTCTCTATTCTCGTCCCAACCGCTTGGATAGCAAGACGCATTGGCTTATCAGTAATACTAATGAATCCTTTAATTCTGAGAATATCATGTTCCACTATCACATTATTTAACTTAGTCAAAAAAGTTTGCTCTACTTGATCGCCTTTAAGGGTAACAACGAAACTATCGAAATCTTCATGATCATGATCACTTGAGGTCTCATGATGGGAGGGACGACTATCTAGATCAAATTCTGCCTCAATACCCAATCCCAAAAGTATTGAAGCATCTATTTTACCATAACTTGTACGAATTACCTTAACCTTTGATCTCTGATATTTTGCCACCTCACCTTCGATCCGTTGCCAAGAACCGTCAGCAATACCATCCGATTTGTTTAATACGATAATATCCGCTGATTGAATCTGTTCCTCAAAAAGCTCCTCTAGGGGACTTTCATGATCCAGAGCGTCATCCGCTAACCTCTGTGCTTGGACCTCTGATGGGTTACTAGCAAATAAACCTGCTTCTACCGCAACTGAGTCAATCACTGCTACCACACCATCTACCGTTGCCCGAGCACTCACTTCTGGCCAACTAAATGCCTTTATCAAAGGCTTCGGTAATGCCAAACCTGAGGTCTCTATGATAATGTGTTCCGGAGGGTTTGGTCTGTTTAAAAGAAATTCCATGGTAGGAAGGAAGTCATCCGCCACCGTACAACAGATACAACCATTTGCAAGTTCGACAACGTCCCGTTCATCACAATTTTCTAATCCACATCCCAGCAACAACTCTTTATCAACCCCTAGGTCTCCAAATTCGTTGATAATAAAAGCAAGTTGGAGACCATTAGCAGTTGATATTAAATGTTGTATTAAGCTCGTTTTTCCCGAACCTAGAAAGCCTGTAATAACAGTGGCAGGAATTTTTCTTAGAGATTGTTTTTTTTCTTTCACTTTCATCAGGCGCTCCATAATAGCAAACTAGACCCATAGTCGCCACCTAACGGAACTACCGCATCCTAATATCACCCCGATCTAGGATTAGTAACGATATCGCTGGTAGGTCTCCTGGCTTACGGGTCGCAGTTACTAGATCAACCTTCCCAGGCCACACAAAACAAGCCCAGTGGTATCAAAGACCTAAAACTCTCCGCTTACAGTTGCGGGGGCAGCCGTAGATTCTAACTACGTTCCCTTTGAATCCCAAAATCTTGGGAAACCATCGATGAGTACATTTGAAACGGTAATACGAGCTTAAGTCAAGTCATAGATTATTTTTCTGTTTTAAGCAGTCTTGTTAGTTATTCTCATTCATGCCAAAAGGAGCCTGTGTTAATTTATATATCCATAACTTAAATAGTGTTTCGCAAACCATACAAAA
>Ga0315330_10003265_pt1 | contig 11123 bp, 10 predicted proteins | sample M140m34915metaG_FD_203453 | JGI IMG/M metagenome (GOLD analysis project Ga0315330, IMG submission 203453) | Ammonia-oxidizing marine archaeal communities from Monterey Bay, California, United States - M1 40m 34915 | ecosystem: Environmental > Aquatic > Marine > Intertidal zone | place: USA... | reverse complement strand
AAATATAATGAAACTCTATGTTTGGACAGAAAGCTACTATGATAAGTGATAAAAAAAATATACTTTTAGTTGATGATGATCAAGAATTATGTGTGTTGTTAAGTGACTTTCTCGAACATAATCATCTCAATATTAAAATATTGCATAGTGGTGAAGAAGCAATCGAATTACTAAAAATGAATAATCCAAATCATAATTATGATTTACTAATCTTAGATATAATGCTACCGGGTATTTCAGGTCTAACTACGCTCAAAGAAATCAGAAAAGACAATTGGATACCAGTAATAATGCTTACGGCGAGTGGCGAAGAAAATGATCGTATTCTTGGTCTTGAATTGGGTGCAGATGATTATTTACCAAAGCCATTTAATTCACAGGAATTACTGGCAAGAATAAAAGCTATATTGAGACGTTCAACTCAGCTAATAAATAAGGATCATATTGCTTATGGATTAATTGAGATTTCAATTAAAAATCGTAAAGCAGCTTATAATAAATTGCCCTTGAAACTGACTGGCACAGAGTTTGAAATACTCTCATGCTTAGCTTCAAATCTTGGTAAGACAGTAAACAAAGACGAGTTGAGTGAACACGCACTCGGAAGATCATTTGTTCCTTATGATAGAAGCATTGACACCCACGTAAGTAACATAAGAACAAAATTAAAGAATCTTGGAGCGGAAAAAGAAATTATTTACAGTCAAAGAGGTGTCGGTTACGCCTTAATTGGTGATTAGATAAAAGAATATTATGAAAATCAACAATTTATTTATACGAATCTTTGCCTCATTCTGGTTAATTATTATTGCGACAATGATATTTGCTGCTTTCGCTGGATATTTCTACCATACAAGAATGGATGAAGTTTATTCAAACTTTGAAATAGATGAAACAGTCATCAGGGCAGGTGAAGTACTCGATACACAAGGTTACTCGGGGTTGAAAATTTGGCTAAAGAATATTGACAATAGAGATCAATATCCATTGAGGATTTTTCTCTTGGATGACGAGCGGAAAGATATTTTGGGTAGAAATATTCCTAGAAGAATTATTAACTGGCAAAATCATTTTGAGTTACCTCATCACAGATCTAAAAGAAAAAAACCTAATGAATTTCGACAAACCCCAGCCTTGCCTAGCAATCTGAGACCAGCAAATACAGTCCCTTTTTTGATTGGACCTGATAATAAAAGATATAAGTTATTCTTTTTCCCAAAAAATAGTTCTATACAAGGTACTTTTGATGATAATTTATTTCTATTCATATTACTTTGTTGTCTCATATTAAGTTTAGCAGTTTCTTACCTCCTATCACGAGCCATCACCAAGCCAATTAAACATTTTAGGGAGGCTGCAAGCTCAGTAGCTGAAGGAAATTTTCTAACTCAGGTATCCGATTCAGTAAGCAACAGGAAAGATGAAATTGGAAGTCTTGCTAGAGATATTAATAGGATGACAAATAAACTCTCTCAATACAAAGCACAAGCAGAAGAGTTACTCAGAAATATTTCACATGAACTTCGCTCGCCTCTATCTAGAATGTTAGTGTCTCTTGATATAGTGCAACAACGTGATACCTCCGAAAAAATTGAACATGTGAGAATAAAAAAAGAAATTAACCTCCTGAATAAATTAATTGGCAGCATCTTAGAGTATTCGATTGTAGGTAATGTAAAAAAAGAGTCAGATAAATTGATTAATCTAACTATGCTTGCAAAAGAAGTAATAGAAAATATCAATTTTGAATACAAAAATATTAAAACACATAATATTGAAGTCAATTTAGAAGCAGAACCAAATATTAATTTTTTTGGATATGAGTCCCAACTTAAAAGTGCATTAGAAAATATTCTAAGAAATGCTATGAAATATGGACCAAAAAACTCTCGTATACTTTTTAAGATAAGTAAAAAAGAGCAAGCTATTGATATTTCAATAACTGACGAAGGTGCTGGTGTAAATCAATCTGACGCAGAAAAGATTTTTGAACCTTTTCATAGAACTTTTCAGGCAAATATTGAGAATGAGGAAGGATCAGGCTTAGGTTTAGCAATTGCTAAAGAAGCTGTTGAGCTTAATAAAGGCAAAATAAAAGCCATCACAACTGATAAAGATTTTACTGTAAAAATAACTCTGCCTAAAAAAAAGATTAAGTAAAACTTACCTTGATTTTATCTCATATAGGGGATTCTTTATGGACATCCTCTTACCAGCTTCATCTGGCCAAATTATTTTCTTATGAGCTTTAACTTGCTCTTCAAGTGCCATTAATATCTTTGAGGGCCATGGAGTCACTCTACGAGTCTCAAGATTCACATGTAAGTTCATCCATTCTGCTGTAGCAACAATGTGATCAGCAGTACCTTTATACATTCTCTGAAATAGATGGATACGCTTATCATCATAGGCTAAAACATGAGATGTGATACGGAACTTCTCTCTTACTTTCATTTCATCTTGGTAGGTAATGTGAGATTCTACAGAAAAGGTAGAAAGGTTTTCAATCTCAATATAATTTTGAGTAATCCCAAGTTCAGCCCAATGCACATCAATGGCAAGATCAAAAGCCTTCACATAATAAGCAACATTCATGTGCCCATTCATATCAATCCATTCAGGCAAGACATCTCCATAATAAATAAAGGAGCTATTCTCAGCAGATTCCTTCTTAGCCTCAATAGTTAAGCCATATCCAGTAAGGTTTTTTGTAATTTTGCTCATTTACCTTCTTCTAGTTCAATTAGATTCTTAAAATATTCTAAGCATTCAGGATTCGCTATTGCCGAGGTATTATCTATTATCTCACCTTGAACCGCTTTCTTGACAGCTAATTCTACTATTTTACCACTTCGTGTTCTTGGTATTTCTTTAACTTGAATAATCTTGCTTGGTACATGCTTTGGCGTTGTATTTTTTCGAATTACATCACAAATCTTCTCTTTTAATTTCACAGTTAAGATTTCATCGTCTCTTAATACCAAAAATAAAATAATGCGCACATCATAATCCCAATTTTGACCTATTACGACACTCTCTATGACCTGATCAAATTTTTCAACTTGGCTATAAATATCTGCCGTTCCAATCCTAACACCCCCAGGATTTAGGACGGTATCTGATCTTCCGTGAATTACCATACCTCCAGATCTGGTAATCATTGCAAAATCCCCTTGACACCATATTCCATTATATCTCTCAAAATATGCAGCATGATATTTTTCATTTTTAGTATCATTCCAGAAATATATCGGCATTGAGGGGAATGATTTAGTGCAAACCAGCTCTCCATTCTCCTCGATCACTGACGCACCTTGATCGTCATAAATTTCTACAGCCATTCCCAGCCCCAGACATTGCAACTCCCCTCGTCTTACTGGCAAAATTGGATTACCTGAAACAAAACAAGATATAATATCTGTACCACCTGATACTGATGACAATTGAATGTCACTTTTGATATCTCGATAAACATAATCAAAACTCTCAGGCGCAAGAGGTGAACCTGTAGACAAAATAGTTTTTATTGATGATAAGTTCGCAATATTCTTGGGTATTATTTCTGCTTTTTCTTGAGCGGAGATATATTTTGCACTTACCCCAAATACTGAAATTTTTTCGGACTCTGCCAAATCCCATAATATCTCACCTTCTCTATAAAAAGGTGATCCATCATAAATTACCAAAGTTGAGCCTGTGGCAAGTCCGGTAACCATCCAGTTCCACATCATCCAGCCACAAGTAGTAAAATAAAATAATCTATCTTCCATTCCAATATCATAATGAAGGACATGTTCTTTCATATGTTGTAGTAAAGTCCCTCCCACACCGTGAACAATGCATTTTGGTAGCCCAGTTGTTCCAGAAGAAAAGAGAATATAAAGAGGATGATCAAAAGGTAAAGAAGTGAACTCTAACGTTGCTTTTTCTTTAATTAAATCTGACCAATAAATAATATTATTTTTAGTGTCATGCTTCGGGAATTCATCTAGAAATGGAATAATTATCGTATCTTTTATACTAGGAATTAGTTCAACAATACTCTTTACTGTGCTGCTTGTGTCAATTTCTTTTCCATTATAAGAATATCCATCAACAGCTAGAAATAATTTTGGTTCAATTTGCCCGAAACGATCTACAACACCTTCTACTCCAAAATCAGGTGAACAAGAAGACCAAATAACTCCTATACTGCTGCAGGCTAACATAGCTATAATAGCCTCTGGACAATTTGGCAAGAAGGCTGCAACACAATCATTCCTTCTCAAGCCAATGGCTTTTAAATGATGAGCTACTGATGCAACCTGGAATCTCAGCTGGTCAAAGCTAATTTCTTTTCTGCGATTGCCTTCCCCCCTGAATATGATCGCTGCTCTACTTCCCTTGCATGTTAATAAATGCTCAGCAAAATTTAATTCAGCTCCAGGAAACCAGAGATCCGAAACCATATCAGCACCTTCAATTAGATTCATTTCTGGTTTTTTTGAAAATCGGATATTACAAAAGTCTACAAGAGCCTCCCAGAAAAAATCTCTCTGGTTTATAGACCATTCATAAAGTTCATTATAATTTTGAAATCCTTGCAATTGCATAAACCGATACATTGCGGATTTTTCTATTCGACTCTGCGAACCTTGCCAAACAATTTGGCTCAATATATTTCCTCTAAATAAATTAATGTAACCTTAAGAATGAGTCCAATTATCCATATCTTCACCATCATTTGGTGACAGTCCAATAATATCCCCGGTTTTATTAATACCCAAGCCTAGAACTGTTCTGTTGGCGTAAGCAAAATATGCAGTAACTTGATTAATCTCCAATATTTGACCATCTTCTAGGCCAGCTTTTCTCAGGTAATCAATATCTTCAGTTGCTATCTTTTCTGGAGAATGAGTTAATTTTATGGCATATTCAATTACCGCTAATTCAATCCCAGTGAGAGCCTTCCCTGGATCACGTAATTCAAATGATTTGCGAATATCACTCGATCTCTGATCATTATTGAGTAATTTACGCATACCTTCGTAATGATGTTCAACACAATATTCACAGTTATTAAGTAAGCTTACACAAACCCCTGCAGCCTCTAATAACCATTTTGGAAGAGTATTCCTAGGATGATGAATAACATTTTTATACAAGGCCATGTGGCCTTCCATGGAGTGAGGTCGCAAACTATGCGCCATCATAATATTATCTACATTATTATTAGGGCCTTTTATTCGCTCATATAATTCTTTTAGCTTCCCTGTTGCATTTTCAAATTCAATTGTTGTAATCCAAGTCATTTTAGATACCTCTCAAGTTTTTTAGATCAATGCTTCTCTTTCGGATGTGGAAACATATCACTTTCATCTTCATCTCGGGGAGATAAACACTTAAAGTCTTTTTCTATTAAAATTAATAGCTTTTCATTTCCAGGATTATCAACATATCCAGAAATTGAAATCTCTTCGTCAGAATACCAAGAGTTAATTCTATTACTACCAATGTTCACAGAAAGTTTATTTTTAGCAAAATCAACTGTAAGTCCATCATCTCCAGTTAGGATATTAATTCCGTATTTTAATTGCGATTGATTTGGAAATTGAACGCATTGTTCAATAATATTTTGGGTCTGCAAATCTTTGACTTCTGTTTGAGTCAATCTCAATCTTATAGAATTTCCTTTGATTCTTAATTTCATTTCAGTAACTTGTGATTATCAAAACTAATCTCTTGCCGTTCTAAAACCTGTATGCATAAGACTTGTATCAGGTGTTGTACCCATTCTTGAGGACACTCTATACCCATGACAAAAATCAGGTTCACAGAGAAAAGACCCACCCTTGATGGTTTTCATTGGAACAGAGTTCCCTTCCTGATATTCTGAACTAGTCCACTCCCAGACATTACCAGCCATATCATACAGACCCAGAGAAGTAGGGGGAAACTCAGTAACAGATGAAGTTGTCATAAATCCATCTTCATTTGTATTAATAAAAGGAAAAGTACCCTGCCATACATTTGCTCTGAATTTATTATTAACTTTAAATTTGTTACCCCAAGGATATTTAGAGCGACTATTAATCCCATTCCTAGCCGCATGCTCCCATTCAATTTCAGTAGGTAATCTCACTCCCTTCCACAGAGTATATGCTATTGCATCATTCCAGCTAACTTGTGTAACTGGATGATCATCTATAGCCATCTGATTGGAGCGACCTAATGGATATTCCCAGTTAGCCCCATCATGCATGTACCATTGTTGTTTAATAAACGAGAATACACCAGAATTGCCATATCGATCAGCTTCTGTTTGGTAATTCGTAGCTTCTACAAAATCTCTAAATTGCTTTACTGTTACTGGGTGAACAGACAAGTAAAATGACTTAACACTGTAATTATTAACCGGTTGTTCTGAAGAAAGACCTTCCTCCGAACCAATATCAACATCTCCTCCTGGAACAAGGATATAATTTTTTTCTAAATTATCTTGCGAACAACCTAAGATAAGCACAATAGAGCATAGCATTAAAATTGAATTAAACTTTTTTCTCATGTTGCGCTCTACTAAATATCTAAGTTATCAACATTAAGAATTATTAAATAAAATTTAATCTCAAATTCAAGTCGCATTTAAATATATTTAAAATTTCTTTAGTTAAAAATTATAATAATTGCTGATCACCATTTATCGTGACTATCGAATATTAAAAAAATGATAACCTGATGTATGGAATTATAATATTCTAGAATTGTTTTAAATTTTGGATTATATCTCTAATCTACTGATACGGAGTCTGCTTGAGGACCTTTCTCACCTTGACTGACTTCCATTGTAACCCTCTGACCTTCTTTTAAAGTTTTGAAACCCTCCATTTGAATAGAGCTATGATGAACAAATACATCTGGCCCATCTTCACGTTCTACAAATCCAAAACCTTTATCGTCATTAAACCACTTAACATTTCCTGTAACTTTCTCGCCTGACATACTATACCTCTTTACTTCTTTTTATAATAAATTACTGATTAACAAATCAATTCTGCTAAAACTAACGTTAACGATACTAGCCTATGATTGATATATTGACGAGTCAATAATTCTATCGGTTAGAATTAAAATTAATGTAAATTCATGAAATAATTACCATTTTTCAATTATTTAACTTAGATTGCTTAACCTAAGACTATATTTAGCCAAATGAATTTTTTTTAGTATTTTGCGACAAAAAGATTATGATAATCCGCAATTATCAAAAAAGTTAAACTTTACGTCATATTTTTCTGTATATATTACTTACACAAGCTCAAAAAAAATTAATAGATCATCTGCAAAGATAGTAATGCTTGCTAGACTTACAAAACCAATTAATAAAGCAGCAAATAACCCAAGCATGAAAGGTCGAATACCGATATCCTTCATACCTCGAAAAAACGAAGTCAAACCTACGGCCGACATTGCGATCAATAATAATTTCTCAGCTAATGATTTTATCAAGCTCACCAAATCATTCCATTGATAAGAATTAATTAATCCAAATGGTGTTTCACTAAGATCACCTATGGTTCGAATAGTGGACATAATTGCAAAACCAATAATAAACCACGGAATCAATGCCAGCCAGGACCAGATGCTCGTTGATTCTCTCGTTCTAACTTGTTGCCCATACAGCACGCCAACAAGAGGAATAACTGCGATCATACATAAATTTCGGACTAATTTAGTCACCGTTGCTATATCCAATGCCAATGGAGCATCATACTGTGATTGATACATTAACCCAGCACCAGCGACTTGAGCAGTCTCATGGATTGAGGTACCAAGGAACAATCCAGCCATTATTGGTTGATCTGCAAACAAATAATGTGCAAGAAATGGATAGGAAAACATAGCAGCTAAACCAAATATTGTTATGCAAGCAATTGAATAACTAACCTCAGCTTCCTTAGCTTTGATTAAAGGAGCGGTTGCTACAATTGCTGTAGCGCCACATATACTAGTTCCTACAGCAATTAATCCTGTTAGTTGAGGTGACAACCTCATGGAGCGACCCAATATTCTGACAGTTATCAATCCAATTGTAATCGCAGCTACAACAAATGGCAGTGCTACTAGAGTAAACTGACCTGCACCAAATAAACTCAAACGGATTCCTAAAAGCATTATCCCTATCCGTAATAAACTAGTAGCACAAAACTTTAAGCCCATCTCTAGCTTATTCTTTAGTGGAATTGTATTGGCAATAATCATACCAATTATGATTGCCATCATGATGTCACTGACAGGTGAGCGCTCAAATCCAAGCAGATCTTCTCCTATCCACTCTGCAGTTATACTTGCCAATAACGAAACAAAACATGCCAGAATTAAACCTAGATACCACCCCAGACTTCTTGGTATGAAATTCGAAAACAAAATTAACTCCTAGGCTACCATTGAAAGAAAGAAATCCATTTATTGAACTCTATTTATTTGAAAATTATTTTTCTAATTCTATAGAAACTATCCTACTAACGAAATGCTTGTTTACAAATAGCTAATTAATATTGAGAATTATTCTCATTTAGGTAGAATAAAGATCATAACTAATCCACATATGAAACAAGAAAAATAATCATGCATAAATTATTAAAACTAACTTCACAGTTGATTCTGTCAACACTTTTAATGAGTACTTCAATTGCCTCGGAAGTAAATATCTATACCTCAAGACATTATGACTCTGATGATGCTTTATATGCTGAATTCACAAAAACCACTGGTATTCAGGTCAATGTTATATCAGGTAGCGGTAATGCATTAATGGAAAGGTTAAAAGCGGAAGGAGATACTTCACCTGCAGACATCTTCTTTACTGTAGATGCAGGTAATCTATGGAGAGTCCAAAAAGAAGGTTATTTTAAATCAATCAATTCAAAAAAGATAAACGATATTGTGCCAAATAATCTAAGAGGTCCAAATGATGAATGGATAGCCATTGCAAAAAGAGCGCGAGTGGTTTTTTATAATCCTGATAATACTTCTATAGAAGAATTGAGCAATCTTTCATATGAGGATCTTGCGGACCCTAGATGGAACGGAGGAATTGCAATTAGAAGTTCTAATAATATGTATAACCAATCATTAGTAGCATCGTTAATTGCAAATCACGGTATTGAATTAACTGAAAAATGGGCAAAAGGATTAGTAGCGAACTTTATCCGTAAACCGCAAGGTAATGATAGAGCTCAGATAATAGCGGTAGCCAATGGGGAAGCTAAACTGGCGGTAGCCAATAGTTATTATGTTGGAATAATGCTTTCAGGATCAGCAGGCAACGACCAACTGGAAGCTGCTAAAAAAGTAAAAATTTACTTTCCAAACCAAGATAACCGAGGAGCTCATATTAATATAAGTGGTGCCGGTATATTAAAATATGCGCCAAACAGTCACAATGCAATCAAATTTCTAGAATTTTTACTCTCAGAGAGAGTTCAAAGATATATGGTAAATTTATCATTTGAATATCCCGTATTGGAAAATATTGAGCCTCACCCGTCGATTGCACAATTTGGCTTGACCTTCAAAGAAGACCAAACATCAGTAGCTGATTACGGTAAATATAATTTGAATGCAGTTCAACTTATGGACAGAGCTGGCTGGCAATAAGTTAGACTTAATTTATATTTTATTTGCTATAATTAATTTTTTTTAATTGAGCAGAGCAATGTTTAAAATATCGACGTTTTTGCCATGGACGTCATTACCTTATTTAATTCTATTTTTCTTTTCTTTGCCAATAATTATTGTCCTATCTAGCTTGCTAGGTGATTGGTCTGAAAACTGGATACATTTATATAATTATGTTTTATTTGACTATATATCGAGTTCCATCTATCTGGTTCTAGGGGTTTCAATTCTGGTGTTAGTCATTGGCACGATAACTGCTTGGCTAATATGTAGTTATGAATTCCATGGGAAGAGATTTTTTGAGTGGGCCCTTATCCTTCCTTTATCAATTCCTCCATATATCCTAGCTTATACGTTTACAGGTCTTTTTGATTCGTATGGAACAGCAAATAATTTAATAAGAGTTATATTCAATCTGGATACGAGCTTCATTCTATTTCCAAATGTAAGAAACACATTAGGGGCAATAGTAGTCTTTGCCTTCACTCTTTACCCATATGTCTATCTCGTATCAAGATCTGCTTTTTTAAATCAATCCCAATCTATGCTTGAAGCAGGACGAATGTTAGGACTTAATAAAGTTCAAATTTTTTATAAACTTGGACTACCCATAATTAGACCAGGTCTCATAGGTGGACTCATGCTAGTGATTATGGAGACATTATCTGATTTTGGAGCTGTTGATCATTTTGCGGTTCAAACTTTCACAACAGGAATATTCAGAACTTGGTATGGTATGTATGATCTCAGTACAGCAATGCAATTAGCCTCACTGCTTTTATTATTTGTGGGGTTAATTTTTATTTTCGAACGGATATCAAGAAAAAAAGCGAAATACACAAGCAACACATCAACTTTTAGACCCCCAAAAATAAATCAACTTTCTGGAATTAAATCTTGTGCCGCCTCTTTGATATGTTTTATACCTATTTTCATTGGTTTTCTTTTACCTGTATCAGAATTAACAATTTGGGCATTTCAATATAATTTAGATTTTTTCAATCATAAATTCATAACTACGATGACCAATACTATTTCATTAGCAATTATTGCAGCAATACTTTGTGCTTTTTTTGCATTGCTTATAAATTTTTCGATACGTCTCAAAAAAAATACTTTATCTGTTACCTCAAATTCCTTACTTTCGATGGGTTACGCAGTCCCTGGATTAATACTGGCAGTTGGAATCGTACAATTATTTGCCTGGCTAGATAAATCAATATTTAATGATACGAGAATAATTTTAACTGGTAGTTTAGCGGGTTTAGTTTTTGCATATGTTATTAAATCCTACGCACTAGCTAATTCAACTTTTGAATCAGGATTTGAAAGAATTAGTCGATCTATTGATGATTCAGCAAAGACGCTTAACTCAGGTGGTTTAAACTTGTTAAGAAGAGTGCATTTTCCACTTTTAAAAACAAGCTTCTTAACGAGTATTTTACTTGTAACCTCAGAAGTCGTAA
>Ga0315330_10003264_pt1 | contig 11125 bp, 9 predicted proteins | sample M140m34915metaG_FD_203453 | JGI IMG/M metagenome (GOLD analysis project Ga0315330, IMG submission 203453) | Ammonia-oxidizing marine archaeal communities from Monterey Bay, California, United States - M1 40m 34915 | ecosystem: Environmental > Aquatic > Marine > Intertidal zone | place: USA... | reverse complement strand
GCCGGTATAAATTGCCGGTACATGTTGGATGCGTAAAAGGGTCTCTTTATACTAACATTTTCTAACTCTGCAACCAAAAACATAGAACTCAGAAAACTTTGAGGAATTGTTCCTAAAATTTTAGAAACTCAGACAATTCCTAAAATTTTAGTACAACCAGATTTCTAAAATTTTAGGAATTGACAACAGATTTCTAAAATTTTAGGAAAACAAGATTTCTAAAATTTTAGGAATTGACTGAGTTTCTAAACTTTTAGGAATTGTCTGAGTTTCTAAAATTTTAGGAATGGACTCAGTTCTAAAATTTTAGGAATTGCCTGAGTTTCTAAAATTTTAGGAATGGCCACTCCAGATTTCTAAAATTTTAGGAATCGTTTTCTGGTCCCCTAACCCAATATAAGTAAATATAATAGTTTCTAAAAGTTTAGGAAAACAAGATTTCTAAAATTTTAGGAATTGACAACCGAATTTCTAAAAGTTTAGGAAAACAAGATTTCTAAAATTTTAGGAATGTGGTCCCATAACCCAACAGCAGTAAAATATAATTGACAACCGATTTCTAAATTTTTAGGAATTGTCCCGAGTTTCTAAAATTTTAGGAGATGGCATTTCTCTAAATTTTGTTTTGAGTGAGTGATTTTTCAGCTCACGGGTTATGACCCCAAGGGTTTGTGCCAAATTTGTTCCATATATTTCTAAAATGATGCCACAATTTTAAAAAATACAAATGGAACTTCATGATGCAGTTTACCAGGGTGATTACAACCGTGTAGCAAGCGCTGTGACTTACTACAGAGGCAACAGGACAATACGGGACATCTCTATTATCACCGCTGCAGCGCTGGGCAATTACAACATTGTCCAACTGCTTCTACAAAGAAATGTACCCGTCGAAACAAATACTATGCTCGTCGCTTTGCAAAGAAAATGGGAAACAGGACAAATAAAAAAATTGCATCGTCAGATAATGCATGAAACATCGGGTTTTACGGAGGGGTGGTGTCCAAAATTGTCAGCAGCGTGTGCAGCGGCTTTGTACGGTCACAAAAAAGTATTAAAATTATTGTTTGACAATGGTGCAGACATGCAGTTTAATCCATATGCATCGGAAAGAATGGAAGCACCACCCGCTTGGAATCCACTGACCTGTGCTTTGATAGGTCAAAAAATAGAAATCGCCAAGATTTTACTGAGAATGGGGGTCAGAATGACACCGATGAAAGGTCAAGTACCAACATTAATGCACATTTTATTGTGGCAGATTCCCCGTGTTCTAGTGGAGAAGTCATTGTCTTATTTGTGATTGCGGACAACTTCGCCACTTTCAGGACATATTGCAAGGCAAGACCCGTGTCCCACGTCGCACAAAATTAATTAGTTGAGGCTGTAGTATGGTTATGTCGTTGTAGATGTAGAAAATGTTCGTATAAATAGACCCTTTTACGCATCCAACATGTACCGGCAATTTATACCGGCAGAGCCCCCGAAAAGAATAAAGACAAACAACGCAAACACCAGTACGTTAACCCAACTACCCATGGATATGCTCCGAATAATAACCTAATAACCACTTTCCTAGGCGGTGACTTGTTACGTTCGCTCCAAGAGAGCAGAAACATGATGATGACATGTACAGATTTTGCTAAATGTAAAAACCTGTGGACAGCACCTGCAACATGGACAGAACAAGACCATGTTGAAACATTGCTGCAAGCCATGGCAGAATCCCCGACTCGTTGGAAACAATGGATTGATACATCCAAGGTCACCGCGTTGAGCCTCAGGAGCGTCGACGACGCCTGGATGTCAGCTGTCTTTACCAATGTCGTGACCATGGAGAAGTTTAAGGAGCTCACGTCGCTGACACTCCAGAGTGTGTCAGTTACGACGTTGACAGTTCTGGATGAAATAAGGCCGAAGTTGGAAACACTCAACCTCATAAATTGCGCGAACATCACCGACGCCAGGGTGCTGGAAGTTGCAAGTGCGAAGCTCCAAGCACTCAACCTCAGATGGTGCGAGAACATCACCGATGCCAGCGTGCTGGAAGTAGCAAGACGATGTTCGAATCTCCACACACTCTTGCTCGGAGGCTGCAGGAACATCACAGACGCCAGCGTGCTGGAAGTAGCAAGTGCGAATCTCCAAACACTCAACCTCAAGTGGTGCAGCAACATCACCGATGTCAGTGTGGTGGAAGTAGCAAGACAATGTTCGAATCTCCACACACTCTTGCTCGGAGGCTGCAGCAGAATCACAGACTTGTCGGTGCTGGAAGTAGCAAGAGGATGTTCGAATCTCCAAACACTCGACCTCGGAAACTGCAGCAACATCACAGACGCCAGCGTGTCGGAAGTAGCAAGACGATGTTCGAATCTCCAAACACTCGACCTCGGAAACTGCAGGAACATCACAGACGCCAGCGTGTCGGAAGTAGCAAGAGAATGTTCGAATCTCCAATCACTCAACCTCAGATACTGCAGGAACATCACTGACGCCAGCGTGTCAGAGGTAGCAACACGATGTTCGAATCTCCACACGCTCAACCTCGGATTCTGCAAGAACATCACAGATGCCAGCGTGCTGGAAGTAGCAAGACGATGTTCGAAGCTCCAAACACTCAACCTCAGATACTGCAGGAACATCACCGACACCAGCGTGTCAGAGGTAGCAAGACGATGTTCGAAGCTCCAATCACTCAACCTCGGATGGTGCAGGAACATCACCGACACCAGCGTGTCAGAGGTAGCAAGACGATGTTCGAATCTCCAATCACTCAACCTCGGATGGTGCAGGAACATCACCGACACCAGCGTGTCAGAGGTAGCAAGACGATGTTCGAATCTCCAATCACTCAACCTCGGATGGTGCATATTCATCACCTCCGCGTGCAAGAACGCCCTGCGTCAATCGCACCCAAAGCTTCAGCTCGAAGATTAATTCAGTTTGTCCTAAAATTTTAGAAATCTGGACAATTCCTTTTAGAAATCTTGGAGGCAATTTCTAAACTTTTAGAAATCTGGACAATTATATTTTATTTATAATCCTAAAATTTTAGAAATTGTCAACCCGATTAAATGTCCGAGTTTCTAAAAGGAATTGACAACTGATTTCTAAAATTTTAGGAATTGTTTTGGTCCCATAACCCAACATAAGTAAAATATAATTGACAGTTTCTAAAAGTTTAAGAAATTTCTCGAAAAATATAAAAAAAATACAAACAAAATAAAAATAAAAAACATTTTTTTTTTAATAATTTATTTGAAAAATCTTTTTTGCCCTTTCACGAATGCTCCATTTGAGTAGACTCAACAAATCCAACCCAGCGTCAAAGATATAAATACAAAAAAAAAGAGAGTTCTCATGCAATTGTCAACTATACCTTCTCATGCAGGTGGCGTTGTGGCCCCATAGCCCAATGGGACTAAAAACAATTGTCAAGCAGTAATGATTTGATAAACATATTACTTCTTCTTCTTCAATTCCGACCTAAACATTTTTTGAACATGGCAAACCAAAGTTTGCCGACGGACGTTCTTGAATACTTGGAAGCCTTGGACATTGTGGAGCCCGAGATATTGCAAAAAATCCAAACCATGGGTGTCTGGAGCGTGTCAGCTTTGGAAAGGGCGACCTTCGATGAATTCTGCAACGTTGAACCAGGGAAACGGAATGTTAGTTTTGGTGGATATGTCTTTTACAAAATACACCCACCTGTTGTGTTGACTGAACCAACCAAACTATTTCTTGTTGACGCAGGTGTTCACGAGAACCACTGGGAACACTTGCGACGGTTGGAAGGCCTTACCGTCGAGTACATGGCAGAATTAACCATGGAATCGTTGAAAGCTGTCGGTATGAGTGATTTTCCAGCAAAAATAGTTGCAAGACAGATCCAAGAACATTTGGCTAGAACATCCATCACCGACCATTTCGCCAGTGCTGCCAGTGCCGCCAGTGCTGCCAGTGCCGCCAGTGCTGCCAGCTCGATTGTGGAAGACAGTGGTGCCAGCTCGATTGCGGAAGACAGTGAAATAAAAAGCATATTAAAAAATGTATTAAAAGAATTGGGTAACTTGAACAAAAAAATGGGTAACTTGTCCAAAGATTTGAGACATGGAATGGAGGAAAAAAAGTCTGCGATAAAGCGTAAGCGCGTGCCGAGTAAACACAAGGCCAAACGTCGTAAGACGGCCAAACGTCGTAAGCACACATTTGTGGCGTTTGATTCTGCAGACAAATTAAGATTTGGCAGTTATGATAAAACATGGTTTTTATCATGTTGCAACGAACAGAGGCTACGTCGTGCACCAATAAATTCGAGCAGTGGACATTATACCTATCAATTTATTCATGGTGGTAAGACGTATTCCATTAAATGTGGGTTGTCCATCGTTTTAGGGATGATACATGATTTTGTCATGAACAATACAAGAAAAACGGCAAGTCACCTTCAGAAGTTGAAAACTGGAGAAGATGTTGTTGAGTCCTCGGACGACGATGACGACGATGACGACGACGATGACGACGATGACGACGATGACGACGATGACGACGACGATGACGACGATGACGACGACGATGACGACGATGACGACGACGATGTTGTCGGGTCGTGGCAAATTCCCGAAGGGTATTCGATGTACTGGGTTGAGACTGACAACAATGACACCATTGACACAATTGCTTCCCAGTTGCAAACGAATACTGATTTATTTTGGAAAGTAAACAGTGAACTATGGCAGGCGTACTTTGCTCCCCACAAAATCAAAAAAAGCACCAAATTTCATGAAGGTACTCGTGTACCATACATGTCGAATTACCATGCACCCAACTTAAAATAGGAATATCGAAATTGTCGAAGTTCGACCCGTAATCAAACATAGTAAATATACTGGTAAATGTGGTAAAGTCTATCAAAATTTTTATATGTCACACGAGACATTAGAATTATATTAACTCAGAAATTATTTACATGTAAATGTTAGGCAGATGTAATCAAAACTAAAATGTTTGTTGTAAATTTCCAGGAGTTATGACAGAGAATCTTCGTCAAAATGCCATTTTTCAGGGAAATTTTCAATGCTTAATACAAGGAGCCATTTTTCTTTTTTGTAGTGAATCTCGTACTTGGGTTCTTTCTTTTTTCGTGGTTTGATTTTGGCAATCGTTCCTACATACCATTTCCCATCATTATAAAGTGCGTTCACTTTGTCGCCGACTTCGGGTGGGTGGTAATGGTACTGCTTACCATTCCAAAATACAGAATCGTCGTCATAATCCCAATCTTTCTCGCCGTTACCAAAGTTTAGTTTGGATAAAATGTGTGCAGCCTCTTCTTCACGCTTGTTGGTATTTTGTAAATAACTCATCATACATATAAACATAGTGTCTTAAATAGTGTCCCATTTCTAAAATTTTAGAAATGGAGTGTATAAAGTCGATGACATATCATTGATGACAAAAGCACCAAAAAAAGATTATGTGTATCGTTCCACTTGGAAGCACAAGTTTTCGCGCGCCCGCAACCTTGCGCAGCGTGGCGGACTCACCAAGAAAGAGATGCTCAACAAACACGGCCGTTTTCCAAAAAAGAATGAATGGTGGGGTGAAGACGGTAGTTATAAAAAGTGGAAAGAGAAATGGATAGCCAATAATCCTAAATAATCTAAAAATATAGTAAATGTTTTGCAGTGAAAAACTGTTTTTTTTCTTTCTCAGATCCACCACTTCAGGTTTTGTTCTGACACCAACTGCTGGAACGTGTAATGGTCATCAAATTGATCCTCTACATTGTTTTCAAGCTGTTCTCTTGAAACTGGTTGGTTAAATTGTCCATGGTATTGATGCTTACAAACTGACATGTTGTCAAACTGTAATCTGCTGTCAAGCATCCTAAAATCCTCTTTTTTTAAAAAAAAAAATATTCTCTTCCAATGTCCGAACACAGCTGTACTAAAATTTGGAGCAAGGATGAACGAACAGATGTCATCTTCTAGAGAAAACTCTTCGACAACCTCCATCTCATATGTCCTTGCAAACATTTCAGACGACACTGAGGATATCTTGTTAAATGCCTGGAGTAAAGCCTGGTTTTTTTGTTCAAGTTGTTCTTCTGGATCTTCTCCAAATTTTTGTTCCCTGTTTAGACAAACAAACAAAGGTGCAAGCAACTGTGTTGCCTCGCTCAAAGGGAGCAACGGCGCGTAGAAAAATTGATGCTGACAGGGTGGACAGTCCCCTTCGTCCCCTTCATCCAACTCAAGTTCATTAAAACGTTCAAAAAATTCCAAAGCATCAAGATCGTGGAAAAATGATAATTTTTGGGAGTCATTATACCGCCAGAAGGAGGCCAGAGCCCATTTCCGTGACAGCATGGGCTGAGTGGACGGTGTAGTTGTCTGCGACTGGATTGCGTGTGCATCAGGTCTGTGACTGGTTGTCATTTATGTGTGTACAAAGGGGCAAGGGAGTGAGGTCTGCGGGTTGACAAGGTCTGCGGGTTGACAATGAGACTGACCATAACCCTACTAGAAATTGACTGTGTCTTTAGTTTGAAAAGGGAGGATATTTTGTAACCTTGCTCCAGCCTTGCAGGGAAATCGCAGAATTTATAAAAAAGTAACACCAGGAAAAAAATACAACCTAATGACTTCAGCTGTGCAATCCTCGACAACCGAACAGTCGCCAACAACAGAGCCGAGTGACAAGGCCGTGTCAGAACAGTCGCCAACAACAGAGCCGAGTGACAAGGCCGTGTCAGAACAAGTGAGTGCGTCAGAACTCATGCCAATATATTTCAACCCGAATCTAAAATCCTGTAGCAACTGTGGCTGTGAAGGATCTTTAAAAAGGTGTCCCTGCGTTGCTGTTGCATATTGTTCGAAACAATGTCAAAAGGAGCACTGGAAAAGTGGACACCGTGCACTGTGTCCAGTAGGTCCGGTCGTCAATCCAAGTGGAAAGGACCCCAAGGATATCAGTATGGTTATTCGTGGAAAACACCAACACAAAACCATTGATCAAGTTTTGAAGTATCAACAGGGACCTTTGAAAGGAATGCCCCGCCAAGGTGTTGATGCTCATTTCTGGCATGAAATCAACGGCAATGTCTATGGTCTTGCATCAGTGACCAGTATTGATTCGTTGCCAGACGGCGATGTCCCGTATGATGGTTGGGTGCGCAGACGTTTCAAACACCACCTTGAGTCTGTCTTAAAACGAGACATTGTTGCTGCACTCGAATTTCATATTGAACACACATTTCAAGAGGTCAATGTCAGAGGACGTGCACACCATCGAGCGCATTACCTTATGAAGACATATCCAGACGTGTTCACTGCTGACACCCTCCGTGTGGGTTCTATTGGTTTCAAAAACGATGATGGGACAATTTTTTGGGAGATTGGTTAACGATGTATTATTATTATTAGTTTAAAAGTATTTTGATGTAAACAATCACAACCAGTCTCCCTCTTCTTCCTCGCTTTCCTCGCTTTCCTTAAGTTCATCCAATGCTTCTCGTGCATCTGCATTATTTTGTGCTGCTGCTTTTGTCAACCATTCTTTGGCTTTGTTCACATCTTTCGTCACTCCCGTTCCATCTTTGTAAGAAACACCACACCAGTACATTGCATGACTATCGCCCAACTGTGCACTTTTTTCGTGCCACTCAAAAGATTTGGTGTCATTTTTTTCGCATCCGTGTCCAATTTTGTAACAAATGCCTAAACCGTGCATTGCTAGACCGTTCCCCTGCTCTGCTGCTTTTGTCTCGAACTCAAAACATTTGTCGTCATCTTCCTCCGTGCCATATCCGGTTCTGTAGCAAACACCCAACATGTACTGTGCCCAATGGTCTCCATTCGTTTCCTTTTCAATCTTCAAACACATTTCAAATCCTTTCTTGAAATCTTGCTTCAAACCATTCCAACCTTGGAAATGACACTCCGCCACTGCCATTGGAAAACCAGAAGATGCAGAGACCTCGATTATCATTCGACCTCGCTCCTCATCCTCTTTCTTGAAATCAGAGCCATAATAATACGCCATTCCCTCCTCGTACAACCATTGACCTGGATGCTCTGCTGGTGTTTCTACCATTCCTAAGTGAATCTTGAGTTTGTCCAACGAGTCAAACTTTTGGCCGTTTGGTGAGGTGACACTGTGAGTCATTCTCAGTCGATTACCACTCAGAAGTTTTTTTTTGATTGTCCTCGTCCAGTCAGGAACATGTTGGTTCACGAAGGAGAGAAAGTCCTCTTTCTTTCTACGTTTTGACGAGGAGGGCAAAGAAGTAGAGGAGCGATTACGCTTTGAACCAACAACTGTTAAAGACGACGACGAAGAAGACAATGAACTACTCCCGTTTTCCACCAACTCCTCCATACACACCAGCTGCTGCTCTGTTGTCTCACACTTTTTTTGCAGCTCTCTCATCAATGTCTCAACCATCGAAGTTTTGTTCTTGAAATGTTCCAGTGCTTTCTGTTTCTTCGTGTTTGCTTCAGTTGCAGCATCCAACTCTCTTTTCACTGCGTCAAACTTGTCCTGGACACTTGCTTGTCTCTTCTTTGCAGCAGCAGCAGCACTTTTCAATTTTTTATCACCACCTCCCATGTCCTTTACTTGCTGGAGGTGTGTATATCGCTTGCCTAAGCGTACATGAAACTCTTTTAGCTCGGACACGTTGCCAATGCACTGCTGCTCAAGAGTATTAAGTGCGTTTGTCACTTCCTCCGACAAGTTGTCTGTTGCTTTAATGATCAATCTCATTTTTCCAACTCCCTTTGGACTAAGAATACAAATATTTTCTTCTTTAGCTCTTGACACCAGTTTGCCAATAACGCCAAGTGCATCGAGTGTCTCCTTTGGTGTGGAGGCCATGGCAACCGCTCCATGCAGTGCCTCCAGCTGCTTTCGCAACCCACGGAGACAAGTGTTCTCGTCCAACCACTCGTTGATCTGTGTCTTAATTATTTGGTTTGTTGTCAGTCTATCGTCCATTTGTTCGTTAGTCATTGGTGACGTACTGTTGGTTTTAAGCCACTTCTGAACGGCTTCACGCTCGTACGTGTAGCCATCGCTCGCGATGACAGGGTCAATCATTCGCTGGTGTGTGATGGGGCACTGATGTGCGTGAAGGCAGAGATCATTATTTATGGACATGGTAAGACCACAACAACAAAAAAAAGGTTTGGACCAGGGTGAAATTTTTTTTTTGGCCATTTTCATTTTGTTGATAAGATGGGAATTAGAACATTTAAACACATTTTTGTATAGTTTTAGAACATTACAAGCTATAAACAATTAAATTACACAATTTTTTGGTTAGGGATTTTGACAATGTTTTTGGTTCATATTTAGGTGAATTCTAATATATTACATATCTTAAACATTTTTTTTAAAAATTTTTATTAGAAAAATAAAAAATTTAATTTTGTCAGTGTCGGAAGAAATGGAAAACTTTGGACCCACTGTGAGTTGGTCTTAGAAAAAAAAAATTATATCCATCTTGAAGAGGTTATTTAATAATAGTATTAGAGATATAAACATATTAGAATTAGTAAACATTTTAAGAAATCGTTTGAAAAAATATGAAAAATATTAAAAAGGGTTGACCAAGGTTCAAAACGGACGAGCCATAACCCTTGTCCTGGTTCTGCGATTTTCCTGCGATTTGCAATATAATAAACATATTACTTCTTCTTCTTCCTGCGGCTGGTCAAAAATATTCCAAGGGTTGGCCAAGGTTCAAAACAGAAAAATATTCCCTTTGACATGAGCTCCAAGCGCTACTGCTTTGCCACGCCCGCGTCCTCTCTGCTCCCAGTGCTCCTTCGCTGCGGTGACTTCAGTGAGGCGGTCATGCGCACCCTCGTGTTGTTACTCACGTTCAAAGGGGTGGCACCGCTTGTAACCATTTCTCAAGAAATATACTCGGCCAAGATCATTTTATTTCAAGCACCAAAAGAATGGATCAACAATGACGAGGTACGAATGATGTTTTCTGCCATGCTGGGAACAACAGAGTCCCAGTGGAAGAGACGCATTGACACGTCGCTGGTGGAAACTCTGATGTTGGGTGTCAATAGAGAGAATGAGCGTCACAAAACAAACATTGTTATTATTACATGGTTTAGATCTCTTGAGAACAAATTTCCAAACCTCCTATCACTCGACCTGTCAGGCTGTATCAACCTCACCGACGCCAGCGTGTCGGAAGTAGCAAGACGATGTTCGAAGCTCCACACGCTCAACCTCGGATTCTGTATCAACATCACCGACAAGTCAGTGTCGGAAGTAGCAAGACGATGTTCGAATCTCCACACACTCAGCCTCAGAAGCTGCGACGAAATCACCGACGCCAGCGTGTCGGAAGTAGCAAGACGATGTTCGAATCTCCACACACTCGACCTCAGATTCTGCAGTATCACTGATGCCAGCGTGTCGGAAGTAGCAAGACGATGTTCAAACCTCCACACACTCGACCTCTCACAGTGCTGGGAAATCCATGATGCCAGCGTGTCGGAAGTAGCAAGAGAATGTTCGAAGCTCCACACACTCAACCTCGGAGGCTGCTACAACATCACAGACGCCAGCGTGTTGGAAGTAGCAAGACAAGGTTCGAATCTCCACACACTATGCCTCGCAGGCTGCAACATCACCGATGCCAGCGTGGTGGCAGTAGCAAGAGGATGTTCAAACCTCCAATCACTCGGCATCAGAAGCTGTCGCAACATCACCGATGCCAGCGTGTCGGAAGTAGCAAGACGATGTTCGAATCTCCACACACTCGACCTCAATATGGGTTTCCAGGGGAACAACAACATCACAGACTTGTCAGTGCTGGAAGTAGCAAGACACTGTTCGAATCTCCACACACTCCACCTCACATGGTGCGAAAACATCACAGACGCCAGCGTGCTAAAAGTAGCAAGACGATGTTCGAATCTCCACACACTCCTCCTCTACAACTGCCCGCACATTACCTCCGCGTGCAAGAACACCCTGCGACAATGCCAAATCGCGTTTGGGTTAGGGTGAATATTATTAAAAGTGTCGTATATTCCTTAAATATACGTCCATCTATTATGTTGTAGAGCAGAAAAGTATGACATAGTTG
>Ga0315330_10003262_pt1 | contig 11128 bp, 5 predicted proteins | sample M140m34915metaG_FD_203453 | JGI IMG/M metagenome (GOLD analysis project Ga0315330, IMG submission 203453) | Ammonia-oxidizing marine archaeal communities from Monterey Bay, California, United States - M1 40m 34915 | ecosystem: Environmental > Aquatic > Marine > Intertidal zone | place: USA... | reverse complement strand
CCATGTGCCGAGCAATCGATCCCATAATGCCAGCGCACTGCCAAGGTTCGCGTGCTCATGATCAACACTGTGATGCAGCTGATGTTGCGCAGGGCTGATCAGATATTTTTCAATAGGGCCAAACGACAGATAAATATGTGAGTGTCGCAGATTTGCAAATGCCACGTTAAACAAAAACCCAAACGCGTTGACTCCTAAAATTTCTAAGCCCGTTAGCACGCGACCAAACAACCAAACAAAAACCCCAATCACCAAACCCGCGGATAAAACGCCACGGGCGAAGTAAATTGTAGACTCAAGTGGATGGACCCGATAAATGGTCAGCGGCGTCAACACCGTTGCCGAGTGATGAAGTTTATGTCGGGACCATAAAAAAGGGACTCTATGCATCGCCAAATGCGTCAAGAACCGGGTGCCATCATCGATCAGAAACAAGACCAAAGAAAATAGCAGCGCTATGATCGGAACCGATAGATGTATAGAGAGATCAGCATCCCCAATATTATCCTGAAGCCAGGAACCGATAACGATTGCAACGCCAAGACTGGTCCCCAAAATTGGCAACAACAATAGCGCCTTTAGCAATACGTTAAGTACCATCAGCATCACATCGATCAATGAAGAGATCGAAAAAAAGTAACCTGCTCCTAAAGCACGCAGTTGACGCCGCAGCCCTTTTGTTCGACGCGCGCGCACGAGGGGTAATAACGCGACTAAAGCGGCTGGTATCAAATATAAAACATAAGTCCTATTTAAAGGATTAAATAGTGCCGCGATAAAGCCATCGAGCACAACCTGCATGGCGGCACTAACATCAAGCACCGCCATACCTCAGCCGCAATCCTGCGTATCTCGGCATGTTGGGTCGCGCACCAAAAGGTCTTCTCGAGATAACTGCTCGTTCATTGGTCACGTTGCGTAGCAGTGCTTGTAAACGTATCTTGTCAGTGACCTGATACGTAGCTGTGATATCAAGCGTAACGAATCGTTCCGTGCTTTCACCTTTTCCCGGCGCTTGGTAGCCAGGTTTCTCCCGCATCTGATCCTGAAAGGTCACAGAGACCCCATACTCCGCTCGATCCCTCGAAAGCGTGATCGAGCCTCTGCCCACGTGTGTCGGCAGGTAAGGCAGGGCATCTCCCTGGCTTACTAGTCCCCATTGGGAAAACGAAGATAGAAACTGACTTTGAAAGGCAGATTCTGTGTAAGTGTAATTAACATCAGCCGATAGAAGACCTAGTTTGGTATCAAATCCTCGAGCATTAACGGCTAATTCGACTCCTCCTATTTCAACTTTACCAGCACTAAACTCAGTGCCTACATCGCACCCCACGTCGCTCGCTCGACAACGGCCGAGCAAATTGTCGTAATCACTAAAAAACCCCACCAGATCGACTTCTAATTGGTCATCGAAATATCGAACTCCATATTCATAGTTGATCGAGCGTTCTGGTTTCGGCGACTGGGCAGCACCCGAAGCGGGTGAAAACCCCTCATACACGCCGGCAAACGCAATGAACCTTTCGCCAAAAAACCGGCTAATGCCAAGGCCCGGCATCAGTTCGCTTTGCTCTGATCGCCTGGCTGTAGCCGTCAAAAAATCCACTAAGGATGATTGGATACTTTCGTGTCTGACACCAAGGTCTACGCTCCATGATTTCCAGTCGACTTGGTTTGACAGCACGAGAGACGTGGCGCGGGCCTCCACATCATTATTGACCTTCAGAGCATATTCTTCGCCATCATCAATCAATTTACCGTCGAAGACTTGGTAACCAAAGGGTTGATGTTTACGCCTGACGCCATCCACATGTCTTCGGGCTGAAACATTGAGTGACAGGGTTCCCTCACCTGGCAACAACCAAGTTTTCACAGCATCGATACTCAACCCACGAGATCGATATTTTCGCGCATTATTGGTTTTATCAATCACCAATCCAGACGTATCCGAATTGAGAGCGCCCGTCATCGTAAGATAGGCCGCAACATAGTCGTTCGGATGCTCAAGCACTTGGACCATACTCGGGCCATCAACAAAACCATCAAGTTTCAACCAGCTACGATCAAAACGGTGACCATAGCCTTTTACCGTCACCTTCAAATCAGCTGCAGGTTCAAGCTTGTGAATTAGATGAATTTTTGAATGCTTGGAATTAAACCGATCGCCTCGCGATGCTGCATATCGACGCAGCGGCGCAGCGTCAAAATCAGTGTCGGATAGCCCCAAGTAGGTCTCGTCAGAGCGCTCCTCTGCCATGCCAAACTTCAGCAAGGTGCGCTGACGCCAATTGCCCTGCCAGTCGTGCTGCACTTTTAAGTCGTAGTCCTGTCGCTTAAAACCGGTCTCGCCACCGCCATCAACAGATTTAAACCCAGAGGAACCATAAGCAAGTACCTCGCCCAACAGTGCAGTTCGCCCTATTGTTCGACTCACCGCAGTCGTCGCCTTGTGACTTGAATAGCTTCCTAGTTCAAGGTCCACAGTAATAGCATCTGGGCGTTCGGCATTACGGGTAAGCAAATTAATGACGCCACCAACCGTATGTGGCCCGTGATTTATGGCACTTGGCCCTTTTAAAACCTCGACGCCGACGATTTTGGCGGCCGATGGAATATAGTAGGCGGCTGGTGCGGCATAGGGTGCTGGGGTTATCAATATGCCATCTTCCATCAGCGTTATCTTTTGAGAGCGTTCAGAAGTGGCGCCCCTAATCCCGATGTTGGGCCGCAAGCCAAAGCCATCCTCCTCGCGAATGTAGACACCGGGCACTTGCAGCAAAATTTGATTCAGATCAGTCAGACCGGCCGATACCAATTTGCTTTCACTCAATAGCGTTGCCGAACCTGCGATTGCTTGCCGTGACTGTTTTGAGCCAATAACCACCACTTCTTCTATCGCTTGATCAGCGCTCGCCATAGCAGACATCGCAATGACCAAGATCGTGCACAGACGTTGGCCGGCGGCCTTGTTAAATGTATCTATAAAACTAATCATTATCAGACTGCACATTTCCTGGAATTGAGACTTCTACGATGGTCACGAAGTCAATTTTTAAATCATCAGTCACTCTTTTAACGAGCCCTGCCAACGCACAGGCGGGAAAATCAGCCTCGATACTGGTTGGGTTCGCGAACGCATTCACGCAACTGCGACTGTCATTGCTTGCTTGTAATCTCTGAACCTGCTCGGCAAGCGTTGCAGTATTTGCTTCAGCACTGCTTTTGGCCGCCAACACTTGATCTCTGAATCGCCGACTGACCTCCGGAAAGCCGGCCTCGTCAATCACATCGTCAAAACCAAAGCCTTCTCCTCCCCCAAAAACGAGCAAGAAAGTCTCCAAATTCTTAACGATATTTCGGAGCGAACTGCCCAAATAAGGGGACTCAACTAACTCACCACAGGTTGTCGCTGAACAATCTGAGTCGAGTCCAAGCGGCACCGTAAGCTTCCGCGACTTGGTGTTCTTCTCGATATAAAACAACGCATCACTGAGTGCCTGAAAGTTATCGCCAACATTTTCTTCCGCTGTAAACTCTGCGAGATAGTTTCCGTTAGCGGGCGACCACGCGTCATAAGCTTGCTGAGCTGCCAGGGAAAGATCGCTGGCGATGGTTAGCGCTAAGTTACAGCGCTGCGTCTTTTGCGCTTGCGCCGCAAGGTCATTCCACTTTTGGGTTGCAGGGACTTGAGCTGGACAAGTGTGCTCAAGGTTGGTGTTTGCTAGCAGATACTCAATCGCAGGGAACCCTTTCTGGTTGCTGGCCCGAATTTCAATATCGTAGTCACCGTCAGTATGGGAGACCACCGCTTGGTCTAGACTGCAACTTGCCAGCGAAAACTCACTATAGGGATGAATTCTGTTATGAAGCCCGCTGCCGCCGGCAACCAAGGGTCCTACCAGCATGACTTCCACTGCTTGGATGCTGTCACCCAGCGCCTCCAGGCGAGTCAAGGTCTGTGTGAATTTTTCGGATTCGGCGTCGGTTCCTATCGCCGCGCAGTACTCGCTCACGACACTTTCCGCGCTGACGAAGCTAGCTGCCTCGTCGCGGAGTAATTGATAGGCCGGCAGAATGATGTTCTCACCGACATTCGTTAGCACTTTTAACTTAGGGCTCAATTCTTGAGCATTACTTTGCACCGCTGTCGCTGAGTTGGTGCCAGTACTTGGTGAACCAGTTACTGCAGCTTGCCCTGAAGGTGAACCGGCCTCTGCAACATCTCGTGTTTGATCAACACAGCCCAACAGTAAAACGAGTGCCGGTATAAAGATAAGGCGAACCATTGTTATAAACTCCTCTGAATCAAAAAAATCGACCTAGAGTCATTTAGGCCGATGTTATAAACTCCTCGGAATCAAAAAAATCGACCTAGAGTCATCTAGGCCGATATTATAAACTCCTCTGAATCAAAAAAATCGACCTAGAGTCATTTAGGCCGATGTTATAAACTCCTCCGAATCAAAAAAATCGACCTAGAGTCATCTAGGCCGATATTATAAACTCCTCTGAATCAAAAAAATCGACCTAGAGTCATCTAGGCCGATCGTTGACATCGACGCTCATGCTATCGAACTCACCAGTTTTCGACGTTCTCCTGGTCAAAGCCATAGGCTTCCTGAAGTAATCCTCTGGCTGTGAGCAAGTCGGCGAGGTAAGTGTCGATTCGCGCAGCGTCAGCACCCACTTCACCGGCCTGACTGCCATCCGCTAGCACTGGCCCATCGCCCATTAACGCCAAAACACTTTTTAGATCTGTTAGTGAACTATCAGTCGCTCTGAAAGGTGAAACTGAGCTAAATTGTAATCCCAGCGCAAAACCCTTCATTTCAGACCAGTGCTTTGCCAAAGTCGTAAAATTACTCGCATCGGCAAAGCTGCCCTCGTCAAAACCACTCATGTCTGATCTCACGTCGTTGATATAGTGGACGACCGTAGCAGCGATACATTTTTCCCACGTCAGCGAAGCTGTTTGGATAGCCGTGGCTAATGCGGCTTGCTGAGCAGCCGTAATAGATCCTGCTATCGCACCATCCGCTAATACTTTTCTTCCAGCGATAAATGCGTCCACCACCTCTTTTGAAAAATCGGTCGGCGTGGTGTTGTTGGCTGTGCCACGGTCCCGTTTGGCGCAATTTTGAGAAGCCGCAAAATTAAACTCACTGCGGATATCAATTTGACCGTCGCCATTCGTATCGCTATAGCCATTGCCGTAGGCTTCTCGACCCCCTTTACCTGCGGCTTCATCATCCGTGTAATCGTTGTTATCTCGCGCAGCACCGTAGTAGCCGAATGCCTCGTCAAAATCATGCTCGGCAGCGGTATAGTTTTTGGTGTCGCCCTCTCTTGTGGCGATTAAGCCGGCAAAGTCAGTAAGAAAGTAGTCATTGGTGCCCTGGGAAAAAGTGACTGCCCCGATCAAGAATTTTTGCAGCAACTGCCTGTAATCGCGGCCCAACGAATCGACGGTTGGGGTTTCTACCAGAGTGGTAGGATTTGCCGCCGTCGGTATCACAACCCCAACCCCGTCACTGGCATTAGCAGCAACAGTCTTAATCCATGAATTCACCAAGTCTATAGGAATACTGGTACTCACCAGCCCCTCTTCCCAGCCGAAGAATTCATCACCAATAAGACGCGAAGTCTCACCGCCGCCTAAACCATTGCCACCGGCGATCTTTCCGTTCAGGTTTTTGCCTTTCGATATATCGCCAAAGGTTGGTCCGGGAATGACCGTTTCGCCGCCCTTGACGGTAAAGCCGTGAGGGGTGTCATCAATGCCATCACCCGTCATGAAGAACTGAAGCTCTGATTCGATGGCAGCTGCCTCACCCGCCCTTTCCGAAAGCCCAACTAAAGCGTCAACGAGGCCAAGGATCAGCAGTTGACGCGCCGTCTGGCCGGTGTAACTCACTCCTGACGCATCTACATCATAGGAACCACTAAAATTGTAGCTGATTGGTAGGGCAGCACAGGCGTCACCAATTTCGTTGCCATCACGATCTACCTGATCCGCATTCTCGGTGTCCACACAATTATCGGTGTTGTCACCAACGCCGTCAGCGTCTGTATCGACTGATTCATTTGCATCGTCAGGGAAAGCATCCTCATTGTCGCCGACGCCATCATCATCAGTGTCGGCAGTCTCGTTGGCATCGTTAGGAAAAGCATCGCTGTTGTCGCCGACGCCATCGCCATCAGAGTCCTTACTTTCATTCGCATTTAAAGGAAAGGCATCGGTTGCATCCGAAACGCCATCACCATCGGAATCGGTTGGGCCATCACTGCCTCCACCGCAAGACGCCAATAAACAAATCACAGCTGCTAAGCACACTTTTTTCAACTCTATATTCGACACGGTCCATCTCCTTTAAATACGAATGATTCCTATTTGCATACAATAATGCGAATAGGAATTATTCGCAACTAAAAAATGTTGCCTAAGAACTTTGAAACCACCCTTAGGGTAGTCAGTCAATATCTTTGGCCAGAATGGTTCATTGGTTGAGGAGTCAGGTGAGGGTAATAACGCTGTAGTGATGGCTGCGAATCTGCGCACAAAACGGCGCTGACAGTCGCCAGACCATACTCGGGCACCAATGCCGACACAGGACCCGTAAGCACAATGAATAACTACGTTTCACAAGATAAGGCAGCGGGTGGAGGCTCTTAACAGTCTGCGCAACCTGGAGCGGGTTTATTCGCTCCTTTGGATGAGAGGTTCTCTTTAGATCGTTTAGTAGGCGAATAACTTTTAGTGCAAGTCAACAGGTACGAGTGAGACCCCAGATTGAGAGCTTTGTGTATATTAGAGCATGGTTCAAGTTGCAGGATTCGTGGATTTGATAATTACCGGGATGAACTTTCCTCCTGAAGCGATAGCAATATCTTGAATCAAGTTGAGCAAAGATGCTTCACTAGGCGTTGAGTTAAAAATAAACTTTACGCAAGTAGCCCAACCACAGTCCAAGATAGTCCGCATAACTAGGATTTTTAGGTCTACGTGACGGCAGCATTTCGGTTATGCTCTTAGTGGAAAGAGGTTGGGATGGCTATATGGATGCGATTTACAAAGTAGTACTCATGGCGGGCAATTTGCGCCAATTGGTATGTAAACCCGCTGGAGCAGCGAGGTGGATGCGGTCCTATTTGTTTTGCATTTTAATAATTTTTTTTAATCCAGCTCTGGCGGAGACTAAAATAGTGGTTTCGCCCGTAGTTTCCTCTGTCCAAAATGCTCGCATCCTAGATCGCTTTTCCGCTCAGATCCAATTGGAATTTGGGTTTGAAGCGATCGGTTTAAGCGAACCCGTCCCCCCGGGTTTTGAGTCACGCAACTTAATGGGACTTGGTGACGTTGCGTTTCTAGAGTTTGGTGCTATTCGGTCCTCAGGTCGTGGTTATGAGCTATATGTCAAAACCTTTCCAGTAATGGATGAGCCTGCTGCTGCGCAAGTGTTTGCTGCTTTTGAAGCGGTCGTTGAGTCATCAAAAAGTATAGTGAATACTCCAGATGCATTTGGGCTAGCCTACGAAATCTATACGCTGAGCTACATACAGAGTGATAGAGCGATTGCTCTTCTAAAAGCGCTAGGCTATACAACGGTTGAATACGCCCAAGGGCAGGGCGACACAATCTTCGATAAATTTTACAACCCACGCCAGAATGGTGATTGGCAGTTACCTGCCGTAATCAAGCTCATTGATGCGCCGAAAACGAGCCTAATGGACAAGGAACCGAATGCGGTTAATGGGAGGGTAAACAACCAACAATTCGGCCAGCAGCAACGAGGCCAGGCCCAATACAGCGCCGTCCCAGATATCGGAGGTACTTATTTACACAACAGTACTGCTGGAGAACCCCAGCAGAGGCTGTTAATCGCTTATGACAAAGATGACCATGCACCGGTTTCTAATTTAATTAGCCTCCTGCGAAACCAAATAGATAAACCTGCTCGCCAAATAGCTATAGAAGCGCTCGTAATAGAAGTAAATACAGAAAAAATATCAGAACTAGGTCTTGAAATGACTGCGATTGAGGGCGACTTTGACACCTCGTTTGCTCAAAGCTTTGACGGCACGTTGCAACCATTCTCTTTGACCTTCACAGAATCTGACTTCTCTGCCAGCGACTACTTGCAGGTTCGTTTGAATAGCCTCATTGCTAGTGGAGAGGCAGAAGTATTAAGTAGTCCTTCTGTACTGGTGTTGGATGGACGTCAGGCGCGTATTCAGGTTGGACAACAGGTTCCAGTTGTTAAGTCCACTTCAACTAACGCGGGAATAATTTCTGCCGTAGATTATTTTCCCGTTGGAATTGTATTGAACCTTAGGCCACGCATTAATTCAGAAGGCACCGAAGTAACAATGCAAGTTGAGACGATCGTCAGCTCTTTATCGCAAACCGGCGCTAACGAAAATGAAGTTTTCGTTGCGCCAACTATTGATAATCGCCAGGTACAGACCTTCGTGCGGGTTGCTGATAACACTCCTTTTATTATAGGCGGTTTAATTTCCTCTGATTCGAGGGAAGTCCAGTCCAGAATACCACTGTTGTCAAAGTTACCCTTTATCGGAGGAGCCTTTAAAAAAAGAGGTCAGGATCGTCTAAAAAAAGAAGTTATTATAGTTCTCACGCCGCATGTCATTTCCTCGGAGGATCAAAACTTCAGTTATTTATTGCCTCAGGATTCAGAAGCGTTTAACTCTTTTGGAAATCTTTTGTTTCGAAATGCTTACCGAATTACTGCCGACGATATCTTTGATCTAAAATTTATCTATAGCTCTGACGTTTTTAAGCAGAGACAGAATCGATTGCAGGCGCAATTGCTGACTAGTGTAGCACTGGGTCAGCGAGAAGCACTGCGTGCTCAACATGATTCAATTCCTGGAGAGCATATTTTAGTAAACCGAATGATTTGGGAGATCGTTAATAAAACTGGCTTCAGTCAATATGTGAAAACTGAAAAACTTCTGTTGTTTAACGAAGCTTTGGACTCACCTGATGGCAGTGGTTTTGTTACGGAGCCTTTAAATAAGTATTTTTCGGAAAGTTCTGGACAAGCGATGGCTTTAGAAATTGATTTGAAGGGTCAAGGTACGGTTGAGCACCCGTTGGTGCAGCCTATTGCGACGTTAGAGAGTATATCTATTCGAGACAGTGATGAGTTCACTCGAATGCTAGTTGCTCGCAATGAAAGTAGAAAACTCAAGAGGCAAATGGCGACTATATTACTGACGAACCAGGCTTTGCCTCGGGGAATTCGTGGCGCGACTGCGCTGGAACTGCTTAAAGGCGTTGTGGTCCTCAAAAAAGTTTTGGAGCTTAATAGTGAAATGCCTAGAACGTTGAAGGCCTTTAGGGAGGGGCGTCAGTTATTGTTTCCTTCGACAGAGGACCTAGGGGAAAGTTTTCATTTAATTGATTTTGAGGCGGCCGAACTTTTCTATGAGGTGCTGCAGTACTATCCAGAATTTGAAGCTGAGTTCAAAGCGGGACTCCAGTGATTAATTGGCAACCTCTAACCCTCTAGTTGTGTCACTTGGAGCAAAGCCAGGTCCTATGCAAGGACTTGTGGTCTGTACCGCGTAAGTCGTCTGACCATTTGGGACCGTTTAGCCCATTCTCTAAGAGACACTTTTCTGACGGTTCTTTCTCCAGCCTAGGCTGCAAATCGCAGGTTGTGTATTTTACATTTGTTCAGAGTGCGCGTTTTCACAAGGGCACACTGATCCAGTATTTCATTTCTCCGTCCTTTTTAGCCATCTGCGGGCGTCACGTTATCAAGCGACTCTTGGTACCGCTCATGGTCATAATGATCATCCCATTCAGAGATGGCCTTTTCCAGCTCCCATGGAAAGTAATAGTGCTCCAGTTTCACAACGTTCTTCACGGACGGGTGATATAGCTCTATCTTGCCCTGAACTGGGGTGATATGGCGCATCAGGAGTGTGTTTCATATCCTGATTTTCGAGCCAGCTCTTCAATCGAACACTGATATAGCATGGCCCGGTGTCCGGTAGCAGTCTCGGTTTGTGCCGCACCCTCGCCCCGGATAGTCCAGTAACTCAATGGATCCCTCAGTGTGTCGGTTACATCTACAGCAGCCATGGTAGTCGTCAGACGCCAGGTGATGATGTAGCGCGAGTAATCAATTGTCTGAGCCCTAAAACTAGATTTTCTTCGAATGGCTGTTTGATCAAAGCCGTTTAGAATGCATCGTGCTTAAGGATCCTCATAAAAACGCCGGCAATAAGCCGGCGTTTTTAAGGCTAATGGTACTAGGAAGATTAAGGGCAGACGATTTTTTCTACGACCCTTGCTCCATCTGAAGGCCGAACTCCGGTCTTCATCTGACAATTTGTTCCAGAGGGAACATAAGCGCCCCAATTTGAATCTGAAGGCGTTGGTCCTACGTAGACCCCGGGCTCATAGCTGCCTCCGGCGCAGGCAACAGAGTAGGTGTTGTCATAGATGACTTGCTGGCGTCCACCTGAACCAGATAAGTCATCATAGCTCAACTGGCAAGATTCACTTAGGACGTTACCGGCATTTTGCCATCCGCTTGTCCCTGTGCTGCAAGATGTATCTGTTGGCACATCGCCAAAAGCGGGGCAGCTTTCCGCGTCAGTCCCTGGCTCATGGCGCATGCCATCATCAGAATGGTCACGGTGCATAGATCCATCTCCGTCTGGTCTAGTCATGCCATCTGAGGGCATGATTCGTTCGCCCAACCGGGCACCAGGTCCTACTTTTGAGCGGCAATTCGAAACCAGGAATACGACCTGATTGCTGCCTGATAATTTGTATTCACGTGCATCCATGGTGACAGACCCGGGTCGGCCGCGTACGTTTCGCACTTTTTGAGCACAGTCTTGGATGGTTGCTAAAGTTGGATTATAGAGCTCTATGTAGGGCGCTGGTCCGTTGGGAGTTTGAGGATTTTGGACTCGGAACACGGCATTCTTGGAAGTTGCCATAACACCTCCATGATCAAAAATTTCCAGCTCGCAGCCGTTGCAGGGCACGCCGGGTGTGAACATGGCAGAGAAAGCTTGAGCCGAAAGAAATAAGGTTAAAAAAGATGATATTTTGAGCAATTGTTGCATGTTGAAACTCCTGAGGAAG
>Ga0315330_10003254_pt1 | contig 11133 bp, 9 predicted proteins | sample M140m34915metaG_FD_203453 | JGI IMG/M metagenome (GOLD analysis project Ga0315330, IMG submission 203453) | Ammonia-oxidizing marine archaeal communities from Monterey Bay, California, United States - M1 40m 34915 | ecosystem: Environmental > Aquatic > Marine > Intertidal zone | place: USA... | reverse complement strand
AGTTGCTGCATTTTGTCAGCATTTTCGTAAACCTCAGGAAGACCAAACTGATCATTAATATTATTGTATTCATCCAAAATAGATACTGTTGAAGCTACTCCTTCTTTTACTACTTCTAGAACAGTTTTATCTTCCTCAAGCTGAGGCTCTTGTTGTAAAAATCCTACTTTATATTCATTAGAAAAAACTACATCACCTTGAAAGCTTTTATCTATACCTGCTATAATTTTTAAAAGACTTGATTTTCCTGAACCATTGAGTCCAAGAATTCCAATTTTAGCTCCGTAAAAGAAACTTAAATAGATGTTTTTTAAGACAGGTTGATTGACGCTGGGGAATGTCTTTGAAACCCCATTCATCGAAAAGATTACCTTTTTTTCTTCTGACATATTAGATTCTTCCCCTTAAAGCATTGAATGCCCATGCTATAGTATAGAAGCCAATGCCTGCTATTGAAAATCCTATGGCATAATCAGGATATTTCAATACACCAATTAAAATTAATGCGCTTCCTATGATTGCCATTACAAGTGCAGTATAGCCAAAGATTTTATTTTTATTTAAACCCATTTTTATTTGTATTAAAACAAATATCGGCCTTTTATTTAAAACCACGACTATAGAAATTATTACTTTAGCAATGTCTTAAAAACGATATGAACATAGAACAAGAAAAAAATAAAGATGCTATAAAAATGGCATGGGCGAAACTCGAGCAACGTGTAAGAGTTATAAAACAAGGAGGAGGTAAATCTAGTATTAAAAAGTTAAATAAAAAGGGGAAACTTTCAGCTCGACAACGAATCAATCAACTAGTTGATGACCCCAATGATATTTTTGAAATAGGTACACTTGCTGCAGAAGGTATGTACGAACACTACGGTGGCTGCCCATCAGCAGGTGTAATTGTGGTTATATCTAAAGTCTCAGGAAAACGCTGTGTGATTGTTGCAAACGACGCAACTGTAAAAGCTGGAGCCTGGTTTCCAATGACCGCTAAAAAAAACCTGAGAGCACAAGAAATTGCAATGGAAAATAAAATTCCAATCATCTACCTTGTAGATAGTGCTGGAATTTTCCTACCCCTTCAAGATCAAATCTTTGCAGATAAAGAGAATTTTGGACGTATTTTTAGAAATAATGCTAAAATGAGTAGTATGGGTATTGTCCAAATCGCTGCAGTGATGGGAAGCTGCGTAGCAGGAGGAGCATATCTTCCCATAATGTCAGACGAAGCAATTATTGTGGAAAATACAGGAAGTATTTTTTTAGCCGGAAGCTATTTAGTTAAAGCTGCAATTGGAGAAGATGTGGATAATGAATTTTTAGGAGGTGCAGATACTCATTCTGGTATTAGTGGAGTAACAGATTATAAAGTAAAAAATGATCAAGCTGCATTAGATAAAATCAGGAGTCTGATTGAAAAAATAGGTAATTCTTCAATTGCAGGTTTTCAGAGAAGTATCGCAAAAGCACCTGAGGGGGATCCAGATTTGATTTACAAGGTTCTTCCTAAAAAAAGCACTCAACCTTATGACTCCTATTTACTAATGGACTTATTATTAGACAAGGGATCTCAAGATGAATACAAAAAAGAATACGGTCAAACACTAATAACTTCTTATGCTAAAATAGATGGCTGGTCAGTAGGGGTTATAGCAAATCAAAGAAAGGTTGTGAAAAGTAAATCTGGAGAAATGCAGTTTGGTGGAGTAATTTATGGAGATGCTGCCGATAAAGCTACACGCTTTATTGCAAACTGTAACCAACGAAAAATTCCTTTAGTTTTTCTTCAAGATGTTACTGGTTTTATGGTAGGCACTAAAGCTGAGCACGGAGGTATTATCAAAGATGGGGCTAAAATGGTCAATGCAGTTGCCAATTCTGTTGTTCCTAAATTTACTATTGTAGTTGGCAACTCTTTTGGCGCTGGTAATTATGCTATGTGCGGAAAAGCTTATGACCCACGCTTAATACTAGCATGGCCTACAGCAAAAATGGCTGTGATGGGAGGAAGTCAAGCAGCCAATGTGCTATTGCAAATAGAAAAGTCTGCTGCTAAAAAATCAGGAGTTAAAGTTGATGAAAAAAAAGAAATTGCTTTAAGAGAAAAAATTGATAAGCATTATGAGAATAAAACTGATATCATGTATGCTGCTTCCCAATTATGGATTGATGCAGTAATTGATCCTGCAGAAACTCGCTCATGGATAAGTATGGGTATTGATATGGCTAATCATGCCCCAATTACAGAAAAATTTAATATGGGTATCCTACAAGTTTAATATACGTTGAGGTTTTTGATCCATGCTAGCTTTACGTTTTATCTTTCCACTGTAGGTTTGAATAAAATCTTTAACACAAATGATTGCCTTAGGGATCTCACAAGCCTCAAGTGAAGTACACTCTTTAATCTGTTTATGTAATTTTTTAAATTCAATTTGGGGATCATCTTTGACAACCAAAACAACCTTTTCACCTAATAGAGAATCTGAAATACTGTCAATAAAAAAATGGAAAGAAAGGTTTTTAGAAAGTTTACGCTCAATTTGTTCTGGATGAAGCTTGAATCCTCCTGAATTAATTACATTATCTATCCTTCCAATTAATCTGAAACGTGTTGAACTTAATAATTCTACTTGGTCGTTAGTTATCAAATGCTTAACATCTAATTTAGGAGCGTTGATTACTAAACATTTTCGATCATCTTGTTGAACTTTGACGTCTGGTAAACATTTAAATTCAGATACAGAATCTGTCATCGTTCGAATAGCAATATGAGATAAGGTTTCCATCATTCCATATGTTTCAAACGCATTTACTTTTGCCTTAATTAAGGATTCTTGAAGTGATAAAGAAACATAGGCACCACCAACAATTAGTTTTTTAACTTTTCCTAATTCTGAAAGAGAATTAAAAGCTTGCATTGGTGTCATGGCTACAAAATCATAAGTTTTTTGATTTTTATAAAATGGATTTTTTGATGGAGAAATTAAATCAATTTCTAAACCAAGAATCATCGCGCGAATTAACATCATCTTTCCTGCAATATAATTGGCTGGAAGGCAATGTAAAGCGGTGTCTCCAACACTTACTCCAAAAAAATTTCCTGTAGATATTGCACTATTTACTAAAGATTGTTTTTTAAATAATATTTTTTTTGGCTGAGTTGAAGCCAACGAGCTTTCAAGGTAAATAGAGTTTGAGTGATCTAGCCAATCTAATAGAAAATCACCTAAAAAATTCTCATATTGATCGCCCTCTTTGATAAAGTCATAAGCGACTTCTTTTAAGGTATTTCTGTCATAAAAATATCCATTTAAAAGAAAACGATTATGGATTTTTGAATAATGTGGAATATGCATATTATAGTTTAGAAATAAGCTTAGTTTTATATCCAGACCAATTGAATTTATTGGACATTAAAAATAGAAATAAAGGGTATATTAAAAATAATGAAATAAAAATTTCTCCTCCTAGAGATGGTTCAGAAATATCAATCAAAATAGATTCTGTTTGAAAAGCTGTCCAAGATGAAGTCACCAGCAAGGCTGTTGTTAAATTATTCGCTGCATGAAATCCGAGAGCAAGTTCTATACCTTCATCCATAAGGGTTAAAATCCCTAAAAACAAACCTGTTCCTATATAATAGATCATTACTCCGTACCCTAGTTTTTCAACTTCAGGATTAAATAAATGTAGAGACCCAAAAACTAATGAAGTCAACAAAAGAGCTCCCCAACGACTTCTGAATAAAGTTGCAAAACCTTGCATTAAATATCCTCTAAAAATATACTCTTCCAAACTAGTTTGTATGGGCATTAAAAATATTGCAATTAAAAAGAGAAAAACAAAAGATCTAAAATTAAAATTCCATTGATAGTCTTCTGGATAGATGAAATAATCGCCAAAAATCAATATTATGCTAAATACACCCCATATAAAAAAAGCATAAAAAATACGTTTCCAATCTAGGCTTTGACGTGAAGTCGAGATGCTTCTCAAACTTCGCTCATGTATCTTTTTAACTACCAAAAAAAGTCCAAGAAACCCCACAGCAAAGGGAACTAACAGAAGGAGTAATTGTAAATTTTTATCTAAGTTTCGAAGTGCGGCTATTGGATCACCTCCAGAGGCTGAAATGCTTTCACTTGTAATAAAAAAAGTGAGTGGCAGCTGTCCTATAACAGTAAAAATAATAACGACAAAAGAACCAAGAAGGTACATCCAAAAGGGATTTTTATAACCTAAAACTTGATTTAAGAACATGTCACTTATATGTAAAAGGTTAGAATTAAACCAATGCAAAAAATAATTTGATAATATATTGTATGGATATTATAATTAATTAATTTTCTTGAATCATAATACTTTAACAAACCAGAAAATATATATAATCCATATAGGAATATAATTGAAAAACTGATGTAAAATATATTATTATTGAATTGTGGTACAAATCGGTGGATTTCTTTTATAAAATAAAAAGTACTAAAGAAAATAAGCATCAGATTTAATAAATAAATCCATCTTGAAAATTTCTTTCCAAATAAAACAACTAAATTAATTTTATCTGATTTTTTATCTGATTGATAATCTGGAAACTGATTTATAAAAAGAATATTTGTAGTAAGTAGGCCTAGAGGAATTCCGATTAGAATAAAATCTTTTAGGGTGTAAAAGGTTATATCCAATGGAGTGTTAGACATAGCAAATAAGCTGCCTAATGTCAACAATGGCCCAAAGGTTAAGAAAATAACAATTTCTCCAAAACCTTTTCGTGCAGACAGTCTTAACGGCTTTGCAGTATAAAAATACGCTAAGAAAGATCCCAAAAAACCAATTACTATTATTCCTATAATATTTTTGAATGATTTAGTCTCTAAATAAATATTTATTGAAAGGGAGATAATACAAAAAAATGCAATTAGTAACATTATATTACCTAAATTTTTTGTTTTTTTCAACGTGATAAGTCCTAATTCGATTGCTCTACTTCCTCCTGAAATTTGAGCTCCTCTCAACATCAAGGATTTATCACCAACATTAAAATATTCATTATTAACTTCATCTGTTCCTGACTTAACATCGAAATAGTCATTATATAGGTTGCCAAAAATATGAACAGAGATTATTCCTATAATAGAAATTATAGCATTTATAATTGATAGAGAATTCAATTGATTCAATAAAACTGCTACAATCACCATGGGTAAAATAGATGCTAAAGTAAACCCACCTCTTGTTATGGCAATTCCTTTAAAAATTTTAGTAGTAAAATTTATTGGTATATTAACTTCTTCTTTAATTTCTTTAGTTATTCCGCAATAACCTGTCTGCTCCTGATCCTTACCATTTGCAAAATTAGGAGTAATTAAAATTTCTGCATTAAATTGAGATCCGTCTTTTTTAATAAAATTTGTTTTAATTAAAGATTTACCCTCTTTATTCGCCTTTTCCAACCATCCTAAAACATTTTGAATTACAATTTCACCTGGAGAAAAAATTGAAACTCTCTTTTTACCAATAAGTTCATCTTTATTATAACCAAATAACTCAAGAGCTCCTTTATTAATTTCTTGAATCACTCCTTCCATATCACAAATTATAACACTCTTCATTTTTTATATTTTCAGCAAATATATTCTAAAAATTTATCACAAAATATTTAAATTTTTATTTTCTTATTTTAAAAGTCGTAAGCTTACAAATTGAAATTAAATTAGATTTTTCATCCTCTACTCGAATCTCCCAAAGTTGTATAGTTTTACCTTGATGGATTGGAGTAGCTGTAGCATAAACATAACCTTTTGAAATGCTTTTTAAATGATTAGCAGTGATTTCGATTCCTCTGACCTGAATATTAGGATCTTTATTAAGTACAAATACAGCTGCACTTCCAACACTTTCTGCCAATGCAGCTGTTGCACCTCCATGTAGAACTCCATCTGGTTGATGCACTTTAGTGTTTACTGGCATACGAGCTTTAAGAAAGGTTTCTCCAACATCTATAAATTCAATTTCTAATGTCTCCATTAAAGTGTTTTTACAAATCCCGTTTGTTATGTTTAATACTTGTTCTTTTTTCATTTTATATACTAAAATTTAGAAACAAAAAATGCCTTAAGAATTTCTAGAGGCATTTTTTTATTTTAATTAAAAAGATATCTATTCTTTCACTTCTTCGAAATCAACATCCTGTACGTCATCTCCACCCTTGGATTCCTTATCAGGTTGTGGATTATCTCCGTCTTTGTTAGCATTACCAGCTTCAGCTTGTGCTTTATACATTTCTTCAGATGCATTTTTCCATGCCTCATTAATCGTCTCTAAAGACTTGTCAATGTCTTCTAGATTTTTGGATTCATGGGCTTTTTTCAATTCAACTAATGCAGATTCAATGGGTGCTTTTTTGTCATCAGATAATTTATCACCAAATTCTTTTAATTGTTTTTCTGTTTGAAAAATCATCTGGTCAGCACTATTGAACTTTTCAGCTTCCTCTTTTACCTTTTTATCCGCGTCAGCATTAGCTTCTGCTTCCTTTTTCATTTTTTCAATTTCTTCCTCTGTTAAACCTGAAGAGGCTTCGATTCGAATATCCTGAGATTTATTAGTTGCCTTATCTAAAGCACTTACTTTAATTATTCCATTAGCATCAATATCAAAAGTTACTTCAATTTGTGGAGTTCCTCTTTGCGCAGGTGGTATTCCATCAAGGTGAAAACGACCTATTGTTTTATTATCAGAAGACATAGAGCGTTCTCCTTGTAAAACGTGAATTTCAACCGAAGGTTGATTGTCTGCAGCTGTAGAAAAGATCTGTGATTTTTTTGTTGGAATAGTTGTATTGGACTCTATTAGTTTTGTCATAACTCCTCCCATTGTTTCAATTCCAAGAGATAAAGGTGTTACATCTAAGAGTAATACATCTTTTACATCTCCAGTAAGCACACCACCTTGGATAGCAGCTCCAACAGCAACTACCTCATCTGGGTTTACACCTTTAGAGGGCTTTTTTCCAAAAAACTTTTCAACTTCTTGTTGAATGATGGGGATTCTAGTTGAACCTCCTACAAGAATTACCTCATCAATATCACTAGTTGATAAATTAGCATCATTTAGAGCTTTTTTAACTGGTGACATGGAGCGTTTTACTAGATCGTCAGCTAATTGTTCAAAATTTGATCGAGATAAAGTTGTCACTAAATGTTTGGGTCCAGAGTCTGTGGCTGTCACATAAGGAAGATTGATTTCAGTTTGAGCAGAAGATGACAATTCAATTTTTGCTTTTTCAGCTGCTTCTTTAAGACGTTGAAGAGCCATGGGATCTTTACGCAAATCAATTGATTCATCCTTTTTAAAAGTCTCCGCTAGAAAATCGATAATTACTTGATCAAAATCATCTCCTCCAAGATGGGTATCACCATTAGTTGAAAGAACTTCAAATACACCATCACCTAATTCGAGTATAGAAATATCGAATGTTCCTCCTCCTAAATCATAAACAGCAATTTTTTTATCAGATCCACCTTTATCAAGTCCATATGCTAATGCAGCGGCTGTAGGCTCATTAATTATACGCTGTACTTTTAACCCTGCTATTTCACCTGCTTCTTTAGTTGCTTGACGTTGTGAATCATTGAAATAAGCGGGGACTGTTATAACCGCCTCGGTTACGTCTTGACCAAGATAATCTTCAGCTGTTTTTTTCATTTTTTGAAGAGTCATTGCTGAAAGCTCCTGAGGACTATATAAACGACCATCAATATCAACACGTGGAGTGTCGTTGTCACCTTTTACTAATTTATAAGCAACTACTCCTAAATCATTTTTTGATTCAGAAAACTTGTTTCCCATAAAACGTTTAATAGAAGCTATTGTCTTAGTTGGGTTGGTAACTGCCTGACGTTTTGCAGGGTCACCTACTTTGATTTCGCCACCTTCAACAAAAGCAATAACTGAAGGAGTTGTTCTTTTACCTTCAGCGTTTGGAATAACTACTGGTTCATTTCCTTCCATTACCGAAACACATGAATTTGTTGTTCCTAAATCTATACCTATAATTTTACTCATAACTTATATTTTTTATATCTAAATGTCAAGCACTATGCCACTATCTTCATACTGACAGCATGGCAGTTTTATGAGAATACAATTAATTTTATTGTTCTTGATGAATTACAATTCATAAAACATAGTATTTTTATATAATAAATTTTTTATGGCAACACAAAAATATAGTCGAATAACAACTAAGTCTATTCAGGAGATGAAATCTAATGGTGAAAAAATTGCCATGATAACTTCTTACGATTTCACTTTTGCAGGTTTAGTTGATAAAGCAGGAGTTGACATAATCTTGGTGGGAGATTCTGCATCAAATGTTATGGCAGGTCATGAAACAACATTACCTATAACATTAGACCAAATGATTTATCATGCTAGTAGCGTAGTGAGAGCCGTAAATCGAGCTTTAATTGTTGTAGACTTACCATTTGGCACTTACCAATCAGACTCCAAAGAGGCACTTCGATCTGCTATTCGAATTATGAAAGAGTCAGGAGCTCACGCGGTTAAATTAGAGGGGGGCGATCAAGCTAGAGAGTCAATAGAGCGTATCATACAAGCTGGAATTCCAGTAATGGGTCATTTAGGCTTGACTCCTCAATCAATATATAAGTTTGGTTCTTATTCTGTTCGGGCTAAACAAGCCCAAGAGGCTGAGCAATTAATTAAAGATTCTCAAATGCTTCAAAGTATTGGATGTTTTGGTGTGGTTTTAGAAAAAATACCTGCAAAGCTAGCCGAACAAGCATCTAAATCTGTAAATATTCCTATGATTGGAATAGGCGCTGGTGCCAATGTTGATGGGCAGGTCCTTGTACTTCACGACATGTTGGGTATGAACAAAGAATTTAGTCCTCGTTTTCTTAGACGTTACGCTGATTTAGATAACTTAATCCATGCAGCAGTTAACCGTTACACCCTAGATGTTAAATCAAAGAGTTTTCCAAACGAAAAAGAACAGTATTAAAGTTTGGAATTAGAAAATCGTATTCTTTTTGAAGATAACCATCTAATAGTTATAAATAAAAAAGCAGGTGAATTGGTCCAAGGTGATAAAACAGGAGACCAAACCTTAACAGATATTATCAAAAATTATATTAAAGAAAAGTACAACAAACCTAATGCAGTGTATTTAGGACTTGTTCATAGGTTAGATCGCCCGACAAGTGGAGCAATTGTATTTACTAAAACTTCAAAAGCTTTAAGTCGTTTAAATGATCAATTTAAATCAAGAGAGACAAAAAAAATCTATTGGGCTATTGTAAATGAAAATTTTCCGCATGATCACGGAAGTTTAAAAAATTGGATGACGCGTAACAATAAACAAAATAAATCAAAAGCCCATAGAAATGAAGTCCCTAATAGTAAAATAGCACACCTCTCTTTTAAACGAATTTATGAATTAGATCATTATTGTGTTTTAGAAATAAAATTAAAAACAGGACGTCACCATCAAATCAGAGCCCAACTTAGCGAGATAGGTTTTCCTATTCAAGGAGACTTAAAATATGGGGCCAAAAGAAGTAATAAGGACGGTAGCATTAGCTTACACGCAAGAAAGTTAACTATTATACATCCTGTGACTAAAGAAATTTTGTGTTTTACTGCAGACCCCGTTAGAGTGGGGATATGGAAGAGCGTTCTTTTCGATTGATAGAGGATGCTTTTTCTTTAATTACTGTTGCTATAGATTTATTATTAATTTTACTTTCTAACCATGACAATATATCCAAATACAAGAAGGATCGTCTTTCATAAGGATCATTTTCATATTGCTTAAGTTCAACATAAAGTCCCTCAAAAGCAGTTTTTAATTCATGTGGGTAAATATCCCCAAGACCTTTAACAAATCTAATCATAGCTTTTTGAACCTCATGTAAATCATTCATTTTGATTAAAAACTTGTAGGTCTCACGAAGATGATTTTCTAAATGATAATCAAAGCCAGCCTCGTAATGAGCGAATATATTTAGAACTCTAGAAAAGCAAAGCAGATCTTCTCGCATTTTTAAACTCTTGTTACTAATTATTTTATCCAAAAAAATAATACAGTTTTCATAATCCTCCGCTCCAAAATAAACGCAAGCTATTTTGTAATAAAACATCATAATATGATGTGGATCAATTTGATTTATATTTTCATTAATTCCCTTTTTAATTTCAGGGATTAAAATTTGAGCTTCTTCAAAACTTCCTTCTATAAAGTGCATGTTAAGTTTATTACTAAAATAGAACTGAAAACTCAAAGCTCTCAAATTATCATTTTTAGGAAAGCTACTATGTTCTGTCCAATATTCCATTTGTTTAAGTGTTAACTTAAATTTTGATGGATACTTTATCAGAACCAAACTTTCCATTAAATAATTTATCCCCTTAAGGTAAAAAACAGGATGGATACTAATCATAGCTGGTGATTCTTCAAACATTTCGACCCACTTTGAAGAATACCGATACGTTGACAAAAAATCTTGAGTTAAAAAACTATACCACACATGTGCCTTATAATACCAAAGTTTTTCTCTAAATCCGAATTGTTCATTTTCTGTTTTAGGTAAATTTTCATAAAAAAACTGAGTGATTTCTCTAAACTCTTGATCACTTTTTGCATAACCAGCTTTAATCAATCGTTCGTATAACTGCAGAGATAAATTTGAAAGTTGAGTAGCTAGATTGTTTTGAGCTCTCAATGATTCAGATTCACCAATTAAGGTTTCAGTCCGATTACTTAAACTTCTTGTAATATATTGAGACTCGATAACTTTTTCTAATTCTACAATTTCATAAGCTATATATTTTTCTTCATGTTTATTAGCTAATAATTTAGCTTTTTCTAAAACTTTTAGACTTTGTTTATATAATCCCTTTTGATAGAGAATTGTAGCAAAATCTAGTTGCTCACGAATTTGGATCCGAATATTCTTGTGCATTGGATTCATTCGTAAACTAATTAAAATTTGTTTGTAAAGATGAGCTTTAAGATTAGATAATTGTTGCTTAGATACAATACCTTTATTTAAAATTAACTTTTCATCATATCGCTTAATTTTATCCAATAGCTGAAAA
>Ga0315330_10003249_pt1 | contig 11140 bp, 11 predicted proteins | sample M140m34915metaG_FD_203453 | JGI IMG/M metagenome (GOLD analysis project Ga0315330, IMG submission 203453) | Ammonia-oxidizing marine archaeal communities from Monterey Bay, California, United States - M1 40m 34915 | ecosystem: Environmental > Aquatic > Marine > Intertidal zone | place: USA... | reverse complement strand
AAATATAAAAATGGTAAGTCTGTATTATTTTATACATGGACACCTAACTGGACAGTTGGAACATTAAAACTTGGAGAAGACGTAGTTTGGATTGAAGTTCCATACAGTGGTTCGAAAGCAGCAAAGGTTCCTAACGCAACTAAATCTAAAGTTAATTTAGGTTTTGGAGCAGATGACATTAGACCAGCTGCAAACGTTGATTTCTTAAAGGCAAATCCTAAAGTTGGAAAGATGTTAAAAAAAGCATCAATTCCTTTAGCTGATATCGCTGCTCAAAACCTTAAAATGAACAAAGGTGAAAAGAGTGAAAAGGCAATTAAGAAACACGCCAATGAATGGATAAAGGCAAATCAAAGTACATTTGATAGCTGGATCAAGTAAAGGATTAGGTTAATTTTAAATGAGTTTAAAATTAGCCCCTTCAGATTATGAAATATACATTCCAATTGGTGAATGGATTGAAGGAAATATTAAAGAGTGGCTGTTCGAACAAAGGCCACTCTTTAAAAAAATTTCAGCTCCAATAGATACTGTTTTAAATAGTTTAGACTCTCTTTTAAATTTCATACCGTTTCCGATAATACTTTTTATTTTTGTATTTTTTGCTTTTAGGACTAATGGCTTAAAATTTGCAATATTTTCTTTTTTAAGTTTAATATTTATTGATTTAGTTGATCTTTGGTCTGAGAGCATGACAACTTTAGCTATGATATTCACCGCAGTTATATTTTGTATGTTAATTGGAATACCATTAGGCATACTGGCTTCTAGAAGTAATACTTTTGAAATCATTTTACGTCCTATACTAGACATTATGCAAACCATACCAAGTTTTGTTTATTTAATTCCTGTAGTTATGCTTTTTGGAGTTGGATTAACACCAGGTGTTGTTGCAACAATAATTTTTGCACTTCCACCAATAATTCGTTTAACTAATTTAGGTATAAGGCAAGTCGGCAAAGGTTTTAAAGAAGCTGGTTCAAGTTTAGGATTATCTAAGTTCTTAATACTTTTAAAAATTGAAATACCTTTGTCTTTAAAAACTATTATGGCTGGAGTAAATCAAACATTAATGCTCGCGTTATCGATGGTTGTAATAGCTGCTCTAATTGGCGCAGGAGGATTAGGCTTAACCGTTTATATCGCGCTAGGTAGATTAGATGTAGGTTCCGCAGTAGTTGGTGGAACAGGAATAGTAATTTTAGCAATTATATTAGACAGAATAACTCAGAAAATAATTAAAACTCGTTAATTATTCCTAACATTTTAAGAACAAAAACAATTATAAAAAATATAACAGTCCAAGCTATAAATTGAAAAACAATTGTTAGTTTTGGACCTTTATCTATGCCTTTCCAGGACATGAATGTGTAAGTGGTAAAAATTGATAGAATTAAAAGAAGAAGAAAATTAGTTAAAGACATTATCTCTGGTTTAAAAGCATTACTTCTCTTACTTCAGCACCTCTGTATTTCGACAAAGGTCTAATTAATTTGTTAGAGGCATGCTGTTCCATTATATGTGCGGACCAACCAGTAATTCTAGACATTACAAATATTGGTGTGTAGAAATCGATGTCTATCCCCATCATGTAATAAAGTGGACCGCATGGAAAATCTACATTTGGGTGAATTTTTTTTCTTTCAACCATAGTTTTAGAGAGAACTTCATAAATTTTCGTATACTTTTCTTTTTTTAATATTCTAGCAGTTTTAAATAAATAATGCTTCATCGTCGGCACTCTTGAATCACCTGTTCTGTAAACTCTATGACCAAAACCCATAATAACTTTTTTCTTTTCAAGAGCGTTATCAATCCATTTTTGAGCTTTTTCTGGTTTTCCAATTTCTTTCATCATGTGCATTACAGCTTCATTGGCACCTCCATGAAGCGGACCCTTTAAGCTTGCTATTGCACCAGTAATCGCACCGTGAATATCTGATAAACTGCTTGTAATTGTTCTAGCGGTAAAAGTTGAAACATTAAAACTATGCTCTGCGTAAAGAATTAAAGAAATATCAAAAGCTCTTACAATTTCTTTGTCAGGGACTTTATTAAACATCATTTTAAAAAAGTTTTCTGAAAAAGATAAATTTTTGCTAGGAGAAATTATGTTTTTACCTTTTCGAGATCTAAAATATGCAGCAACAGCCGTTGGCGTTTTAGCAAATATTCTCATTGCTTTTCTCATATTTGCTTTAGGAGAATTATCTTTAGTATCTTTGTCTTCCAAAGCCATTAAACTTACACAAGTTCTAATTACATCCATAGGATGTGCATTTTTTGGCATCTTTTTAATATCATTTAGAATCTGTTTTGATAATTTTCGCTCAGATCTTTCTTGTTTAATAAATTTTTTAAGTTGAGATTTGTTAGGTAATTCTCCATGTAAAACCAGGTACGCTACTTCTTCAAAGTCACACTTGTCACATAGCTCTTGCACTGTATAACCTCTGTATGTAAGTGCACTTAATTCAGGAACTACGTGAGAGATTGTTGTTTCATCAACAACTATACCTAATAAACCTTTTTTTATTTCATCACTCATTATTCATGCCCATCTGTAGAAAAATCTGTAATTTTCTTATCTGGAGTATTGTATTTCTCATATTCTACTAACTCGTACAACCTTTTTCTAGTCTGCATTTTGTCAATAATATTGTTTTGATGACCATCATTAAATATAGATTTTAAACCTATTTCTACATTTTGCATTGCAAGACGTTGTGTGCTCACAGGATAAATTACAAGGTTATAACCTAAATTTTCTAATTGTTTTTTATCTAACAATTTAGATTTTCCAAACTCAGTCATATTAGCTAGCAAATATCCTTTAGCTCCTTTTCTGACTTTTTCAAATTCACTTTCATCTTTCATAGCTTCAGGAAAAATCATATCAGCTCCAGCATCTTCATAAGCTTTAATTCTTTCTAATGTTTTATCTAGTCCTTCAACAGAATTAGCATCCGTTCTCGCGATAATTAAAAAATTTTTATCTTTTCTTGCCTTTACTGACTCTTGAATTTTTTTTACCATTTCGTTTGTTGAAACAAGTTCCTTATTATCTAGATGACCACATCTTTTTTCAGCAATTTGATCTTCTAAATGGCAACCAGCTAAACCTTTGGCCTCAAATATTTCAATTGTTTTTTTACAATTTCCAAAGCCGGTATCAATATCAACAATAGTCGGAAGATCTGTAACTCTTGAGATTTGTCCGCTTCGATAACTTACTTGATCTAATGTTGTTAAACCAATATCTGGTAATCCAAGATCATTAGACATAACACCTCCTGAAACGTAAACTCCGTCAAAACCTATTTCAGCTATTAGTTTTGCGCAAAGAGGATTATATGCTCCCGGAAATCTCAGTAATTTTTTTGATTGTAAAGTTTTAATTAAATGTGAGCGTTTTTCTGAAACTGTTTTTTTAGTAAAATGCATTCGAGAAATTTATATTAGAGCAGGGTATAAAAATCAAAGATTATTTAAGTAATATAAATAAACCGGTTAAAACTAATAGAACTGCCAATAAATATTCGATAATTTTTTTAATTTTAACATCAGTTATGAATCTTCTTAGTCCACTTCCAAAAAGAGCCCATAAACTTATTGTTGGAAAACATATTACAGCGGCTGTAATTGTTACAAATATTACTCCAATAAAAATATTTTCTTCTGTTGGAAAAAAACCTGATGCAACTGTTACAGCGATTGACCAAGCTTTTGGATTGATAAATTGAAATAAAGATGCCTCATAAAATCTTAAAGGTCTACCTGTTTCTTTTTGGATCATACTGAATGAACCAATCATTTTCCATCCCAAATAAACCAAATAGATAAAACATAAAATTTTCATATAAAATTGAACCTGAGGATAAAGTAAAAATAAATTTGCTAAACCAAAACAAGTTAAACCAATTTGTAAAATATGACCTAAAGGAATTCCAATCAAATGAGGTAAAGTTCTTACAAAACCAAACTTCATCCCAGATGCTGTAAGCATTGCGTTGTTTGGACCAGGTGTAAAAAACATTGTAAAATAAAAAGCAGATAATGCTGAAAATAAAGCAAAGGTTATCATAAATATTTTTCTATTATTTTTTCAAAACCTACAAAGTCTTTAATTAATTCATCGTGTTTAATTTCTTTTTCAGATTTTTCAGTATATCCATCTTTAACTAATACAAATGGTAAATTAGCATTATGAGCTGAATTAGCGTCAACCTCACTATCTCCAACCATAATTGTCTTTTTTAAATTTCCACCAATAATTTCAACAACGTCCGTTAAATGTCTAGGGTCGGGTTTATTAAATGAAAAGGTGTCACAACCAGCAACGTATTCAAAATATTTGTAAATATCTAATTTCTTTAAAAGATCTGTAGCTAACTTTTCTTGTTTGTTAGTGCAAACACCCATTGAAATATTTTTACTTTTTGCCCAATTAAAAAAATCTATAGATCCTCTCAATGGCTGACTATTTTGATCTATGTTTTTTGCATAATAGTCTAGGAATTCTTTAGTCATTTCTTTTTTAATTTTTTCATCTTTAATTTCTTCTTTAAATGATCTTTGCATCATTACCCATGCACCTTTACCTGCTAATGATTTAATATCTGATAACTTTTTTTCAGCATGACCGAATTTTTTCATAACGTGATTGTGTGCTGCCATTAAATCTGGAGCAGTATTGACTATTGTACCGTCTAAATCGAAAAGAATTGTATAAATTTGAGTCATTTTAAAAGTATTAAAAAGAAATATTTTGTGACTTATTTCAGTTACATTATTAATGTAAAGAAATTTTTAATGAAAAGAAATAATAAATTAAATAAAGCTAATGCCTATCGACTCTCCCAAGAAGTATTGCGAAATAAAGCTTTAATTAAAGGTGTAAATTTGATTGCTCCAGAAACAATTTTTTTATCTAAAGACACATGGTTTGGCAAAAATGTAACTGTAGAACCATATGTGGTTTTTGGACCCAAAGTAAAAATTGGTGACAACTCATATATAAAATCTTTTAGCCATATAGAAGGAACTAAAATTGAAAAAAATGTTGTTGTTGGTCCTTATGCAAGGTTAAGAGAAGGCACGTTCTTAAAAGAAAATACTAGAATCGGAAATTTCGTAGAAACAAAAAAATCAAATATAAATAAAAATTCAAAAGTTAGTCATTTATCATATATCGGAGATGCCTCGATTGGAAAAAATTCAAATATAGGGGCAGGAACCATAACCTGTAACTACGATGGTATTAAAAAATCTAAGACAAAAATATCTGACAATGTTTTTATCGGATCCAATTCTTCTCTGGTAGCACCTGTCAAGGTAGATAAAAATAGTGTAGTTGGAGCTGGTTCTGTAATTACAAAAAATGTTAAGAAAAAAACATTAGCTCTGACCAGAGCGACTCAACTTGAAATCAAAAATTATAAAAGAAAGAAAAAGTAATGTGTGGAATAATTGGTATAGCAAGTAATAAACCTGTTTCTATAAATATAATTAATTCACTTAAAAAATTAGAGTATAGAGGTTATGACTCTGCAGGGTTAGCCACCTTAGATAAAGATAATATTAATGAAAAAAAATGCTCTGGTAGGGTAGAGGAATTAGAAAAAATTCTTTTTAAAACGCCTTCAAATGGCAACATCGGCATCGGTCATGTAAGATGGGCAACTCATGGAATTCCGAATGTAGTAAATGCTCACCCTCATTCATCTGAACAAGTGTCTGTAGTTCATAACGGTATAATAGAAAATTCTGACGAAATAAAAAAGGAATTAGAGGCTCAAGGAATAAAATTTAAGTCTCAAACAGATACTGAGGTAGTAACTTTGTTAATTACAGAGGCTTTAAAAAAAAATAAGCCTTTAGACTCAGTATTTAAAACACTTAAAAAATTGAAAGGTAGTTTTGCGTTAGGAATAATTTTTAAAAAATTTTCAAACATTATTATTGGAGCAAGAAGGGGAAGCCCATTAGCAGTTGGATATGCAAAAGAAGAAAATTATATTGGTTCAGATTCATACGCCTTAAAATCGATGACAAACAAAATTTCTTATTTAGATGATGGAGAATTGTGCGTATTAACTAAGGATGAAGTTAGTTTTTATGATGCAAGCCTCAAGAAAGTAAATAAAAAAATTCTTACAATGTCAGAAAATGAAGAGTCAACTGATAAAGGTGAGTACAAACATTTTATGTTTAAAGAAATTGTCGAACAACCTTACACTGTAAAAAACTGTATAGATGAATATGTTGATAGTATTAAAAAAAATATTAATATTTTTAATTTTCCAATTGAGCCCAAAAAAATCAATAAGATCGTTTTGATAGGTTGCGGCACTGCTTACAATTCATGTTTAACAGCTAAATATTGGTTTGAGGAATTAACTTCAATTGAAGTTGAAATAGATATTGCCTCTGAATTTAGATATAGAAAATTGAAATTTAATTCAAACAACTTGTATATTTTTGTTTCACAATCAGGAGAAACAGCAGATACTGCTGCAGCATTGGATATATGTAAAAAAAACAATGTTAAAACATGTTCAATAGTAAATGTAATCGAAAGCACTATTGCTAGAAACTCTGATTGGGTTTTACCTATTTATGCTGGTATAGAAATAGGCGTTGCATCAACTAAAGCATTTCTAGGTCAGCTAACTGTACTTTATATTTTGTGTTTAAAATTAGCTTTTGTAAGAAAAGATATTGATGAAAGCACATATGTAAAAAATATAAGTAATTTAAAAAAACTGCCTGAGGCAATTAAGAAATGCATCAAAAATGAAAACAATGTTCAACTTATGGCGAAAGAATTTATTTCAGCTAAAGGATCGATGTTTTTAGGAAGAGGATCTTCATTTCCAATTGCTTTGGAAGGTGCATTAAAATTAAAAGAATTATCTTACTTACATGCAGAGGGTTATCCTGCTGGTGAAATGAAACATGGACCTTTAGCTTTAATAGAAGAAGGTTTACCAGTAATAGTTATTGCCCCTAAGGACAAATACTTTGAAAAAACAATTTCTAATATGCAAGAAGTTATCGCAAGAGGTGGAAAAATACTTTTCATTACAGATAATAAAAAAGAGTCTTTAAATGAGAATATAAGATTTGGCTTTAGAGTTCCGTATATTGATAATTTATTGTCACCAATATTATTAACTTTGCCGCTACAAATGCTCGCTTATCACGTTGCATTGTTAAAAAATTGTGATGTAGATAAACCTAGAAATTTAGCAAAATCAGTTACAGTTGAGTAAGATGAAATATGACTACAAAGCTATGGTTTTGTCATGTATTGATCCAAGATTTCAGCCTATCGTTTATAAATATTTAAAGAAAAAAAAAATAACCGGAAAATATAGTTCTTTTACAATTGCCGGATCATCTATTGGAATAACTGCTAGTAAATTTAAAAAATGGCATAAAGCTTTTTGGGACAACTTTGACACTTCAGTCAAACTACATAATATTAAAAAACTAATAGTAATTAACCATAGAGATTGTGGTGTAGCAAAAATTATTAATGGGAAAAAAGAATTTTCAAAGATTAATGAAACAAAAATCCACAAAAATTCTTTTCAAAAAATTAAAAAGATTTTTAAGAAAAAATATCCAAAATTAAGCATTGAGTTAAAAATTATTTCATTAAATAGCAAAGTAGAAACATTTAAGTAATTATTCAGTCAATATTGTATTGAATATTTTTAATCAATACTCTATATATAGCGCAGGTTGAATATGAAAAAATGGAATTTAAACAGTTGGACGAAATATCCTGCAAAACATTTACCAGCTTATCAAGATAAAAAAGAGCTGGATATGGTTTTAGGGAAGCTTAAAAAATATCCACCTTTAGTATTTGCGGGAGAGACTAGATCATTGAAGAAATCATTAGCTCAAGTAGTTGATGGAAAAGCTTTTCTATTGCAAGGTGGTGACTGCGCTGAGAGTTTTGCTGAATTTCATCCAGACAATATAAGAGATACTTTGAAGGCAATTTTACAAATGTCTTTGGTTTTAACTTATTCAGCTTCAATGCCAGTTGTAAAAGTTGGAAGAATCGCTGGTCAATTTTCGAAACCAAGAAGTTCACCAGTTGAAAAAAAAGGTGATCAAGAACTACCAAGTTATCTTGGAGATAATATTAATGGAATGGAATTTACAGAAAAAGCAAGAGTGCCTGATCCTAAACGATTATTTAGAGCTTACTCTCAAGCTGCATCAACGTTAAATTTAATTAGAGCATTTTCACAAGGTGGCTTTGCTGATTTAAGACAAGTTCATTTATGGAATTTAGGTTTTGTTAATGACAAAACTAAAATTAAATATAAAGAAATAGAAGATAGAATAAGCGATGCTTTATCTTTTATGGAAGCTTGTGGAATAAACCCTGAAACAAATAGAAAACTTAGAACTGTTAATTTCTATACTTCACATGAAGCATTACATTTACCATTCGAAGAAGCTATGACACGAGTAGACTCTACAACAGGTGAGCATCATGACACATCAGCTCACTTTGTCTGGATTGGAGATAGAACTCGTCAACCAGATGGAGCTCATGTAGAGTTTTGTAGAGGGATAGAAAATCCAATTGGAATTAAGTGTGGACCAACTTTAAAACCGGATGAATTGATAAATCTTTGTAATATAATAAATCCTAAAAATGATTCAGGTAAGATTACATTGATTTCTAGATTTGGTGCTAATAAAGTTGAAGATTATTTACCAAAATTAATAAAAGGAATTAAAAAAGAAGGATTAAAAGTAATTTGGTCTTGTGATCCTATGCATGGAAATACAATTAAAGCCGCAACTGGACTTAAAACTAGACCTTTTGATAATGTTCTTCAAGAAGTGAAAAATGTTTTTGCAGTACATCAAGCCGAAGGAAGTTATGCCGGTGGCTTACATGTAGAAATGACTGGCCAGGATGTAACAGAATGTACAGGCGGAGCACAAAAAATATCTGACGAAGACTTGACTAATAGATATAGAACACATTGTGACCCGAGACTAAATGCATCACAAGCTTTAGAGCTTGCTTTCTTAATTTCTGAAGAAATAAAGAAAAATTCTAAATATTCAAAAAATATTATTAAAGAAGCGTCTTAATGATTGGTATATAATCATTAAGACAGAATCCTGAAAAGGATATAACGAGATTTATTATGAATGTAGAAAAAAGAGCAAAAATTATTGTCGATTGGATAAATAAATATTGTGATAATAGTTCCTTTAAACCTAAATCATTAGTAGTTGGTATATCAGGTGGAATAGACTCATCTGTTGTAAGTACTCTTTGTGCTTTAACAAATAAAAAAACAATAGTTCTTAGCATGCCAATAAAACAAATCAAATCACAACATGATTTAAGCATTCAACATGGTGAATGGATTTCAAATAAATATAAAAACGTTGAGCATAAAGTTTTAGAATTGGAGAATTTATTTTTAAATTTTGAGAAGACACTAAACGAATTTAATAATGAACATGGATTTGCTAACTCTAGAGCAAGGTTGAGGATGGCCACGTTGTATCAGGTAGCGGCGGCTAATTCTGGTATCGTGGTCGGAACAGGTAATAAGGTGGAAGATTTTGGAGTAGGATTTTATACGAAATATGGAGATGGAGGGGTTGATATTTCTCCTATAGCAGATTGTAATAAATCGGAGGTCTGGGAACTCGGAAAACATCTTGGTATTAACAAAAAGATCATCGAAGCTGAGCCTACAGATGGATTATGGAATGATGGAAGAAAAGACTCTGATCAACTAGGAATGAGCTATGCTGAATTAGAAAAAGCAATGAAAAATACAAAGGACCCAAATTATCAAAAATATTTAAAAATAAGAGAGAAAAATCTTCACAAAATGGTTCCAATTCCTGTTTGTAAATTTAATGACTCATAATTTAAAATTAACTAATTCCTTAACACGTAAAAAAGAATTATTTAAACCAATTAATCCTAAAATAATTACCATGTATGCTTGTGGTCCCACAGTGTATGACAATCCCCACGTAGGAAATGCAAGAACACTGGTAGTCTTTGATATTTTGTTCAGAGTTTTAAAAAAAATTTATAAAAAAGTCGATTATGTTAGAAATATTACAGATGTTGATGACAAAATAATTGAAGTATCAAAAAATAAAAAAAAACCTATAAATGAAATAACTGAAGATGTTACAAAAATTTTTCATGAAAATTGTAAATCATTGAATTGCTTAACACCTACTAAGGAACCAAAAGCAACAGAACATATAAATGAAATGATTGAAATGACTGTGTCTTTAATTACAAAAAAATTCGCTTATTTGTCCGATGGTCATGTATATTTTTCTGTATCTTCTTTTAAAGATTATGGAAAATTGTCAAATAAAAATTTGGATGATTTAAAAGCAGGTTCAAGAGTTGAGATTTCTAAACTGAAAAAAAATCCAATGGATTTTGTACTTTGGAAGCCCTCAGTTGATGAAGATCCAGGTTGGGAGTCACCTTGGGGAAGGGGTAGACCAGGCTGGCATTTAGAGTGTTCTGTAATGAGCGAAAAATATCTTGGTAAACAATTTGATATTCATGGTGGTGGTTTGGATTTGATTTTTCCTCATCATGAAAATGAAATAGCTCAATCTTGTTCAAATAATTCCTCTAAAAGGTTTTCAAACTACTGGGTGCATAATGGATTTGTTACAATCAATAAAGAAAAAATGTCAAAATCTTTAGGGAATATAGTTTCTATTACAGATGCAATTGATAAGTATTCTGGTCAAGTAGTAAGGCTAGCTTTGCTTAGCGCTCATTACAGTCAACCCTTAGATTGGAATGATAAACTTTTAGAAAATCAAAAATCAACTATTGACAAATGGTATCAACTTTATGATGAAACAAATGAAGAGATATCCTTAGAGATTATGGGTACACTTTTAGATGATTTAAATACACCGGGTTTTATCGCAAAAATACATGAGCTTTATACGAGCGCAAATAAGGGAAATGAAAAAAGTAAAAGATTATTTAATAGTGCTTGCAAATTAATAGGTTTATTTGATTTAACAAAAAATGCATGGGAAGATTTAAAAAAAGCTAACAAAGACATATCTGAGGATTTTATAAAAAATAAGA
>Ga0315330_10003244_pt1 | contig 11152 bp, 13 predicted proteins | sample M140m34915metaG_FD_203453 | JGI IMG/M metagenome (GOLD analysis project Ga0315330, IMG submission 203453) | Ammonia-oxidizing marine archaeal communities from Monterey Bay, California, United States - M1 40m 34915 | ecosystem: Environmental > Aquatic > Marine > Intertidal zone | place: USA... | reverse complement strand
CACGTGCCAGACCCATCTAAGGTGGTACAGGCTTGCGCCGACATGGCAAGGCCCGGCGCCGATCTTTACTTTTCCACGATCAACCGTAATCCGAAAGCCTGGTTGTTTGCGATTGTAGGTGCAGAGTACGTTCTCAATATGTTGCCAAAAGGCACCCATGAGTACGACAAGCTAATAAAACCCTCTGAACTGGCTCGCTGGGCAAGGGCTGCGGGACTGCAGGTCGAAGCCATGATTGGCCTTACCTACAACCCCCTCACAAAGCACTATCGATTGGTAGAGGGCGATGTGTCAGTCAATTACATGATCAGGGCGAGCAAGCCTGCATGAGCACGATGTCTTTTCGCGCCTTTGTTTTTGATCTCGACGGCACACTCATCGATACCGCCAGCGAACTCATTGCTGTTTATCACCGCATGTCTGTCGAGCTGGGTAATAGCGAGACGCCCTTTGACGATGCACGCAAGCTGATCTCACACGGCTCAGGTCGCCTTGTGACAGAGGCAACAGGAATCACAGAAGACGACCCTCGCTGGGAACCCTATCGACAGCAATATTTAGACTGGTACGAGGAGATCCTTGGCACCAGCGCAGCACCTTATGAAGGTTTGGTAGACACGGTCGCCGAGGTAGTTAAAGGCGGTGGTGCATGGGGCGTCGTGACCAACAAGTTCAGGCGCTTTGCTGAGCCCCTCATGGACGCAATGCCTTTTGACACGCCCCCGCAAAGCCTCGTGACGCCCTGCGACGTGGCGAAGGCGAAGCCCGACCCCGAAGCTATTTTGCTTGCGGCCAGACAACTGCAAGTCTCACCTGAGCAGATGGTGTACGTGGGCGATCACATTCGCGATATCCAGGCAGGCAATGCGGCTGGCTGCTACACAGTGGCCGTCAAGTACGGCTACATCGAAGACCATGACCACCCTGAAGAATGGGGTGCTGACCTGTGCGTTGAGACGCCTGCGGCACTCTGCAAGTGGATAAGGACCCAACTACCATGCCAGTAGCACCCAACTCCTGGGCAGCACGCCCGGATGAACTCGCAGACAAGACGATTTTGGTCACAGGCGCAGCAGAGGGCATCGGCAGAGCAGCGAGCCTAGCGTTCGCTCGCTGCGGTGCTGAGGTCTTGCTGCTGAGTCGCAATGAAGCGCGTTTGGAGGCACTCTATGACGAGATCGTGGTCGCAGGTGGCAAAGAGCCCGCTATCCTCGCTATGGATTTCGCCAAAGCCACCCATGATGACTACGTCACGTTAGCTGGCTCTTTGGGTGAGGCCATCCCAAAGCTTGACGGACTGCTCCACAACGCGAGCCTGCTTGGCGATCGAAAACCCATCGCCCAGACACGCGCCACGAGCTGGCATGATGTCATGCAAGTCAACGTCAATGCGGGTTTCATGCTGACGCAAACACTGCTGCCGCTTCTTGACCAATCACCCTCGGCGTCCGTGGTTTTTACGAGCTCGGGTGTGGGCCGAAAGGGCCGCGCCTACTGGGGGAGCTATGCGGTATCAAAGTTTGCGACCGAGGGACTTATGCAAGTGCTCGCAGATGAGCTCGGTGCGACAAGCAACATTCGTGTCAACAGCTTAAACCCCGGCGCCGTGAATACTTCGATGCGACGATCGGCCTACCCCGCTGAACCCCCTACGACAAATCCATCACCTGAAGAGATTATCCGCGAGTGGGTATTCTTGATGAGCGATGGCAGCAAACACCTGAACGGCGAAGCACTCAGCGCCCAATAACCCAAATGATTGCAGGTATGCTCTGAGCAGGCTGATAGCGACCCAAAAACTGAGCCCTTAATAATCGCTGAAGACTCACGCGAGCAGGCCTTTCGCGCTGCTCACTAGTCGTGTCGTTTATTGATGTGCTTGCCGCTCTTTCGAGACTGCCGCTCACGCTTTTCAGCAGCCTTCTTTGAGGGCTTGTGAACCGGTCTGGGCTCCATCTGTGCCATGGTGTACACAACGTCGGCATCGCGCTGCTTCAACTCCATCCACTGACCCTTTTTGAGTTTAGACGGGATAAACACATCGCCATAGCGCACCCGTTTCAAACGGGATACGGTTGCACCTTGAGATTCCCAAAGCCGTCTTACCTCTCTGTTTCGACCCTCAGCCAGCACCACATAGAAAAACTGATTAATGCTGTCGTCGTCACCCCCGCCTTCCTGTATGTCGGTGAAGCGCGCAGGACCGTCGTCCAACTCAACACCTGATTTGAGACGCTCCAGCATTGTCTTATCGACGCGCCCCATTACGCGACATAAGTACTCGCGCTCCACCCGACTTGAGGGGTGCATCAACGCATTAGCTAAGTCACCATCAGTGGTGAGCAGTAACAGGCCTGAGGTATTGAAATCGAGTCGGCCAACGGAAACCCAACGCCCGCTCTTTAATCGCGGAAGACCGTCAAATACCGTAGCCCGTCCCTCGGGATCCTTTCGAGAGCAAACCTCACCGACAGGCTTGTGATAAAGCAAGATACGATTGTCGATCACCTCGTCATTAGAAACGGGCTTACCTTTAAACTTAATTTTGTCGCTTGCGACGACACGATCACCCAACTTGGCTTTCTTGCCGTTAACCATCACCTCGCCCGCGGTAATGCTCTCCTCGAGCTTCCTGCGAGAGCCATATCCCATGCGCGCAAGGACCTTCTGAAGCTTTTCACCGTCAGGCTTCTCCGACCCATTGTCGACGACGAGCGTCTCGGTATTGCTATCTGGACCGCTCATTCAGACTCAACTCCTGCACTGCTTTCTTCCGGTGATGGCTCAACAGCGATACCTTGGTTATCGAGAGCTTGGCTTTCTGAATCTTGGCCCTCTGAGTCCAGATCCTCGGCTATCTCCGAACCAGTCTCGTCGGCTCTCGCATCGTGGAACTCTTCGAGCGGCAATGCGCTTGTCATCGTCTCGAGATCCTTAACGTCGGCCAAGGGCGGTAGCTGGTCGAGCGTTTTAAGGTTGAAGTAGTCCAGAAATTCTCTCGTGGTCGCATACATAGCGGGCTTTCCCGGAACGTCACGATGCCCAACGACCTTGACCCAATCTCTTTCAAGCAAGCTCTTCATGATATTACTTGAGACAGCCACACCCCGAATGTCCTCAATTTCACCCCGTGTGATGGGCTGACGATAGGCAATCAGTGACAGCGTCTCCAGCAGAGCTCGCGAGTAACGCACGGGACGCTCAACCCACAGTTTGCTGACCCAAGGCGACAAGTGCTGTCGGACCTGAAAGCGAAAACCACTTGCCACCTCGGCCAACTCAAACCCTCGTCCCTCACAGCGTCCAGCAATTGTGTCCAGCGCAGACGATATATCAGCGGTTGATGGACGCTCCAGCTCGTCAAAAAGCTGTGCTAACTGCCTCTTAGATAGCGGCTCTCCGGCCGCCAATAAGGCGCCCTCGAGTATTTCGACTAAATCATGATCGCCCATAGTGATGGTTACTCGCTTCGCGCTTTGATGTGTATAGGGGCAAATTCGCCGGACTGCACAATGTCCACCAAAGACTCTTTTATCAACTCTAAAATAGCCAAAAACGTTACCACAACGCCGAGCCGCCCCTCTTCGACCTTAAACAGCGACTCAAAAGAGCAAAATTCCTCAGCTTGGAGCGTTTGAAGAACATCTGCCATTCGCTCACGCGTCGACAGCGACTCCCGTTTAATTTGGTGACTTTCGTATAAATCGGCACGTTTAAGGACCTCCGAAAATGCAATCACAAGGTCCTGTAAATTAACTTGAGGTAGCGGCTTGGTTCGCTCCATCTGCGGAGGCTCTGCCGAACCAATCCAGGTATCTCGCTCCACCCGAGGCAGCTCGGCAATGTCCTCTGCTGCCTTTTTGAAGCGCTCGTACTCCTGCAGTCGTCGCACGAGCGTCGCACGCGGATCCTCTTCCTCTTCATCCGCCTCTGTCGACCGCGGCAAGAGCATTCGTGACTTTATTTCGGCCAGCATTGCTGCCATCAGCAAATATTCAGCGGCCAACTCGAACTGAACAGCATCCATCAGCTCGACATACTTCATGTACTGCTCGGTGATAACCGCCACGTCGATATCCAAAATATCGAGATTTTGTCTGCGAATAAGATAGAGCAATAGATCAAGCGGCCCCTCGAAGGCCTCCAAGAAAACCTCGAGTGCCCGCGGTGGAATGTAAAGGTCCTTCGGAAGCTCTGTAAGCGCCTCGCCTAATACCACTGCAAAGGGCATCTCTCCTTGCTGTGGCTGCCCCATTCGTTTTTCTACCGCGGTTGAGGCTCGTAGGGACGCCGTCGGCCCCGCCTCTTGATCGGGATTGGACGCACTCGCCACCGGTGGTGCGATCGGCTGCGTTTCGCCAGAAGCGATGCTGCCGGTGTCACCTGAAGCGGGAACTGATGTATCTGTCGTATCGTTCACATCTTTTCCTATGCGTTATACGAATGCGTCCGACGCACCCAATCCCTGGCGAAGCAATTCAGTTTCCTCACCACTCATGTCAATCACAGTGGTGGGTTCCAAACCACAATAGCCACCATCAATAACAAGGTCGACGTCTCGTTCAAGCGTCGTGCGTATATCGTACGGGTCACTAAGCGGATAGTCATCACCGGGCAGTAATAAGGTGACCGACATCAGTGGCTCACCCAACCGGCTGAGTAGCGACTGCGCAATGGTATTGTCGGGTACCCGCAGACCAATTGTTTTACGTTTCGGACTCATAAGGCGCCTAGGCACCTCTTTACTCGCCTCAAAAATGAAGGTGTAGGGGCCAGGAGTTGAATGCTTTATCAACCGGTAAGCGGCATTATCGACGCGGGCATAGCGAGAGAGCTCAGATAAATCCTGACACATCAGCGTGAAATTGTGGTCCTCAGCTAGCTTGCGGATTTGACGGATGCGCTCAGCGCCCGCTTTGTTATCGAGCCGGCAACCCAATGCATAAGCAGAATCCGTAGGGTAGGCGATGACACCACCCTCCGAGAGAATATCGACCGCTTGATTAATCAAACGAGTCTGAGGTGTTTCGGGGTGAACGGTAAAAAACTGACTCATAGCGGATCCCTACTGCGGCTTTATCTCTGCTGCATTGCCTTCCTGAGCACGCTGACACAACGCATCCCACACGTAGTTTCCTTCTGCGAGCCTATCCGTATCGACGCCCAAGGTCGGTCCGTACTCGAAGCTCCGATGAAAATCAGATCCAGCGGATACAAGAAAGCCTAAAGAATCTGCCATTTGGCTCAGACGTTTCATATCGGCTTCAGGCTGACGACCATTCAAGATCTCCAAACTCTCGCCCCCTGCTGCCTTAAAATCGGTCAACAGCGCACGAAGCTTCATACCCGTCAGCTTGTATTTTAAAGGGTGTGCCAAGACAGCCACGCCCCCAGCTTTCGCGATCGCGCCAACCACTTCAGCCATGGAGGGCCAAAACGTTTTTACGTCGCCGATTTTGCCCGCGCCAAGGTATTTATCGAATGCCTGAGTCAGGGACGTAACGTGTCCCATTTCGACCATCCACTGTGCAAAGTGGGGGCGTCCAATCTGACTCTCGCCTGCGGTTTCCTGCGCGCCCTTCAACGCCCCTGCAAAACCCGCCTTTTCTAGCCGATGTGCAATCGTTTTTGCACGCTCGATACGCGCCTCGGACAGCGACTTGACCATCGATGTAATGGCCAAAGACGAGTCATCGAAGGCGAGCCCAACAACGTGAATCGTGGTGCTTGCCCAACGACACGACAATTCGACGCCCGAGATGAGCCCTACTTCCTGCGCTATACCCGTATCTTTTACCGATTGATAGCCCGATAAGGTATCGTGGTCAGTGATAGCGAAACACGTAACACCTGCTGACTTGGCTTGTTCGAGCAATTCAGCCGGAAGCAATGCGCCATCAGATGCCAGAGAATGTGTGTGGAAATCGACAATCACAATTACTTAACTTTTAACCTTCGTGGCGGGCACTTAAACTGACGACTTAACCTCAGAAGCAAAACCCGTTTGAGAACTCAGCGCCACATAGTAACAGAGCCTACATGAAGCAACTCTTAGAATTCTTCCCTTTAGTCATATTCTTTGGTGTATACCAGCTGTCGGGAACGACGCTGACGCTCGGCGGGTACGCCCATACCGTCGATGGTATTTACTCGGCCACGCTTGCGCTCATCATTGCCACACTGCTTCAGTTGATCATTATCAAAGTCGTATGGGGTAGCGTCGAAAAACGCTTATTGGGTGTTGCCGCAGCCGTGACACTTTTTGGCGGCGCCACCGTTGCCTTAAGAGATCCCCTATTCATTCTTTGGAAACCTACTGTTTTTAACTGGGCCCTCGCCTTGGTTTACGTCGTATGGCACGTGGTTCGTAAACGGTGCTTCTTTCAAGAACTTCTACCCAACGAGATTCACATGCCCGCGCATGCTTGGAATAAGGTCACCCTCGTATCCACAATGCACTTCTTCATGGTTGGGGCCGTTAACCTCTTTGTCGCCTATAACTATTCTATGGATACCTGGGTTTCCTTTAAACTTTGGTCCGCCTTTTTGTTCACCATTCTCTGGGCGGTGCTAATCGGCTTGATCATGCACCCGTACCTCAAAGAGTTAGAGGCAGACGTTACAACTGAAACCTCGGCAGACGACGCCTCTGGAAAAAACGATGAGCGTGGGCGCCGTGAAACCGAAACAACCAAGACTTTTTAGCCGAGTGCCAGGGGGCAACTTCTAATGACCAACCTTATGAGATGGACAGCGACGATCGTACTCGGATTCCTGGCGATGACCGTATCAGCGCAGCAAGGCAATAATACCCAGCTCACTCAAGACACCTCGCAAGACGGCGACTTCAGCACCACACAAACCGGCGAAAGCGACAGTGAGCTTGGAGAATCACGCTACATCACCGACCTCATTTACACACCCATTAGAACCGGACCAGGTGGCGATTACCGTATTGTGAATAAAGGCCTGCCCTCGGGAACTGAAGTCACCTATTTTGGCACCGCTGAGGGCGGTGTCTGGGCAGAGGTCGAGACGAAGGGCGGAACGCGAGGTTACTTAAGAGCGCAATACCTGCAAACAGCTATCCCACGTGCCAAACAGGTAAATAGCCTTGAGACGCAACTAAAAAACGCGCTGGCAAAGGTCGCCCAACTGCAGGCGCAATTGGACGCATCTGTTGAGGAATTGTCATCCGCCAATGAGGACCGCGGGACTGCGACGCGAGACCTAGAGGCTACACAGCAAGAACTCGCCGAGATCAAACGTATTTCTGCCAACGCTATTCAATTGGACAAGCTAACCGGCGAACTCACCTCAAAACTTGAGGACGTTAATGCGCGAAATGACCTGCTCAAACTCGAAAACACTCGATTAGAGGGCCGTGTGGCCAGTAATCAGCGTCTTGAGGGCGTTCTTGCTGTTTTAGCCGGCATCTTCCTCGCGCTTGTCATTCCGCGTTTGACCGTCAAACGCCGACGCAACGATGGCTGGCGATAGGCGCCGCTACCGAAAACATTTGATATCACCAATCGACATTGCGTTTGATTTTAGACCCCAAGGAGCTCCATGTGCGCCATCTCAAACAAACCCTGTTAAGTCTCTTCTCTGCAGCGTTACTGATTGGCGGCAGCGCTGCTCAGGCCGAGAACCCTATCGTCAAGTTAGAAACCAATGTCGGGGACGTCACCGTATTGCTCTACGCCGACAAATCACCCAAGACAGTTGAAAATTTTCTCGCTCACGTCGACGAGGGTTTTTACAAAAACACAATTTTTCACCGTGTAATCGACAATTTTATGGTCCAAGGCGGTGGTTTCGATGTCGATTTAAAACAGAGGGAGTCGGGCAGAACGGTCGTCAATGAGTCGAAGAACCGTCTTCACAATGACCGCGGCACACTAGCCATGGCACGGACCAGCGATCCCGACTCTGCTGGAAGTCAGTTTTTCATTAATCAGCGTAACAATCCCCCCTTAGATTGGACGCCCTTCAAGCCTGGCTACACCGTCTTTGGCGAAGTGATAAGCGGCATGAGAGTCGTCGACTTTATGGCATCCACCCCTACCGGGAGCGCTGTTGGTTCCTCCGACAAGGGAAAGAGGCCCCTGCAAGATGTGCCGCTTGATCCGATCGTCTTGCTTCGTGTCACGCGCATATCCCCATGACGATTCTTAGCGTAAACCTAAACAAGGTCGCACTCGTTCGAAACTCACGCGACACCACCTCGCCCTCGCCGCTTGAATTTGCATCGATAGCCGTAGCAGCAGGTGCAGAGGGTATTACCGTCCACCCAAGGCCAGATCAACGCCATATTCGTGCGTCAGATTGCCATGACTTAGCAGCCGCGCTGAAGGTTGAATTCAACATTGAAGGCAACCCTTTCGCGCCAGCGGCGGCGAGTGACAGGTCGGCTGTCGGCGACTACCCGGGCTTTATGTCGCTCGTCGAGGCAACGCGCCCGGCGCAAGTCACCTTGGTTCCGGACGGCGACGCACAGCTAACATCGGACCACGGATTCGACTTGCGACAAGATAGCGAACGCCTCTTACCCATCATCACGCAACTCAAATCTTGGGGCTGTCGCGTCAGCGTGTTCATGGATCCCGACCCAGAGCAGATGGCCATGGCAGCGGCCATTGGGGCAGATCGTGTTGAGCTATACACCGAAGCTTACGCAGTGGCCCATGCCCACGGGGACTTCACAAGCACCTTAGCAGCCTTTGTCGATACAGCCATTGCGGCTGACGAGGCAGGTTTGGGCGTAAATGCGGGGCATGACCTCAACCTCATGAACCTTCCAGACTTCAAAATCCCACATCTCCTAGAGGTGTCCATTGGTCACGCGCTGACAGTGGATGCTCTGCGCTACGGTTTTGCTGCGAGCGTGGCGCACTATAAGAAGGCGCTTGCGCTCAGAGCTGGCAGTGACTAAAGCGGCCCCCGGCACGCCAGGGGCTCCAGAATTTGATGAGCTCCCGCCTTATCTTGTCCCGCACAGTCAAGCTACCACCCGAATTGTCTACGAGGACACAGACCTTCTTATTGTCGATAAACCCCATCACTTGTTGAGCGTGCCCGGTCGGCATCCACTCAATCACGACAGCTTGATTCGGCGTCTGCAACCGCGTTATCCCGATGTGAATGCGGTGCATCGGCTCGACTTGGATACGTCAGGCATTATGGTTGTGCCCAAGCACAAAGCGAGCCTGTCGGAACTCGCCCGGCAATTTCAACGCCGCCAAATTGAAAAAGAATACACGGCGGTTTTGTGGGGCGAGCTCGACCAAGATGCGGGCGCTGTCGAACTGCCTATCGCAACCGACTGGCCTAACCGGCCCAAGCAGATGATTTGCCACGAACGCGGCAAGCACTCCCTCACCTATTTTGAGGTCATTGAGCGCCGAAAGATGCGGACCCTTGTAAAGCTCAAACCTGTCACCGGTCGATCTCACCAGCTTCGGATACACATGCAGGCGCTGGGCCACCCAATTATTGGTTGCGATATGTACGCGCACCCCAAAGCCCTCGAAGCGTCTGAGCGACTGTTACTCCATGCAACCCGATTAAAGTTGTGCGCACCGTCTACAGGGCATTGGATTTCTGCCTTCACACCGATACCGTTTGCACTTTAGTGTTCTGTCGGCTCACATCGAGGCAATTCGTTGATTACTGAACTCATTGAAGATGACCACCGCTTAATCATCGTCAAGCCCAACAAGAGCGCCACCTGGCGAACCAACCTTTACGCTCTGATCGCCGTTTCGATTCCTTCTCTGGGCGCAGCCATTGGTTTTACGCTATTAGGTGCCTGGCCAATTCTGCCCTTCGCCGGTGCAGAGCTGATAGGTTTGGGCGCTGCGCTTTACTATGTGAATTGGAAGCTTGAGTACAGGCAGGTTGTTACTGTCCACGCCGCCACTATCAAAATTGAGAAAGGCTACTTTGTTCCAAAACGTACCTGGCTATGGCGGCGGGACGATACGGCACTTAACGTTATCGATGCGAAAAATCAGTGGGAAGGTCCAGCCTTGTGGCTTCATAACAAGGAGAGCCGCACCACGATTGGTGAGTTCCTCAACAAGGACGAGGCTGAAGAGTTGCTGAAGCGATTGCGTGCAGAATTACCGGTTCGCACCTACGGTAGCGAACGCAAGTTCACCCTGTGAGACACTAGCGGCCTCAACGGACGGAATAGAGCGACATGCCTCAAGCGCAAAAAGTAGGTTTCGTGTCACTTGGGTGCCCAAAAGCCCTCGTGGATTCGGAGCGCATCCTCACACAACTAAGATTTGATGGATACGAGGTGTCGCCTTCTTACGATGATGCCGGTGTTGTCATTGTGAACACCTGCGGCTTCATCGACAGCGCGAAGGAAGAGTCGCTAGCTGCCATCGGTGAAGCGCTTGAGGAAAACGGTCGAGTTCTGGTCACGGGCTGTATGGGAGGGGGTGAACAGGCCGATCTCGTTTTACAGCGCCATCCCAAAGTGCTGGGAATCACGGGACCTGCTGCCTACGAGGAAGTCCTATCTGAGGTTCGTCGCGTCCTCCCCAACCCTCACGTACCCGACCCGAAGCTCGATCTTATTCCGGCCCAGGGTGTAAAGCTTACCCCAAAGCACTATGCCTATCTGAAGATCTCAGAGGGATGTAATCATCGCTGTCGATTTTGCATTATCCCAAGTCTTCGAGGCGACCTTGTCAGCCGACCCATTGGCGATGTGATGCGTGAAGCCGAACAGCTCGCTCGCTCAGGTGTTAAAGAGTTGCTCGTCATCTCTCAAGACACCAGCGCTTATGGGGTCGATATTAAATACAAAACGGACTTCTGGGGTGGACGGCCGCTCAAAAGTGATCTGTATCATCTCGCTTCTGCACTCGGCGAATTGGGTATCTGGGTGCGAATGCACTACGTCTACCCTTATCCGCACGTCGACAAAATCATCCCGCTTATGGCGGAGGGGAAAGTGCTCCCCTATCTCGACATACCGTTGCAACACGGCAGTCCAAGTGTCCTAAAGCGAATGAAGCGACCGGCTGCATCTGAAAAAACCCTCGATCGTATTCGTTCTTGGCGGGAGATCTGTCCAGACATCACATTGCGCTCAACCTTTATCGTTGGCTTTCCGGGTGAAACGGAGGGTGAATTC
>Ga0315330_10003241_pt1 | contig 11154 bp, 7 predicted proteins | sample M140m34915metaG_FD_203453 | JGI IMG/M metagenome (GOLD analysis project Ga0315330, IMG submission 203453) | Ammonia-oxidizing marine archaeal communities from Monterey Bay, California, United States - M1 40m 34915 | ecosystem: Environmental > Aquatic > Marine > Intertidal zone | place: USA... | reverse complement strand
TAAGGAGGATTCAAGTTGTGGCTGGTGTGGTGGGTTGGTTTGGTCGCGACGTTTCTGTACGTCTTCTCGCAACGCGCGCACCTCGTTCAGCAATAAGCGAAGGGTGCGCGCGACGAAAAGGTCACAGACTTTATCAGAGACCAGATGTACCGATCCGAAAGAAGCGTTATACGCAAACCCGAAAAAGTAGTCGATCTCCATAAGCTTTTCTCCGTCTGAAAGTAGTAAATACTCATCGAGAAACGCTTTCCCCGCCCGAACTTTGCGGTTATATAACGCTTGTCGTTCCTCTTCGCTTGTAGGGAAATCACCCATAGTCACGAGAAAGCGCGCGTACGTCGTGGCGTTCAACGCGCGTTATCCATGCGCATGTGTCTCGTGTTGTGAAAACTGTCGAAAATTTGCGCAAGGTGGAAATTCGTGTGGGTGCCCTATCAATCAACACTGTTTGCACATACATACATTTCAGAGTGGCAGACGCAATAGTTTAACGCGAGAACGCTCATTCGCTGGATAGGAAAATCGCCTACCCAAGGTCCGACGGGAAGGTTTGGGGGATGATGGGTGAATATATAGACTACTATGCGATTGAATTAAATTGTATTTTATGTTCATTAGATAGATTTACGTGTATGTTAAATAAAGTGCATGTGAGTGATAAAAAGTTGCTTCGGCGTAAGATTTAGCCACGCCCTTCGAACGTGGTGCTGACATAAAGCACCGAGTCCCGGTCATGCGAAAGCGTCGCCGCGTGAGAACTTGCGTTGGGCGTCGTCGACTCTCTCAAACTTTCTTAAGAAGAGTATTCAATCACAAGAATTCGGTGTTTCGACGTCCCGTTCTCAAAGTGCTCGCCCTATATGTTTTTATTGTCGTCGTTCGGCGGGCAAACAGCCCAAGCGAGCGTGAGCATGTGGCTTGCCTGAACAGGGCTGTTGGTGAGTGCACGGTAGTAATACTTGGTGGTGTTTCCATAACGGATGGCGGCGGCGGTCAGCGCTCCGCTCAATTAGCGAGGTGGTTTGAACAGCGACTGTGTGCGGTACACCATTTCCATGTGTTCGCCGACCGCAAGTCTACACGACCACGTCACGCTGCTTTTTGTGACTCGCTCATTCACAGCACGAACGCACAAAGTTTTCTGAGTAGTTTTGACACGCATGTAACTCTGCTTGTGGAAATTCCGCATGTCTCAATATTGCCGTGGCTTGTTGCTGCTGCTTCGATTCCACGCGTGAGAGTTGTGTTCGAACTAATTGACGACTGGCGACACAGGCAACTGGGAGGAGACTGGTACATGCCTTCAGTAATCGTGCGTGCATGCGAAATGTCGGCCACATTGACAGTAACAGCGACCGCCTTGAAGAAGTTGCTGCCTGTGACATGTCGGGAACGTGCGTTGCTTGTGCCAAATGCGGCATCAGAGTGGGATTTCTATCCTACATCTCATTCGAGAGGCAGCAATATCCAACCTCCTGAGGAACGAGTGTACAGTCCTGCAGCTTATGAAAGAACTGCGATCTATGTAGGAGCCCTATGGGGTGATTGGCTGTCATGGGATCACCTGAAAGCAGTCGCTTTAACTTGCCCTTGTACGAGGCTGCTTGTTATAGGCTCGGCGAGCAAGAAAACAATATTAGCAGCAAGATCCATTAAAAACATTCACTTCATAGGCGAAGTCTCACACGCCAGACTGAGCAAATACATGTCACTCAGTGATGTCACATTGATCCCTTTCTTACCGAAAGATTTCTACGACACAATATCGCCAATAAAACTTTTTGAGTATGCGTTTTCTGGTAAGATTGTGGTATCCACACCTTCTGATACTCTGCAAGGAGTCCCTGGAGTGTTGGTTGCAAATTCTTCGCGTGAGTTTGCAGCATTTGCGTGTGAAAAGTCGCTGCCAGTTCCCTCTTTCAATGATACAATTTCGTTCCTCGCTTTGAATTCGTGGTCAAGACGTGTTCAGGCCATTATTGAGAGTGACCAGGCCCTCCCACGTCTACCATACAACATCACACTTATCATCATCAGTCACAATAAACCATTCACACGCTCCGTCGAGAGGTTGGTCAAGCAACTTAATTCATCAGTAACTCATCGCGTTGAAGATTTCAAGATGTTTGTAGTGCACACTGGCTCCCACACACAAAATGGAAACATTCCAAACATGCGGGTCCCACCCAACTCGGATTGGAGGGTAGATATTCACACCAAAGCTACAGGCGAAAGCTCTGGGAGAAATCTTGCCATGATGAAACGAAGGGAATTGCACAGGAAGTGCACGATGACAAGTTCGACATGCGCGAATCCAAATAGTCAAGATCATTTATGGATATTCTTGGATGTTGACCATATAGCACTGTCTTCCTCTTGGTTGGAAGAAAGTTCCACTTTATTTCAAAGACACGCTAAGCTAGGAGCTATCGGGTCGGTCGCGGGTTGGGTACCGTATGGTTTGGGAATAGGTGCAGTGCACGGTCTACGAGTGCTAGGCGAAAATACAGCTTCGGAGCGAGAAGCTATCCGGACAGACATCGGATTTCTTCGTACAAGGGGTCTTGTGATACGTGGTGATGCTACCTTCAATGTTGGCGAATGGGACGAACAATGTGAAAACGACGTCTATGCAGACATCGACTATTCGTTCAGATTAAGAAAGAAAGGATACATGCTGGGTTATCGGAGACTCGGTGGAATCATCCATCTTTCGCACACCCGGGCACACTCACCTGCAGACACTCAAATTTTCCATAGCAGCCACACGAAATTTTTTGCGAAGTGGAGAAGGCACCGGTGGCTTTTTCATTCACTATAGATGATTGGTATGTTAAGCAGCTCTTTGCTGGACATCGAGCGGAATTGGACTGAATGTTTTTATCATGAACTTACCCCTTCCTGCTTCAACGCGTTCCCTGCAGTTGCGCCGTTCAAGCGCGAAGATCTTAGTCCAATCTTAGTCCAATCTTAGTCCAATGATTGGACTCCAATCCGAGAGAGCCTGGGTTCACGAGGTCTGTCACGAGAATGGACATCGTCAACTCGAATACCGGAAGTAAGTGGTTGACTGATGCATTCATAAACTTCTACATGGCGTTGTGGAGTCAGCACGCCGCATTGCGTGCGCAAGTGAGACGGCGAGAATCGACGAGCACAATTTTTGTGCAAACTTACTTCCACGAGACACTGCGCTCCACGGGATATGAGGGAGTGAAAAAGTGGAGTCAGAAGAAGGGACGGCACGGATTCGACTGGCTCGACGCTCGCTTTATCTTCGTTCCCATAAATCGTGGAGGTTCATACTGGGTTGCGGCAATCATAGACACAACTGAAAGGGTGGTGCATCTCCTCGACTCGATGAATGGGGCTGACGCATGGGCTGAAGAAGTTTGCGAAAGGCTTATTTTGTGGGTAGTGAGAGATTCGATCGAGAAGGAGCACGCGAAAAGAGAGCTCGTCGCAGTTAAAGGCGGATGGACGCACCGTGTAGAGGTTGTTCCTTATCAAACAAACGGCCAAGACTGCGGCGTGTTCGTGTTGTCTTTTGCCAGAGACCTTTTGGACAAGGAACAAATGGACACAGATGGACTGACTCTTGACTGCTCTTTCGGCAGCGAGGATATGCCAAACATCAGGCGCGCTCTCATCTGGGATATACTCGATCATGGTTTAGACGACGCGCGACGAGAGAGACGAGAGCCAAAGTTGCTACAAATTAGTCAAATGCTCGATGTCTCGCAGCCCGAGGATACCTTTTACATGGTGCAACGAGACACGACTGAGATACCACACATCACGCTGACGAGTGGAAACGTCGAACGAAGACTCGTCGTTCGGCATCCATTTGTTTTGATTTTGATGAACGCTCAGCAGGGAAGATAGTTATGGCGCTGTGGTCACAACCATGGAATTCAGTTAGACAGCACGTTCAACACTGTTCGTTCTAGATTTTCAGTGTTCACCATATGCGTCATGCATGCTTCGGGCTATCTTCCGTGCGCGTGGTTCATTACGTCAGATGAATGCACAGAAACAATTGCTTATTGTTTGAGAACACTCGTTCAACGTTTAGCACACGACGTGTATCACCCAATGTGTGATACCTGGTGTCCCGCGGTGGCCATGATAGATTGTTGAAAGAGTGAGTCGAGCGCGCTGGAGATCGCCCTCCCGAGCACGAAGGTGTTCTGGTGTCAATGGCACGTCCTGAAAGCGATGCGTCAACATGCATTGAGCAAGCTATCGAGAGGCGAGACCCGCCGAAAGGTTTCGGCGTATCTGCACACCTTGGTGACGTGGTACCATCCAGAGAACAACGCCAAGGGAAACATGGAATGGTTTGAGAAGCAACAGGAGTTCGATGAATTCCTGCGCGGTCCTGGGTTAGCCGATGATAAACTCGACGCTAAGTGGTCACAGGCATTCGCCAAGTACTACGATGGACAATGGCGACCACATTTCAAGAAGTGGGCCAAGCAATTCAGATCAAATGTTGAGTACAGCATTTTGACACTACTGGGGCGGTCGAGTCCTTCCACAGCACGTGAAAGGGACGGCTACGATCAACGAAGGGACGCATAAGTTAAAGGCGTCTCGATTGGATGATATACTTTTTAGAACGCGTCTTGCTACCTGGATTTGTTGATCGCGTCACCGCACACGAGTGCCGAGGAGGGACTACGGCGAAGACAGCCGCGGTAGACCAAGCGCACTCAGCGACGCACACTCAAACCAGCTCGCGAAAATTGTGAAGCACTACATTCGAATCGGGATATCACTTTGTCAAGAGACGATTCTATCGATGGCCAAAAACTTCTATCGCGACGAGCATAACGCAGATCCTTCTGATAAGACGTTCGGGTCTGCTTGGTTCTATCGCTTTCTTAATCGCAACGGCATTAGCACTTCTCTGTACAATCCCCAGGATGTCTTGAGACTGAACGCGGCAACGGAGCACAACGTCAGCAATTTCTTCCAGCGCGTGGCACGAACGGTAGTCAGTAACGGCGGTGCGACCGGCGTGACCGGCGGTGATTTGAACGTTTTGAAGCAGCTCATTCTTGATAAGCAACAAGAACTCATGAAGAGCGTCGTCACGACGACACGCAAACGCAGGAATACATTTCGAGTGGCATTCGGCGCGATGAACATCTCTTAGGGTTTGACTAAACCCTACCTAAACCCTATATAGGGTTTGGACTACATCAGTTCAGTGCGACAGTGGAAGGGCAACTGCGATACAAATGATACAGCGGGCGCACGTGTGAGTGTGTTGACGATGCGTAACTGCTTAATTTGAAGAAATTCCTCACGCGAACGCTCTCACGATGCGATGACTTTCGACAAAGGCGCGAGTGATGACGACGTCGCGACGGATGAACACGCAATAGAAAATCATACGTCGTCGCGTTCGTCCACTTGCCTCGTCCTCGCCTTTGTCGCTCTCGCCGTCGTCACGCTTGGCGCGTTGAGCTGCTTTCAAACAGACTTCCCTGCTCGCGCGAATCTTGACCGAGCGTCGTCGACGCGACGAAACGCATCCAACCGAGTGACGATCGCGACACCGTCGCGTGCACTCGCGCGACCGTCGTTCGCGGTGTGCGTCGTCGGACAGGTACGCGCGATGGTGCGGCGGGACGTGCGCGAACACGCGCGCGCGGCGCTTACGACGTCCCTCGTCGAGGATGGCGGCGACGTTGAGGTGTTCCTACACCTCGACGCGAAGGCTATGGACGACATCATGGAAACCACACTTCGTGAATTTTGGTCACCGACGTCGCTCGAGGTGTACGAGGTGGAGAATCGTGGAAGGCTTGGACGCGCAGGGTGTTTGAGCGCGGGGTGGCCGCAGACGTTTCGACAACGTGCGTGCGCTGAAGACGTTCGTCAACGCGAACGAATTCGAAACAAAACCTTCGATTGGATCGTTTTGACGAGACCGGGCATCGAGTATTACGCCAAACTTCCACCAGCGCGCGCGTGGATCGGGCTGAAGAAGGATTTAGTCTTGAGCGGAATGTGTTGGTGGAGAGATGAAATTAATCAAAAGACGAGTGGAACAGGAAAACGACGGGTTGTGAAAGGCATTGACGTGGAATTCATGACGGACGGCTTCGCAATCGTCTCGAGGGACGTGATGGAACACTACACGTCCATGGCTGACGGATTTGAATCGTGCGTTCCCGCGGCGCCGCCGAGAGATAATCTGTGCGGCGCGCGGTGGGCGTGGGCAGAGTGTCGAGTGCAACAAGTCGCGTGTAATCACACCGTGGGGCAATTGATGTTAGATGACGATAAAGTCAAGAACACAGACATCGACATGTACATGTTCTTAGGGGTCATTTTTAGGTGCGAAGATGCGCCTTGCGCGCGCGTGCGACGCGATTATTGCAAGATTGAGCCGTGCGACGTGATCCAGAGACCGATCGACGTGGTTTTCGCCGAGGAGTGGAAACAAATCCAATTTACAAGTGACTTCTATTCGTAACTCCTATTTTTTTCCGTATCGCACGCTCACCGCGTGCGGCGAAGATCTCGTCTCGTGTCGGAAATCGGTGCGGTCTCGCGCGCAGTCATATCACCGCACGAAGACTGCTGAGAGTACTAGCGAGTGTGAGTGAACGCGGCAAAGCGTGATACGAAACGATTCTTTTTTTAGTTGTAGTAGTAAATCGTCAAACATTGCTGATGAATGTTGGTCACAGGTGCTCGCGAACTTGCTGACAAACAGCCAGACTCGCTTCATCGTCTGTGAAAATCTTCTGTCTCATCTGTTGGCAACGCTGGGTTTCGTGGTGACTCGACCGCGCTCACCTCGCTCGTGAAACAAGCCACACAAATCAATCTTTCGTCTCGTGCTTTCCTCTCAAGAGACTTTTTTTACGGAGCGATGTCATCGAAACAGCCCATGCGCTGGGACGCGGTGTCTCAAGTTTGCCCAACACCCCCACCTACATACTTGGCCACGTGCTCTCGCGATGGCGTCGGCAGAGTCCATCCTGGAAACCAAGCGCGCGGGTTTCGTGGGTTTGGGGCGACTCGGTCTGTGCACGGCGCTCACGTTCGAGCGCGCGGGATGGGACATCGTCGGTGCGGACGTGTTTCCAGCGTACGTCGAGAGCATCAACGACAAGAGCCTGAAATCGTCCGAACCCGGCGTGGAGGAAGCTCTTCGATCGTGTCGAAGATTACGCGCGACGCTCAGTTTGAAAGAGGTCGTGGATCATGCGGACGTCATATTCATTCTCGTCGCCACACCGACTGGTGTCGGTGAGCACGCGTACGACACGACGGCGCTCAGCCGAGTTTTGTGGGACATCTCCGAGTTAAAACCGAGGAACAAACACATCGTCATCTGCTGTACCGTTCTACCGGGTTATATTGCGTCCACTGGTTCGTATTTACTTGAAGATTGCGATGGCTGTACGCTGAGCTATAACCCAGAGTTCATCGCGCAGGGAGCCATCATGCGTGGATTAGCGGAACCCGACGTCGTGCTCATCGGTGAAGGAAACACTGAGATCGGAGACGTTTTCAGTCTGGAAAAGGCGTCTTGAGCCTGTAAGAAGCACCTAGGCGCGGCAACGAAGTTTAAGTGGTGACGTGGGCTTGGTGCAGTGTGACGTGTTCCGCCACCAACATGTCTTAGTGCATCACATTTGTTTGAGAATACCTTCATCTGAAGCTGATTCCAATCGACGTGTTCGTTGGCAGTCATTTCGAATATGCAACCATGCGCTACTTATTGATCAGTGTGCGGCTCGGCAACCAGTTCTTTGCGCCTTCTTTCGTAAGCTTCTATGATGGCATGTGCTCTATGGTCCCACGTATTCCTCTGCGCCACTGTGTCGACGCGAGTTATGTATGAAACATCATGCTTCAGCTCCAAAGCTTGACGAATTCTGATAGCGAACTCACCAGAGTCTGCGCCGTGTAGTACAACATCATATTGGGTACACTCTGGCAAGAAACTGCTCGCTACCACAGGCTTGTGGAGCGCGAAATATTCGTACAATTTTAGTGGCGACGTTGTTTCAGCTACATGACCCTGAGCAAACGGAATCAAAGCGACATCGAATTTGCTCGCGTAGAACTTCATGAATCTATACGGCACAGGTCCTAAGATGTGCATGTTTTCTCTTTCAACGATTTCTTTCACTCCCCCGAGATAATCTGGACCAATCATCACGAAGTCGACGTCCTGCATAGTCAACGTCAAATTATTGATGAGTTCATACCATAACCAAGGTGCGATCGCTCCAAAGTACCCTGCTATTGGTCGCCGCAAAGAATCAAACACCACGCGTTGCGTATCTTCTAGAGGAGGTGAAAAAGTGTTGGTTTTATAATGTTCATAGTCCACAGCGTTTTGAGCCAGAATAACACGTGTGAAGTTGAACCGTTTTTCTTGTAGAATTCTACGATGCAGCTCTGTTGCGCTAGCTGCAACAAGATCGAACGTATTGTACTGAACGTAGTTGTAGTTCTCATGAAGTCGAGGCAAGAATTTGACATCGGAAATTTCAGGCGAGATTTCGTCTATATACTCGTACATGATGCAGTTTCCTCGCTTCCGAAGAGCTGCGAGGTCCAACTCGAATTGATACATTTGAACTGTGGAGTAGAATGAAATCAATGCGCCGCGAATTTCTCGTAGTACTTCCATGCCCGCAGTACGTGCTTTCACGTCCACGAGGAATAATCCTGGGGAAATTTGTAGAAAACCTTTCCTTTCCAGTTCATCAGAAGCGGTTAGATACAGCACGAGATAACCAGCTTTTGCAAAACTCTTCGCGATATGTTGAGGCCGCTGAAAGAGCGGTGTGAAATATGTAATGGTCATAGACTGGACAAATAGACCACGTCTCTCCGACATGCAGTCACGTAATACCCTCTCAAGGCTCCCACGAGGGTAAAAGTCACGGCACAGACTACCTCTCTCTGAAGCCTGCAAGCTAACGGACTCCCGTATAGTGGAAGACCACGCGGTGACGAAAACTGCGGTGCACACGAAAAACTTCAGGGTTTGCAAAGTGTATCTCCGCGTCACGCTCACTCGCCGTAGTACCCGAGTTTTGTTCGACATTTTCGACCCTCGCTTGCGTGAGCAAGTACGAGACTTCTCAAATACGGTTTCAGTTGAAGAGAACGGCGGTTGACTCACACTGTTCAAGAAAGAAACAAGAATGATGACCGAAGCGAGCGTGTCCCATCGCGCGACGACGTGCGCCGCGCGTGCGTCTTCGTCGTCGACGGCGCCGACGACGAATCGACGGAAAATTGATTAGAATAGGTACGGGGTTGAAAAAAGCGGGGCGCACGCCCAAGCGGGACGGGGCTAAAACTGGGCGTGGCTAGGTCTGTGAAAGAAACATACACGCCCGAGCCACTCTAGACTTAGGCCTGCTGTGTTTGCGGGCCAAAGGGGGGATCGCGCCAATCGCCGTGACACGCGTGCGTCAAGAAGTGAGAGATTGCACTTATCATCTACCTTAGTTAAGGGATATGTTACCCTATGAGATATGACCATGTCATACTGTGAGTAAGCTTAGGCTGCGTACAATGAAGCCCACCATGAGTGTCGGGCTGTAGCCTTAGTTCATGTATTGAAACATCAGACAAGCACACGGAATACCAGCCGAATACGCGTAGCCGCGATCGAGTCGCTTTCATCTTAAGATTCTAGAAAGTCGAGCAGCTAAGAGACATTGGACGTCCACGATCTGCGCACAGTCATTCGGGGTATTCTTGACAGGCAGGGAGTAGAAAGTTGATCTGAGGATTTGAAAATTCGAATCTTGAACGCAACCTCCGCCTGCTCAAGGGAGTTTGGAAACGGCGCTGAGCCAGGTTTTCAGTTGAAAATAACTCATTGAATCATTTGCGGCTGCTTGTCCGTGCCGCATCGTATCTTGAACTACACAGGGTGTGTGAGTTGAAACGCACGCTCTTAGTTCCCCTCTGGAAATACCCGCTGGTGTATGCTAGAGATTTTTGAATTGTTGATATGTCTCGAAACGATTGATCAAGATACAATTCTAAACGACTCGAAACCCGTTATAGCGGAGATTGATAATGCGTTCTTCAGCTTGATACTGAGTCACGAGCGTGCAAATTTAGCGCGCCCACTGGCAGCGCGGTATGATTTTGAGATCTTTGGGTGTGATTCGACGCAGGCTTTTCTGCAACCTGAGATTCCACTGCACATGAAAGGAAAAATTCTAGTTAGGGTACCTCGCGACATCGAGATCGAGGGTTACCAAGCTGGAGAATTGAGAGAGCTGAGCAAGCTCATCTATGGTACTAAGCAAAGTGCCAAGGTTTGGTTTGACCACATCACCGCAATAATTTTGGACTACAAGAACCTGGGAGTTGAAGAAATCTCGGTCAGTAGTAAAGATCTGTGTTTCTTCTTCATGTTCATGGAGGGAAAGATCGCGTTGGTACCGGTGGTGATGGTGGACGACATCCTCGGAGCAGGACGAGAAGATGTTTGGAATGATTTTTTCACCTATTTGAAAACCAGAGTAAAAGTTACTGGGGGTGGAAAAATATCGGTTTGGAATGGGTTGGAAATACGTAAGACACCTGATGGCTACGCCGTGTCTCAATCGAAGCAAGTTAAAAATATGCTTGCTACCATTCAAACTGAATTTGGAAAACTGCAGAGTTTCTCAACACCAGAGTCCGTGGCTAGCAGAAATCAGTCTAGCAAGACGCAAATGCAGGTGGATGATGAAACACTTGATGAGAAAATTGTTTGCAAGTTTCAGACAATATTGGGAAGAGTTACTTACGTTAGCTCGAGATCTCGGCCAGACATAGCCCACGCGACGAATCGCTTAGGCCAGGTGTCACACCGAGCATCAGAAACAAACCAACTTGCACTGGACAGGTTGGTGGGATACCTGAACGAAAATCCGGAGAAAGAGTTGTACTTCCGAAAAGGTTCAGCTATCACTATGGCAGTATTTGCCGATACCTCATTTGGTAACGAGGAATTTTATGCTCAAGAAATGGACTTGGGTAAAAAGAGCACAAGTGGATTGGTGGCTTTATTGAACGGTGCAGCTGTCTCATGGAAAAGCAAATTGCAAAGCGTCGTAGCCGATTCCACGGGGTATGCTGAGACTATAGCTGCCCACGAAGCTT
>Ga0315330_10003240_pt1 | contig 11158 bp, 5 predicted proteins | sample M140m34915metaG_FD_203453 | JGI IMG/M metagenome (GOLD analysis project Ga0315330, IMG submission 203453) | Ammonia-oxidizing marine archaeal communities from Monterey Bay, California, United States - M1 40m 34915 | ecosystem: Environmental > Aquatic > Marine > Intertidal zone | place: USA... | reverse complement strand
CGACGGAGGCGGCGACGCGCGACGCGCGCGGCGCGGTGTTCAGGCGCGGCGCGAAGGCGACGCAGACGCCGGTGGATGGGGCGCTGAGCGAGGCGCAAAAAACGCGACGCGCGAGCGCGCTGGCGTCGCTGCGCGCGCACTGCGACGCGACGCGAGGGCAGAAGAGCGCGGTGATGCCGTGCGCGATCTGGCGGGCGACGAAACGGCGCGCGGAGGTGGTGAGACACCGAGGAAGGCATTTTACGCGATTCGGGTGCGCGCGCGGCGACGGCGTGTGGCTGAGCGCGGAGGAGTGCGCGTTTTTGGTGGAAACGGAGCGGTTGGCGCTGTTCTTCAGCGAGAAGGACGAGCGATGCGCGAGCGTGCGCGCGGTGTATCGCCTGATGGCGCGGGTGGGGGTGTCGCGGGAGGCGTACCTGGCGTACGCGCACGTGTGCCGGTTGGGATACGTGTGCCGACGGTTCGGGAGCGCGTGGACGATGGAGGCGAGGGCGAGCGATGCGGACTTGGTCGCGGCGACGGAGGGGTTGGGAATTTGGAAGCGCGCGCGAGAGGGCGAGGACGGTGCCGTGGACGACGATCGGGACGCGGTGAAGAGACGGAAAATCGCGCCGTCGACGCGCGAGATTAAAAAGACGCCGAGGCAGCGAGAATTACAGAGTCGGCGGTGGTGGTTCGCGTCTGGCGCGATCGAACACGAGTGGATCGGGCCGGAAATAGATGCGGCGATCGAGGCGAACGCAAAACCGCCGTATGCGATGACTTTGGAGTACGACGAGACGCCCGTGCGCGTGGCGCCGACGTTTCAGGTGTACCAACCGAATAGGAATTTTAGCAAAAAGTCACCAGACCCGGTGAGTTTTTACCTGTACGTCGCGTCGGAGCGACCACCGAACGGGCGAGAGACGCGATCGCTCATAGAGCAAGCGAATGGGAAGCCAGTGCGCGTGGCGAGCTGTCGACAGTCGACGGTTATGATGTTTACGCTGTCAGACGCCTGAAGACGAAATTGTAAAGTAAAATTCTGTTGGTAAAATTACACCGGGACGAATCGACGCGGATCTTCGGCGACGAAACGAAACGCACGCGGGCCGTCGAGCGCGTGCGAACGCACGGGCGAACCGACGTACCAAAACACCCAGCCCTTGCGCTCGCCACGCAAAATCGCCGCCGTCTCCGCGCCGCCGTCGTCGTACACGATCCTCAAAGATTTCAACTCCTCCCGCGCGGAATCATGCGCGTCGGCTCTCGAGGTAGCGGGTCGCGCGCCAAAGTGACGCCGGTTCGCAACCGAGTACCCGCTCTCTACGAACGCATGGACTTCTTCCGCGAGAAAAATCAAACGCGCCGCCGCGCCGCGCGCACTTAAATTACGTCGACCATCGGGCGCGCACGCGGCGACGTACGCCCTCGCGGGTTCCGCGTCTCGTAACACATCACCGAATCGTAACAATGCGTTGAACGCGATTTCGACGCGCACAAATTCGTCGAGCGATCCCTCGCGGAATATTCCAGACAGAAATTCTTCCTCCGTCGCCGCGCCGACGCGCCAAAGTTCGGTGAGGAATTCGGCGGCTCCGGCGATGGTTTCGTCGTCGCTCGAGTCGAGCAAAGCGATAACGCGACGACAAATGTCGTCCCGAAATGGCATGGCGTCGCTCAAAGTGGCGTACATCGCCGCGTAACTTTTTTGACACACGGCTGTCGTCACGATTCGCTCCGCGTAAGCGTCAAAGACGGAGACGCCTTCAATCGCGGTCAACATTTGACGCGTGGCACGTGGCGCGGTGTCCGGCGTCGAACGATTCAGCGCGGCGTTGAACGCGGCGACCGGATTGCTCACCGTCGTCGTCGTCGTCGCCTGCAACTTTCGCCAATCAGAGTCGTAATCGCGCGAATCGTCGCCGTCGACGGTCCATCGGTCCTCGTCCGTCTTTGGTAACACGACAACCTTCTTCAGCCCACGTCGTTTCTCCACCCCCTTTGCAGTCGGGTCTTTGACACGCTCAAACGCCAAGAGGCAGCACTTTTCAAAACTCGCAACGACGGATTCTTTCGCCGTCTTGATTCGGACGGGTAATCCGAATTCGTGATAACCGTCGCACACGTGGCGGAGCAATGCCTCCTTGACGCCGGCGCCGCGGAATTCGGGAAGCACGCAGAGTCGATCCACTTGTGCAGTGGTGAACACAGTATCTGGAGAAGAAAACGGATACGCCACCGTCGCGGTTTCGTCGCTCTGCAAAGCGCTCATCGCGACGTAGCCGACGGCGACGCCGGAATCCGTCAATTCGAGCTCGTAATACACGCCGTGCGGCTGCGGCGGCGCGGCGACGTAGTGATGCGCCGAGTACCCCCCGGAACACCAGCGTTCGGGCGTGGACGCTTTCAATCGCGCGGTCACGCCTTCGCGCAGCGTCACGTTGAACCCGCGCGTTTCAACGAAGGCGCGAACGGCGTCGCTGACATCCGCGAGTTGCTCCGCCATGGACAGCGTCAAGCGCTGTATAGGATCGCCATCGATCACCAATCGTTCGCGAGCACGCGCGATGAGTACGTCACCGTCGTCTTCGACGCGATCGGCGATGATGGCGATCGCGCGCGCGTGCTCTCGATGCCACGTTCTGCTCGCGCGCTCCTCTTCGTCTTCGTCTTCCTCCCCAGACCGCGCGCGTCGACTCGGATACAGCCTTCGCGCCGGGCAACGCGCGACCACCGCGTTAAACAACAGATTCGCCCTCAAGCACGACGCCTTCGTCGGCGCGGCACCGCGCGCGAGCGCGATGCCGACGTCTACGCCCTTCGGCAACGCGCTTCGAAACGCCGCAAACGTCTGCGTCGCCCGCGTCGTCCCCGTCCCTCCCAATTTCGCGCACACCACCACCACCCGCGTCGTCGACGTCCTCAAAACCTCCGCGCACACCGCTTCAACCATTTTCCTGCACTCCCGCGCGCTCTTATGATCGCCTCGCCAGCGATACGTCCCGTCGCTCGTCTCCGCCGGTTTCGTCCTCGTCAGCGTCGTCGTCGTCGTCTCCCCGACCTCTGGAAACACGCGCGTCGCCCACGCCCGCGCCTCCGCCTGATCGCTCGCGCCGAAGCACACCACGTGCGCGCGCGGCGCCATCACGCGTTCCAATCCAACGCCGAATCGTCGTCGTCGTCGTCTCGCGCTTCGTCGTCGTCGCCGTCGTCGCCGTCGTCTCTTCTCCCCTCGCTCGCGCGCGCGCGAAAGCACTTCGCGAGGTGCGCGAGCCCTATCGTCCGGCACTCCTCGCTCCACGCCTGCGCGAGCTGCGCGCGCTCGCGCGCCGTGAGCGGCACGACGACGCGGCGTCGCGCTCGAACGGCGTCGCTGAATTCGCGTTCGAGTTCGAATTCGTCCTCGAATCGCGCCGCCGTACGAACGCGGCGCCCGCGTCGCGCCGCGCGCGTCGCGCGCGCTCTCGCGCGCGTCCCCGCGGGCGCGCTCGAGCGCGTCGCGGCGCGCATGCGCGGTCGCGCGCGTTTTAATGACGCTCGAAGCGGCGCGACGCTTCGAGGCGGTGACGCGAATCGTCACTCGACGTCGCGCGCGCGCCCGATCGCGCCGCGCGCGCATGGACGACGCGCGCGATGCCCTCGACGCGCTCCTGACGGACGCGCGCGCGCAGCGAGCGCTCGCGGACGACGCGAGGTGCTTTCCCGAGTGTCGAGAATCGCGCGCGCGATCGAAATCGCTTCGCGAAATCGTCGCCGCGTGCGAAGCGCGACCGCGGTTGGGCGTCACGGACGCGCGAACGCGATTCAACGCGTCGCGCGCGACGGCGGACGCGACGCGCGGCGCGCGAGACGACGACGACCTCGATGGGATGGACCTCGGCGACGGCGCGGGTGTTGGGAAGACGACGACGACGACGACGACGCGAGAGGTCGAGCGCGAGCGCGCGACGACGCGCGATGAGGACACGGGAACGAAATTGTGGATGACGTGCGATGGGATCGTGTTCGTGGTGACGGCGGAGGCGTCGATGGGCGAGCGCGGGGGGGGGCGGGAGGCGAAGGCGAAGGCGAACGCGCCGGCGACGAGCGAGGACGCGACGACGGGCGAAGAGAACGAAAAGACGACGCAATGGCCGGAACCGAAGCGGAGGAACGAAGGAGGGAGCGGCGATAAATCGTTGGTCGGCGCGGTGAAGGCGCTGAGAGGGACGCGGTTGGAGGGCGTGGTGGACGAGATCGCGTCCAACGTCGAGCGGTTGGGGGCGAGCGGAATTTTTGTGGTTTGCGAACGCGTGGGGGATTCGGATAACGTGCGCGCGTCCAAAATTCGCGATGCGCTCGTGAAATTGACGGGCGTGGTTGGGAACAACGTGTTTTGCGTGCCCGAGGGCGCTCGCGAGGGGCTGAGCGCGGTGGATGGGGGACACGTGGACGCTGAAACCGGCGGATGGTTTAGCGGATCGAGCGGGAAGAAGACGGTGGCGAAAGATTTCCAGCTTCGTTTAGATAATTGGCAATTAGAGTGGCGGAACAGTCGAGCGAAAAAACTCAGAAACGCTGAATACGAAGCTATACGCCAGGAGACGCAGTTTTGGGCGATGTTTCTTCGCAAAGACGACGAGTGGCTCGCCGAGGAGCGCGAACGCGAGGAGGCGGGGAAAAAGGACAACGAAGCGGACGCAAAGGGCGATGAAGTGAGCGCCGACGGCGCCGAAACGTCCAAGATGGATAAAGTGGATAAAGAATCACTCGCGCGCGTCCATGAAACGGCTTCGTTGCTGGCGATTCACAAATTCCTCAAGACGGCGATCGAGGGCGTGCCCATGGCTGGCATTCCCGGCGCCCCGGAGATGGCTTGGAAACATTTTCAAAAATATCCCGAGCCCGAACGTGCACCGCTCATGAATGCCGTGTACTCACACAACGTCATTCAATACGCCGCGGCGCTCATGTTCGCTTGGCTGACGCCCGGACCCGTGGGCGCGCACGCGACGCATTTCATGAATCGCTTTCGTATTTCTCTCTTCTTCGCGTGTCTGTGCGGATCGTCGCCGTTAGATCCGACAGTGATCACCACCGCCATCGCGCTCGCGGCAGGGACGGATAAGGAAAATTTGCAGATGTCCCCTGTTATTCGTTTCATGAAAGACGACGTTGAGAGTGAGGTTTCGAGCGAGGACGAGGCGTCGGAGGACGAGGACGCGAAGCCGCGGATGGACATCGATGGCGTCGTGGATGTCAAATCGGCTTCGACATCGTCGCTCGATGAATCTTGGGGATCGCTCAATTCAATGTCGTCGTTAATGCAAGACGCTCTCGACCGCGCCGTCGCGGAAGGGAACGATCTCAAACGTCGAGCGTCAAAAATGCTGGTTGATTTCTTAAATTCTGGCAACCGAACCGTGCTGAAGAGTCGTCGACGAGCGATGAAAGCGGCGTGCGACGCAAAGGCTGACGCTATGCAACAAAAGAAAATGTCTTACGACGAAGCGGAGAAGATGGCGAAGAAGGTCTTCGATAGGGAGTTTTCTCGAGATGCAACAAAGCGCTTGACGACGCTCATATTTGGACCGAAATACTTTGCGTCGGTCACGGCGGATATAACGCAAGTGATCAACTCTTCGTTTACGACGTACATCGCGATGTCGTCGATCGATATTTTCTTACCCATGGTCGAAGAACACGAAGAGAAGATGCGGTTGAAGAAGGCGGAAGAGGAAGAACAGGCGAAAGCCGCCGCCGCCGCCGCCGCCGCCGCCGCAACAGCGGCGCTGACGACAAAGAATGGCTTCATTCACGTGACGCTCGAAGTCGAGAAAGATTGCGTGCGATGCACGCTCACCCCGACACCGTTACCGACGACGGTTGAAAAGTTGTTAAGCACGTCCAAGATCATCAGTGAAAAGACTGTGGCGTTGACGGCGAGCACGGCCGAGGCGGTATCGTCGAGCGCTGAAGCCGTGTCCACGTGGGCGTCAAAAACCACGGACTCGGTGCGAAAAGAAACCAATCGCGGTCTAGAGCTCGCTCAAGAAAACGCCAAGGCGAGCATCGAAAGCGCAAAAAGTGGTTTGGAAAACGTCGGTGCGTTCTTTGACAGAACGAAGACGACACTGAATTCGACCATAACGTCGAGCGCGACCTCCATCACCACCGTCTTTTCGTCGTTGAAGACGGGCGGCGACGCGAGTGCGAGCGATGGTAAGGTTTCTATCGACGTTCGTTCACTTCCGGTTCAGCGTATTGCCGCCGCGCTGGAAAACGAAGAAGTCGATCGCGTTATCGCTGACTCAAATTTGGTGCTCAAGATGCCCGCGGATTTGATCCTCTCCAAGGCGCTCGGTGATATTTACAAGGAAGTGCGAGCAGACGCCTCGGCGTTCGTCAAATACAAGGATGACGAGACCGTCTTGCGCGCTATCCAACGCCTGCTCGAGCTCGTCGTGGAAAGCGGTGACGAAGTCGCGATCAACGAGCTCATCAAACTCGGCGTCGTTCCGCGACCGAAATCCGCGGCGCAAGCCAAACTCGAGGCGTGGCGAGAAAATTTCCGCAAGCGTGAATCTGAACCCGCGAGTGCGATAAAGGACGACGCAAAGTCTAGTGAAGCAGCTGAGACACCGCCTCCATCGACTGCTTCGAAAATCATCCCAGAAGCCTTGCGATCCGCGTTCGCCGCGCCGCTGACGCTCTTTTCGCGCGCGTCGGCGTCCGCGCCGTCCGTCGACGCCGTCGACGCCGCCCCGTCGCCCGACGCCAAGATCGCCGTCGATGCCAAGGCCAAGGCGAGCGATTCGGCGTGATCCTGTAAAACTGTGTTGTTATAGCATGTATAGCATGTATGCAGTAATTTCATCGCGTCTGCGCGAAAACCCCAGATTTCAGTGTTGAGAGGGCCGATGTCCCCACGACGAAAGATCGCCACATCACGTCGCGCACACGCGTTCGCCATGCCCACGGTGAACCTCAACCGCGATGAACTCTTCGCCAGACTCGGTAAGACGTACACCGAGGATGAATTCGACGAGCTGTGCTTCGAGTTCGGGATCGAACTCGACGAAGTGACTTCGGAAAGCGCGATGAAATCAAAGTTTTTAGGGCAAGACGGCGATAAAACGAGCGCGAACGCGGACGAGAGCGACGACGTGATATACAAGATTGATATCCCGGCGAATCGTTACGATTTGCTGTGCTTGGAAGGGATCTCGCGCGCGTTGAATGTGTTTCGAGGGACGACGCCGACGCCGACGTTTCGAGCGCGCGAGCCGTCGAGCGGGACGCGGGAGCGGATGACGGTGAAACCGAGCGCGATGTTGGTCAGACCGTTCGTCGTGTGCGCGGTACTTCGAGGGCTGAAGTTTACCAAGGAGCGATACGAGAGTTTCATCGATTTGCAGGACAAGTTGCATCAGAATATTTGTCGACGCCGAAGCCTGGTGGCGATCGGGACGCACGACTTGGGGAAGATCAAGGGGCCGTTCACCTACGAAGCGCAGTTGCCGGAAGAGATCGAGTTTGTGCCGTTGAAGCAGGAGAAGTCGTTCAACGCTCGAGATTTAATGGAGTTTTACAAGGGAGATCAGAAATTGAAGCACTTTTTGCACATCATCGAGGACAGCGCCGTGTTTCCCGTGGTGAAGGATTCCGAGGGCACGGTGTTGTCGTTGCCGCCGATCATTAACGGTGCGAAATCGGCAATTTCTTTGGATACGACAGACGTCTTCATCGAGTGCACGGCGACGGATTTGAATAAGGCGAAGATTGTGCTGAACACAATGGTGACAATGTTCAGTGAGTACTGTGCCGAGCCGTTCACTGTTGAGCCGGTGGACGTCGTCGATTGCACCGGCAAAGAGACGACATACCCCGATTTTATGACTCGATTTGTCGACGCAGATGTTGATTACATCAATAAGCGCATCGGGACGTCGATCGATCGCCAAACGATGGCGGCCCTGTTGTGCCGAATGCAACTTCCGACCAAGCTCGGAGCGGACGAAACGACGCTTCGAGTGGAGGTTCCGCCGACGCGATCGGATATCTTGCACCCGTGCGATATCGCCGAGGACGTGGCGATCGCGCACGGATACAACAACATCGCGCGCACGGTGCCGAACACGTACACGATCGCATCCCAACAACCCATTAACAAGTTTTCAGACGCTGTGCGAGGCGAGGTGGCTCGCAGCGGCTTTAGCGAAGTCTTGACATGGATTTTGTGCTCGCACGACGATAACTTTGCGAACGTGCTTAGAGAAGATGACGGCAACAGCGCAGCAATCGTAGCTAACCCGTCGAGTTTGGATGTGCAAGTCGCTCGTAACAGCCTCTTGCCCGGCGCGCTGAAGGCGTTGGGGGCAAACAAGGATGCGCCGTTGCCGGCAAAATTGTTCGAAGTTGGTGACGTGGTGGTGCTCGATCCCGAGGCGGACGTCGGCGCGCGCAACTCTCGAAGACTACTGGTTCTCTATAGCAACGTTCAAAGTGGTTTCGAGGTCGTTCAAGGCGTGTTGGATCGCGTCATGCAAGTTGTCGGCATCGCGAAGTTTGACGGCTCAGACTTTGGCTATCAGCTCCAAGAATCGAATGAGCCGACGTATTTCCCGGGCAGGCAGGCGCACGTCATGCGGAATGGGAAGAAAATCGGCGTGTTCGGTATCGTCCATCCCGACGTCTGCGCGAAGTTTGACATCGTCAGCCCGACGAGCGTGCTCGAGCTAGAATTAGAGCCTCTCATGGCCAGTGTGTGAATAAAAAACGATTCTCATTCTATTAAAGTAATACGCTTTTGCTATGATGGTATCTGATGTGCTATCACTTTCTCTTACCCTTGCGCTTCATCTGCGTCGTTTTTTTCGCTGGAGGAGTCTTGCTACCGGAGAGATTGTACGAGCCCGGGGCGAGCGCCGGGGACTTGCTTCCAGTCACCGGCATGGCTCCTCCGATCCCGCCGAGCTGCATCGCGGCCCCACCCGAGGCTGGGGAGTAGCTGCCGATTTGTTGGAACTGCGCCATACTTTTCGCATCCTTCTTTCCAGGCATGCTAGAGCCTGGAATCCCCCCGCTCGGCGTGCGAGCGAGTCCACCCGCCGCTGACGAGGGCACGCCCGACCGCCCCGAGGCGACGCCGCCCATCGGTAGCATTGTTCCGAGTCGTTGACCACCGGGCATGACACTACCGTTTCCGGTAACGCCGCCAACGGGACTATCATCCGCCAAACTAAGCGGCTGCTGCGTCGGTCCGCAGATTGACTGCACTTCTCGCCACGATCGATGCGGCGCGTTTCGACGACTCTTGTTCATCCCCAATCGCTCCATCTTTGCCGCTTTTCGAATCTTCAGGTGCTTGGCCATGACGGCGCATGAACGATCGAAATGAATGCGAACGGTTTCGTCCTCCACCGGAAGCGCACGCGCCATAAGCGTCCGCGCGCTGCCTTTGTTGAGGTCGAGCGCGGCGATGGCTCTTTGGTCTTGCTGCTGTTCGGCGACTTGCGTGAGATGGGAGAAACGCCAGCGGCAGTGATCGATGCGATGATACGTGCCCTTGATCGGTGTGCTCGCGGCGAACGCGTCGGTGATGAGGGCCCAGTTGGAACCAAATTCGTGCACGATGGCGCACAGCAGTTGGTCCTCCATGGGCGACCAAGACCGCATGGCACCTGCGCGTCGCTTCTTCTTCGCGTCCTTGCGGCGTCTGTCGTCCATCGGTCCAGTGCGCTTGGGAATGGGTACACCGAAATCCATATCGACCTCGTGACCAGGAACACCGAATTGAATGTACTCTCCACGCTTGTTCTTGCGACGACGACCCTTGATGTCCACCATGTAACCCTCTTCGTCGAAGTAATGACCGCGAGCGGCGGCGGCGGCCAAAAACGCGCGGCGCTGCTCCATCGTCTCCCGATGCGCCTCTTCCTCGGCTTGGTAACGAGCCGCTTCGACGAGCGCGCGCGCGCGCTTGCGCTCGTTTTCTTCCCAACCTCGTAAACTGCGCTCGTATTCCGCAAACTTTTGAGCCTCGATTTGCATCGTTTCCCTGAAGGCGCGTTCGTTCAACATCGGCACAGCGTCGTAAATCACCGGCATGAACTCTTCCACGAGCGGCGGCGTGGGAGGAGCCAACAGGTCCATGTCCAGATCCATACCGTCGATCTCTAGAGCCTCCGCCAACGCGATGCGATCAGCCTTGGCGTCACCGTCCGCGTCTTCGTCTTCGTCTTCGTCTTCGTCGTCCTTCTTCTTTGAACCTCGTCCGCGCTTCGGCGTCGCCTTTGGCGCCCCCTTGCTCTTCTTCGCCGCCTTCTTGGCCTCTTTCTCGCGCTCCTTCTGCTCTTTCGCCTCCTTCAGTTCGATAGCGTCCTTCACCAAATCGCGTTTCATCTCCACCATGGCTAGATACAGCTTATTCGACGCCCAAGAGTTGATGATTCGCATCCCCGCCGGCGGCGGCGGCGTCGACGCGAGCGTCGCAGTCGGCGACAACTCAGCATCACCAGTCGGTGTCAACGTCGCTTGACGTCCCAACTTTTCGCCCGCATCACCCTCTTCACCCCCATCATCCTCGTCGCTCTCCGTCTCCATCTTGATCTCTTCACCATCCGCCGAGCCGTTCTCGCTTCCTTCGTCCTCGTCCTCGACGAGCTCGCCCGCGTTCGGCAGCGGCCGCTCCTTCGCCCGCTCCCAAGCCTCGGCCCAGAACTCGGCGACGTCGGCGGCGATCATGGCGCACCGCGTCTTCCTCCGAGTCACCTCCTGCTCTTCTCGATCCTTCGGCGCGCCCTCGCACGAAGCCGCCAGATGCGACACCTGCCTCGACGTCTCCTGCTTCCAGTCGCGTTCGCTCGCAAAGTCCCGCGCCAACCACGTCATCTCCATCATCACGTACTCCCAATGACTCTTCCTCCGGCTATCATCGTGCGTTTTCACGTTCGCCCGCGCGTCCAGCGCCTTTATCTTCTCCCGAATCGCCTTCGCTCGCGCGACGAGCATGTCCTCGTCTCGCAACCGCCGCCGTCGCGCCTCCCCCGTCTCGTCCGCCGTCTCGTCCACCGCCGACGTCGACGCCCCCCCGCGATCGCGCGCCATCGCGCTCGATCACCGTCGCGTCCTCCACCGAGCGCTACCGTCGCGAATCGCGCGTCCGCGTCAGTCTCTCGCTCGTCTCTCGCGTCTC
>Ga0315330_10003237_pt1 | contig 11163 bp, 8 predicted proteins | sample M140m34915metaG_FD_203453 | JGI IMG/M metagenome (GOLD analysis project Ga0315330, IMG submission 203453) | Ammonia-oxidizing marine archaeal communities from Monterey Bay, California, United States - M1 40m 34915 | ecosystem: Environmental > Aquatic > Marine > Intertidal zone | place: USA... | reverse complement strand
CGCTCGACGCCGTGGAGGACAAGTCGTTGTACGAATGGAACTCGTTGGTTAACAAAGTCTTTTGGAGAGGGAGCGATTACGCGTTCTTGACGCCGTCGTACCCGGATTTTGCCTCGACGTCCGAAAAATTTTTGCCATGGTTGATGGAAGAGGCGAACAAAATGAAAGCGATGAAGATGTTGTTGCGAAATAGTGACGTCGGTCCGCGCTTTAGGGCGGTTCTGATGTCGAAGTTGCACCCCGAGCTCATCGACGCCAAGTTTTTCAACTGGAAAAATCAGTCGAGCGAGCGCGACAAGATGGCCGCCGAACTCGGTATTGACGCCACGGAACGCTTAACTGAAGAGGCGCTGGGCAAATACAAGTATCATCTCGACCTCGGCGGTGGTGGAGGGACGACGTGGAGCGGACTGATTCCCAAACTCACCATGCCGGGCGTGCTGTTGCACCACGAGACGTCGATGAAGGATTCGTACTTTGACACTCTGAAGCCGTGGGTGCACTACGTGCCCGTCGCAGAAGACCTACACGATCTTGCTGAACGCGTGCGATGGCTCGAAACCCATCCGACCGCGGCGCAGCGCATCAGCGCCAACGCCAACGACTGGGTTCGCGACTTCCGACGCCTGCGATCGCTCTTGGCGTACAACTATCGCCTTCTCGCCGTTCCGCTGTCGCTCTCCCTCGACGCCAAGCCGTTACCGTTATTTGCACCCTCCGCGAGCGTCCAAGCGACGAAATCCGAAGCCGAAGCCATCGACGCTGACCTCGCGTCGCCGCAACATCGCGCCGCCGTCGCCGCCGCCGGCGCGTCTCGCCGCCGTCGCGCGTCGGCTCGCCCCGCGGCGCGCGACACCCCCCGCGCGCCGTCGCTCTAGTCCTAGAACACCGTCCGTTAGTTTATCACGCACCACTTCGTTCATCGCGCGCGTCGCTTTCGCGCCCGCTCGCGGCCGTCTCCTTCTTCTCTCCTCTCTTCGCGCGTCCGCGGCGGCTCGCGGTCCCGGTCCTTCTCAAGATGTCCCGCCCGATCGACGCCCACTTCGATCGGCATCGCGCGACGCGCGCGTGGACGTTGGACGCGCGATGCGACGCCGCGCGCGCGCGTCGACGCGCGGTGCGTTCGCGTGCGTTCTGTTCGCGCTGCTCGCCGCGGTGTGCGCGCGCGCGAGCGATTACTACGCCGCGCTCGGCGTGTCGCGCGGCGCGGAGGAGTCCCAGATCAAGCGCGCGTACCGAAAGCTCGCGCTGAAGTACCACCCGGATAAGAACCCGAACGACGAGCGCGCGAAGAAAAAGTTCACGGAAATCTCGCAGGCGTACGAGGTGCTGAGCGATAAGGAGAAGCGGTCGATATACGATCGGTACGGCGAGGACGGGGTGAAGCAACACGAACAGAGCGGCGGACGAGGCGGCGGCGGGGCGCAAGATATCTTTAGTCAGTTCTTCGGCGGCGGTGGACCGTTCGGAGGATTCGGGGGATTCGGAGGAGAACAGGAAGAACCGGAAACGCCGAAAGGGACGACGATTAAGGTTGATTTGGGGATGACGGTGAAGGAAATTTATCTCGGGGCGACGGCGCCGGTGACGCGGGAAAAGTTGGTGACGAAGAGCGCGAGAGGGACGAGGAAGTGTAACTGCCGACAGAAGCTCGTGACGCGACAAGTCGGACCGGGGATGTATCAGCAGTACACCGAGCAAACGTGCGAGGATTGCCCGAACGTTAAATTGGTGCGCGAGCGCGCGGATCTAAAAGTCGAGGTCGATCCGGGCGCCCCCGTCGGGCACGAAATTCTATTTTTTGAAGAAGGCGACGCGATGATCGATGGCGACCCCGGAGATTTGCTCTTCGTCGTGCAAACTTTGGAGGATAAAGAGAACAGGATCACGCGCGTCGGTAAGAGCGATTTGCACATGACGTACGAAATTACCCTCGTCGAGGCGCTCAACGGATTTTCTAAAATCTTCAAGCACTACGACGGCCACGACGTCGTCATCGCTCGAACCGGGGTGACGGTACCTTTCGACAAAATGACGCTCAAGGGCGAAGGCTTGCCGAAGCACAATCAATTCAAAAAGTTCGGTGACATGTTCATCACGTTTCAAGTCCAGTTCCCGGCGTCGTTGGACCAGAAGCAACGCGACGTCGTCTCGAAGACGTTCGCCTCGTCGAAATTTGTCGAGGTCGGCAAAGTGGTCGTATAAATCAATTACAACGTTGCGATGGTATATTTCACCAATAACCTATCGATTCTTGGATGATGTTAAACGTTCTTATTATTTGTTCTTCACCGTCTCGCGCGCTTGAAACGTTGTGTCGCGATTTCACGTCGGGAGTCGCGCTTTTACTTGAGCAGCAAATCCAGTTCGATTCGCGAAAAATCGACAGTCGCCGGCGACGTTTCGAGCTTCTTCCCCTTTCTACCGCCCATCGTCGTCGAACCGAGGATCAAGCTCGCCTCGACGTTGGCCGTGAAGGCGGTCTTGTCGCCGTCGTGCAGCTCGAGATTCCTCTTCACGCAAAAGCCGTTTTGCATCGCCGGAGACGTCACGCCATTCGTCGTCAAAAACTGAAACCCGACGTACGGTTCGTGATCCTTGTAATCGAAGTTCCCGCTCACCTTCAGCTGCACCGCGTCCAAATCGAACGTCTTCTCGTAAAACACCGTGTGCTTGCGCGTGTCGAGATTAATGTCTCCGTTGAACCACGAATCCGTCACCTTCCACTGCAGGTTGGGCTTGTAATTGAAGACCTCCTTCCCGAACGCCTCTCCATCGTTCGCCGCCTGCAGCGGCACGTCCGTCCCCGCCGTGACGACCACGTCCGGCGCGATCGGTATCCGCAATCGAAACTGCTTTCGAATCCGCAGCAGCACCTCGGGCGCGCTTCCAAACTTGACGTACTTTTGCAGCGAATCGAGCCCGCTCTCCACCTTTCCCGTCAAGTCTTCCAGCGTGTCGACCGCGGCGTCGCGCGCGTCTTCCACGTGCTCGTTCCACGATTGTTGCTTTCGGTTCATCGTCGCCGCGCTCGAGCGTCTCGCGCCTCGCGCCTCGCGTCGGGGCGTCGGGGCGTCTCGGAATCCGGTTGCGCGACCGGACGTCGACCGCGACCGCCCGGACGAGTCGCGAACGGTCGACGCGACCCGCAGACGGCGACGGCGACCCGCGGACGGCGACGGGCGCGATGGACGATAGAAAAAGTGCGCGCGATGACGAGCGATGACGGCGACGACGCGACGACGCGACGCGCGCGAGGGAACGACGCGACGACGCGAGGACTGACGGCGACGACGACGGGACGAATTGCATCGTTTGTAGAAATCGGTATCGGGTTGACGAGCTTTGGATGCGGATTCACCGCGCTCGGGGTGGTGTTTTTCTTCGACCGAGGGTTGTTAGCGATGGGGAATCTGATGTTCCTGTCGGGGGTCACGCTCACGATCGGGCCGAAGCAGACGGTGAAGTTTTTCGTGAGGCCGAGGAACCAACGCGGGGCGTTTTGTTTTCTCTTCGGGCTGGCGTTGGTGCTGTACGGGTGGCCGTTTATCGGGTTATTGGTGGAAGGGTACGGGTTTGTGGCGCTGTTTAGTGCGTTCTTCCCGACGGTTTTGATATTTTTAAAGAGGGTTCCGGTGTTGGGGTCGTTTCTGTCGCTTCCGGGCGTGAAACACGTGACGACGAGCATCATAGGAAAATCGCAAACGCTGCCGGTGTGATTGCGTTCGCGGGGCGAAGGCGGAACTACCTAGAATAATAAGAATCATTGTTGTGAATGGATGAATGTCATAGGGCGTATCTATATCTAGCGTTGTGTCGGCGTTGTCGTGTGTGTGTGCACGCGTGCGCGCGCTCGCGCGATTTACGCGCAGGCGGATGAATCCGCCGTGACGGTGTCGAACGCGGCTTCGTCGTCTTGCGCAGCTAATCGTTCCAGCGCTTCGATCGCGCTCGTACCGAAACCTTTCGGTTCACGGCTGGAGACGGAATCAACCACGAAGTCAAGCGTCACGATAGCCACTGCCGGTGTCGGCAAGCGCTTCGCGAACGGAACGTAAACGTCGGCGTACGGCGCTCGATGCGCGGACTTGTTGGGAGCCATATCGACGACGACGACGACGGGAGAGTTCCTCGGGGACGAGGGCGACAATGAATCGCCGATGTCTTCGATTCGCGTCACCACGGCGCCATCGGCTCGAGCGAATTGCATGTTCATCTCGAGCTGATTCGAGTCGCGAAATTTGCCGAGATAGACGAAGTGCCAGGTCGAGAAAACTTTTGCGCCAGGGTTCTCTCGCGCTCGTTTCGGTCCACCGAGATTTCCGCACGAGTCGCCTTGGATCTCGAACGCATCTTCATCCACGCAGCGTTGCTGTTCCAAACACGATTTCACCCACGCGCTGCTCAAGATCCAGCACCCTTGGATGAGCGCTTCGTAAAATTTGGCGCTCTTCTTTCGTAAAACCATGCTTCCGGAATCAACCTTGCCTTTGCCGAAGACGACGTGCGTCGTTTGAGGCGAAAACATCGACTCATAGACGAAGTCAAACTGCTTGCAGAACTTTTCCAATTCCTTCTTTTCGGCGTCAGACAAGAGAGAGCCGCACACGCGAGTCTCGCGCGTCGTCTTGAGAAGTTCGTAGCTGGAATCCGAAGGATCGATGGAAACGAGCGACTTTTGACGCTTTGTCGCAGACTTGCCGTTCGTCGGCGCTTGTGCGCGCTTCAAACTGGGCGCTCTCGTAGCCGGTCGCTGCGCGGGCAGAAGCGCGAGAGGAAGAGTCGAGTGCGCCGGGCACGAAATTGAAAAGTGCTCGCCGTCGTACGTCGTTCCCTGAACCAGTCGCGCGCACCAAATATGATACGATTTCTTGCATCTCGATTCGCTGCACCCCGACGGAGCACCCACTTTCTTGCAGTAGGCACACTTCAGACTTTTCGCTCTCCGGACCTCCGCGCAAACGTTCGTCAAGCCTCCGTCGACTGAGCTCACGACGAGCGGCGCCCAAAGCGCGCACGTCGTGTGACAGTGTTCCACGACCGTTTTCCTCGAAATCTTCTCCTCGAAACGTTCGACGCTTTCCCCAACCTCGCTCCCACGCTTGCAAAACGCGCACGGATGGCGACCCTGGACGGCAGCGTTCGGATCGATCACCGCTCCCGTCCACGGCGCGCGCGTCTCCCTCTCCACCGTCTCCTCCGTCGCCGTCGACGCTTCTTCTAATTCCCCCACCAACTCCTCAAACGCCCCGTTCCCACGTCGCCCACCTCCGTTTTCATCTCCAAACGCACGCGGTAGCGTTGGAAGCTTTCGCATGTTCGCCATGATCTCCTTCAACTGCGACACGCTCGTTCTTCGCTGCGGCGCTCGCGCGTTGTGCTTCCTCAGCTGCGTCGCCGGAATCTGTGACCCATACGGCACTTCCGTCTCCATCACCGACGCCACCGCCGCCAAAACGTTCGTATACGCGCTCACAATCTTCTCAAACCGCTCATCCTTCCGCGACTCTCGCTTCGTGCACGGCGCTCTGCACGTCGGGCACGGCTGTTTCCTATCGAACAACGTCTTCGCGCACGCCGCGCAAAAATAATGCGAGCACGCCAGCTTCGTCGGCTTTTTCGGCAGGCTCAGGCACACCGCGCAGCACAAGTGTTGTCCGAGCGCGTCCAGCGACGTCGTCAGCGTCGTTTTCGCCGTCTCCAGGCACGCGTCCAGCGTCATCCTTCGGTGCCTCGTTTGAATTCAATCGAATGCAATCCACCACCGTTTCCTCGTTTCCGCCTCGTTTCCGCGTCGCGTCGCGTCGCGTCGCGCGCGCGCGTCGACGGCGTCGCGTCGCGTCGCGCGCGCGTCTCGTCGTCCGTCCTCGCGCGCCGTCGCGCGTCGCGCTCTCCCGTCGCGCGCGCCGCCGTCTGTCGCGTCCGAGAGCGTCTTCTCGGACGCGCCGATCGATCGATCGGATCGATCGATCGATCGAATGATCGGCACTCGGCGACGATGATGATGATGATGAGGACGACGACGATGAGGACGACGACGACGACGACGACGCGCGCGAACGCGCGCGCGACGAAGCGACGAACGACGCGCGTCGCGACGCGCGCGCGCGCGAACGGCGAACGAGGAACGTCGGCGTCGGCGGCGTCGACGTCGCGGGACGACGGGCGTAACCGTATCGGGGAAATCGTCGCGACGACGGCGAGCGCTTTGGCGCTCGCGATGGGCGCGCCGGACGCGCGGGCGATCGACATGCAAATAGTGGATTCGACGACGTCCGAGTACATGCGACGACGGGACGAGGCGGCGAGTTTTAAGTGCTCGGGCGGGATGTTCGATTGCGATTCGGATAGACGAGAGTACGCGCGCGCGCAGACGGAGCGCCTGCGAGCGAGAATCGCGACGAGGGATCCGGAGATGGACGCCGAGGAGGCGTTGAAGTCGTGCACGGTGGAGGATCCGTGCACGGATAACGTGCTGCAGGCGGCGTTCGCGGGGGTGCAAGGCTTGACGACGAGCGAAAAATTGGAAAAGATGGGACGACCGACGGACGCGGTGAATTCGTCGAGTCAGTATTTCGGTTTTTGAAAATGAATGCGGCGTGTAATCGAATCAATCTAAACATCTATGCTTCTATTAGGTGCGTGGCTTCGTCGACCGCGCTGTCTTCCTCGCGCAGCTCGCCCCAAGACGTGCCGACGGCGAGTTTGATTGGCGTCGGCACGGCGAGTTTGATCGCGTTCTCCATGACGTTCTTCACCGCTCGCGCGCACTCTGGGACGTAGTCTTCGTCGACTTCGAACAAAAGTTCGTCGTGGATCTGTGCGACGAGAGTGACGCGCTTTTTATTCACTGATCCCGGCGCGACGTCGTTTGCAAATCTTCCCGCGCCGACGGCGCTCGTCCATCGCAGCATCGCCGTCTTCATCATGTCCGCGGCTGTTCCTTGAATGATCGTATTCACAGCTTGCCTTTGCGCCTCGCTGCGTTCGCTGAAGACTTTGGAGTGGATTTTCGGCAACGCGCGATGTCGACCGGACATCGGAAGCGTCACCGCTCCGGTTTGTTCCGCGCGTTGCAACACGCGAGTTATCCATTGATTCACCTTTGGAAACGCTCGATGAAACGCGGCGATGTATCCCTGCGCCTCGCTCTTCGGTACGCCGAGTTTTTCGGCCAAACCCGTGGCGTGTTGGCCGTACACGATTCCGTACGCCGTGCGCTTGGCGATGTCACGCGTGCTCTTTTCCGCTGGCGCGTCGAGCGGTAAGCCTTTACCGGCGTTCCAAATCGCCACGAACACGTCGCCTTTCGCCTGTCGTAACAGCGATATGAGGCGATCATCGCCGCTCAAGTGTGCCAAAACTCGCAGTTCAATTTGACTGTAATCCGCCGCGATGAATGTGCGCCCGGTGGGTGCGACGAAGCAGTTTCGCATCGTTCCCCGACCTACTTGCTGAATGTTAGGATGACTCGAGGACAATCTCCCGGTCGCCGTCTTTGTGTTGTTCCATTGCGTGTGAATTCTGGCGCGACCGTCGGCGGCGATGACGGCTGATTTGTCGTAATTGTCGCACATCGCTCTTTCTTTCAACGCGCCTCGATGATTCAACACGATTTGTGCGAAATGATGATGCTTCACTAGCGACTGCAGGACTTCGACACTCGTCGATAAATGGCTGGACTTGGAACCTTTCATCGCGTGCGCGCTCGGCGTCGGTAGCTTGAGCTTGTTATACAAGACGTCGGCGACTTGCTGCGCGCTCGCCAAATTGATGTCGACTCCGATGCACTTTTGGGCCTCGCGCTCAAGCTCTTCGACGCGACGATTCGCGGCCCGTCTCTGCTCGTCCGCGCGCGTCCGATCGAACCCAACACCGTGGTGTTGAAGCACGCCGAGAGCGACTGCGACTTTGGCTTCGACGTCTCGCGCGAGCGGGGCGTCGCCTCGAGGGACGAACGAAAGCGCCGCGGTCAAGTCGGATTGAAAACACCCGAGCGCGTCGCTCCATGATGCATCTTTACACGCGCCCGTGTCCGCGATGCCCCCATCGTAGGCGCGATCGGGATTGGCCAACCACGCGTCGATGCGACAATCGACGACGCGCGTCGTCGACGCGTCCACGCCAGTCACGCCCGCGTCCATCGCCGCGTGAACGATGTCTTGCGCGTGATACGTCACAACTCGACACTTCGCAAAAATCTTTTCTAAACGCGCTCTCGTCGTCGCGCGGTTCGCGGCGCGCAAAAAAAACGCCTCTCCCGTCGACGCCATCACCGCGCCGAAACCGAGCACCGCTCGATCGACGGCGGACGCGTCGTCGTCGTCGCCATCGTCAGCATCACCACCGACCGCCGAAAGAGTCGCGAAGCGTTTCGCCGCCTTTTTCGCCGCCTTCTTTTCGTTCGCATCGACGTCACGAAAATTCGAACTGTACCCGAACCAAATCTCCAAGTCTCCCGCCACGCGCGCGACGTCTCTTCGCAGCACGCCGAGCGCGCACGTCGCGTCCTCGCCGCCATCCTCCAACGCTCGATCGAACGCCTCTCCGCTGTGGTCCGCATCGCACCACGCCGCATTTTTCTCGAAATCAATCCCCTCCATCGCGTCTCCTCGTCCGGTCTCGAACGCCAACGCCATCGCCTCCGCCTCCGCGCTCGGTTTCGCCTTCGCCTTCGCCTTCGCCTTCGCCTTCGCCTTCGCGCGTCGCTTCTCGCCGCCTTCGCGCGTCGTCGTCGTCGTCGTCGTCGCCGGGCGTTTCCGCGTCGCCGACGCGTCGGCGTCGACGAACACCGGCGCGACGGTCGTCGTCGTCGTCGTTTCCGTCGCGTCGCCGGGCGGCGGTTTGGTTTTCCATCGCCATCGAAACGTCGCCATCGCGCGCCGTCGCGTCGCGCGCGCCGCTCGCGCGTCGCGACGCCGCGAGAACTACGCGCGATACGCCTCGCGCGCGCGCGTGACGGCGTCGGCGCGCGATGGCGTCGCGTCGCGTCGTCGCATCGTCGTCGCGAAGTGCGGTGACGCGCGCGTCACATCGAAGCGACGCGCGCGTTCGCCGCGCGACGCTTCGACGGACGCGACGGACGCGCGCGCGCGCGTCTTCAGCGCGCGCGTCGTCGTCGCGTGCGCGATCGCGATCGCGATGGCGTCCGGACGCGCCGGGACGCCGGCGGCGACGCTCGGGACGCTGCGCGCGCACGACGCGAAGCGCGCGCTCGCGGTGGATCGGTTGATCCTGGGGGCGTCGCCGCTGGCGGGAATATACCGCGGCGTCGACGCGAGCGAGGCCGCGGCGACGGTGCGCGCGGCGCTCGACGTCGGGTTCACGCGGTTCGACACGGCGCCGCACTACGGGTTGGGGCTGAGCGAGACGCGCCTGGGCGAGGCGCTGCGAACGCACGCGAAGAAGGCGGTGAAGGTGTACACCAAGGTGGGAAGGGTGATGAAACCGATGGATGAAGTGACGGAAAGCGAACGCGAGTCGGTGGTCGAGTGGGGGAACGTGCCGGGAAACGACGGGTGCATATTTCCAGACGCCCCGCGAGACGTGTTGCCCGTGCTCGATTATTCCGCGAATGGGTTCGTGCGATCGCACGCCGATAGTTTAAACAGGCTTGGGATTGATAGAATAGAGGGATTGAGGATTCACGACGCCGAGACGCCCGAAAGGTTCGAGGCGGCGACGACCGGGGGCGGCGTGCGCGCGTTGACGGCGCTTCGCGACGCGGGAACCATTTCAGAGGTATCGCTCGGGATGAACGACGCCTCGTACGTGTTGCGAATGATTCGCGAGAATCCCCCAGGAACGTTCGACTCGGTCATGATGGCCGGTTCGTGGAACTTGCTCGATCAAGACGGTCTCGAAGTCTTGCTCGAGTGCCAAGCGCGAAACATCAAGGTGCACAACGCCGGCGTCTTCGCCAGCGGCGTCCTCGTCGGCGGTTCGCACTACAAGTACGGCCCCGCTCCCGACGAGATCAAGCGGCGCATCGAAAAGTGGAACGTCTTGGCGCGCGCGTACGACATCCCTCTCCCCGCCATCGCCCTCGCCTTCGCCCTCGCTCCCGAAGTCGTCGACTCGTGCGCCGTCGGCGTCAAGTCCCCCGACGAGGTCGCCCAATCCGTCGCCTGGCTCGCCGACGCCGCCCGCGTCCCGCGCCAGCTTTGGCTCGACGCGTTTTCTCAAGGTTTACTCGCGTGGATCCCGTCCTAGGCCCTCGTTCGTCGCGACGACCACGTAATTCAGAAACTTTCGGAAACGCTCGTGCCCACACCCGATCTCGCCTTTTCGCGCGCGAAGATCTCCGCTGACGGGGATCGATCTGGGGAACATTTCGACACATCGCGACGCGCGGTGATGCGCGCGACGACGCGCGCGCCCTCGCGACCGCCGAGTCGGTTGCGGCGATCGTCCGTCGACGCGCGCGACGACGCGCGCGCGCGCGCGTCGTCGTCGTCGTCGTCGACGTCGTCGGAGGGACGGCATCGCATCTCCGCGCGCGACGCATCGTTCGGCGCGGGCGAACGAGACGCGGGCGACGACGCGCGCGCGGCGACGCGAGATGACTGCGCGATGATGGAAGACGACGCGCGAACGTACGAGACGGACGATAGCGACGGGAGCGACACGGTGACGGCGCTGATCGAGAGAACGACGGAGACGGAGAAGATTACGCGAGATTACTACGCGACGGAGGATTCGGCGCGCGAGCGAACGGGAGACGCGAACGCGAGCGATGCGATGATCGAGGCGTTGGAGGGGAAGATAAAGGCGTGCGAAGGCGCGAGCGCGTCTGGGAAGGGGGCGCAGGCGCTGTATGCGAAGAAAGCGGCGGCGGAGACGGCGATGGGGAAACTCTCCGACGCGTTGACTTCGTCTAAAAGAGTGATCGAGATAGCGCCGCTCTGGTTTCGTGGTTACGTGCTGCTCTCCGAAGTGACGTTGCGACAGTGTTGCGACTCATCATCGGTGAACGACGTGGACGCGGCGAAAGAAATCGCAAAGGCGGCGCTCGAGAGAGCGCTTTTTTTGGAACCAAACGTCTCGAAAGATTCAAAGTTTCTTAGTTTATGCGCGAAAATTGGCGCCATGTCGGCTTCATAGGTCGCCGGCGCGCGGGTCGACTTTAGGTTCGACATTTAGGTTACGACGATAAGACGCGTC
>Ga0315330_10003235_pt1 | contig 11167 bp, 11 predicted proteins | sample M140m34915metaG_FD_203453 | JGI IMG/M metagenome (GOLD analysis project Ga0315330, IMG submission 203453) | Ammonia-oxidizing marine archaeal communities from Monterey Bay, California, United States - M1 40m 34915 | ecosystem: Environmental > Aquatic > Marine > Intertidal zone | place: USA... | reverse complement strand
CCAACATTAGATATTATCATTTCAAAACGATTCTCACCCCAATTTTCGGATAAATACCATTTTCTATATTTTTCAACATTCATGATAGACTTTTCAAAAAAGTCAACGTTTTGCAAAACTTTTTAGAAAAGTTTATTTGACCCATACAGGCACGTGATTCTCCTTGACACTGTTTAAAGTTTCTAAAATTAGTTTTAGGCGACTTTTAAGTACCGCATTTTCTTTTTTTAACCGTGTATTTTCCTGGTGGGCATTTCTATTTATATTTATAAGCATTTCTACACCTTTGCGAATGTTAAACACTGGTTTGTGTGATTCGGGAGATTTGACAGATAATTGTTCAAGAGCTTGGCAAAGTTCGTCCATAATTCAACAATATTTAATATACTTATATACATTTTTTAATACGATCATTTGTTGATGCGCCCCTCCCCCCGCGCACGGCCCCCGCGCGCATCAACAAATGATCGTATTAAAAAATGTATATAATGGTACTATAAAAATACATATTATGGCAGATTTTATGGCACGATGTGTAGAAGTGGCTTCACAAAGTCCTGACCATAATAAACATGTAGGATGTGTTCTCGTAGATAGTAATAATAATATTATTTCCGAGGCCTGTAATGACCTTGTTGATGGTCTGCAATGTAGCGAATCACGTTGTACAAGGCCTCACAAATATAAATGGATAGAACACGCAGAAAGGAATGCTATTTATAAGGCTTGTCGAGAGGGGAAATCATTAATGAATGCGACGGCTTATATTAATTGGTGGCCTTGTGTGGAATGTTGTCGCGCGTTGATACAGAGTGGTATTACCAATGTTGTGTCACCTCAAAGGCCGGATTTGAACCATCCGCGATGGGGAGATGATTTCCGCCTGGTGTTTCAAATGTTTGATGAATCCGGCATGAAATATGTATTTTTAGAAGACGAATAGATATTCAAGTAGGACGCATATTTTGAAGACATCTCCGATTAATACGAATGGTCCTTTTGTATTTCTTAATTTCTGCTTTTAATACTACTGTTTCTCTAAAAGTTATGACCAATTCCTGTTTCAATTTATTACAGAAATATTTTGAAACAGGAATGGACATCTTTGTGTTTTCCTCAATGTCCTTTATCTTTTGTTTTAAAATTTGTTCTATTTTTATCTTGTATTTGAGTCTTAGTTGAGAATATTTTATTTCTATTTTTATTTGGTTAATTTTTTTAATTAATGGACGAGAACGGCGCTGATAACTAGCCAATGTTATCAACTTGATAACATTGGCCACCGAAACAGGGCGAGAAGTTCTACAAAAAAGACAATTGGAAGGAGGCACAAAATTATCTAAAAAATGCTTTGCCTCTAAGACTTGTTCAATATTAGAGATACGCTTGCAAATATAGTTCCACCGTTCAAGGCTGGTATCAAGTAGGCTGTAAAAAGCGGTTACGGGGTATTCATTTCGAATACTCATCGCGTATTCGAACTGTTCTAACCAAGTATACAAAGATAATATATCAAATTCAGAGGGGACGAATAATCGAAAAGACATTTAATTTAATTTTTAAAAGTTTATACTTCCGAATGGCAAGTAATTATACGTCAAATTTGAACAAACTAGAGAAAGTTTTCCGTTTTTACAAGTTAGATTTTTAACAAAAATACACTATATATTTAAAACAACCCCTTTTATATTAATGTCCACCCATACACCAAAAACACAAAAGGAACCACTTGAAAAATATAATCCAAAACATCCACTTCTTAGACCCTCCATATCATCGGTGACCAGTGGAGTTTCAGCAAGCTTTGCACAACTAATGGCCAACGATAAGCCATTTACCGCCGCAGAAGCTACCCACAGTATTAAAGACGAATGGTTACAAAAAGCCATAGAAGAAGTTACAACTAGCAAAATGAGTGGTCTGGTTGGGACCAATTTACTGTTGCTAACTGACAGTTATAAAGTTTCCCACAAAAAACAGTATCCATTTGGGAAAACAATGAACCCGACCGGCACCGTTTATTCTTACTTTGAATCCCGTGGGGCTGGTACTGGTGGACACAAAGAAATTGTGTTTTTTGGACTGCAATATTTTATAAAACGCTACTTGGAAGGAGTTGTTGTCACACGAGAAAAAATAGACGAAGCAGTAGAATATTATACAGGACATTTCGGTTCCAACACAGTTTTTGATAAAGACGCCTGGGAGTACATTGTCACCGAACACGGTGGAAAATTACCCGTAAAAATCATGGCGGTCCCCGAAAACACCGACCCAGCCTGTTATTGGTTGACAAATTTTTTAGAGACCTTATTGGTTCAAGTTTGGTACCCAATGACAGTGGCCTCCAATAGCAGAGCCCAGAAAAAAGTCATCTTATCAGCTTTGAAAAAATCGGGTACCCTAGATGCAAATGGTAATTATGACATTGATTTCAAATTACACGATTTCGGATGTCGTGGCGTTTCTTCCATGGAGACCGCGGGCTTGGGGGCAATGGCACACCTTACACAATTTAACGGTACCGACACGGTACCCGGTCTGGTCTTTGCAAAAGAATATTATAGTGCTACTGCTGGGGAGATGGATGACAAAGCACCCGGATATGTCAAACCCGCCTGGGGTATGACTATCCCGGCTTCGGAACACAGTACAATGACCTCATGGGGCGCCCAACCCCATGATGAATTTGCAGCTTACAAGAACATGTTAACGGAGTATCCTGTTGGACCAGTTGCCTGCGTCATTGATGCTTACAATATGTATCTTGCCGCCGAATTCGTTATTGGTGAAGCATTGACAGATAGCCTCCAAAAACGAGAGAATGTCAATTCTTTTGTGAAGAAAAAATTTGTTATACGACCCGATAGCGGCACGCCAATGTTTAGCGATGATAAATTATTAGACGTACTCCATCAAAAATTCCCGGCGGGCGGCGGTGGTGGTGGAGAATTTAAAGTACTACGTGACGATATTCGAATTATACAGGGAGATGGCATCGATTACCAAGCAATCATCGATATTCTCGGTTATTTGATGGGAAAAGGATGGAGTGCTGATAACATTGGGTTTGGGTCCGGAGGCGGTCTCCTTCAAAAGTTAAATCGCGATACTCAAAAATGTGCTTTTAAAGCGTCCTATATCTCCGACGATAATGGGGGACAGATTGTGTACAAAGAACCCATCGACGCACCTTTCAAACTTTCCAAAAAGGGTAGAATGACCTTGACGAAAGACGGAAACGAATGGACAACAAATATGGAGCAAACAGAAGAGCAAATGAAAGACGCTGATAATATACTGGAGTGTGTTTTTGAAAACGGTTTCATTACCAAGGAGTATAACTTCCAACAGATTGTTAGTCGGTCAAGCATTAGCAATGAAAACATCGGCGATTGGGATGAGGTATATCAAGATTATGACACAACTGTACATAGAAAAATTCCAGGTAGAATCGAAAACAAAGCGACGGCAATTAAAAACAAAAATAAGGCCAACGCCGATCTCAATGCAATGATGGTTCGTCTTGATGATGATGTAAAGAAGTACAAAAGCGACGGCGTTCTTTTAGGTGAAATAAATAAAGCACGTGCGGCACGTGGCGACATTGCATGGACCCAAGCTGTCTATGAACAAGAATTGGACAAGGCCGGTAGAAAAATAGGTGATAATATAGAGAAGGGTATTTTTTAATATCTATAGCAAATTAATTAGGCCAAAACTCTAGTCTCCAAAATCATTTTTTAGAAGACGAATAGAATATCTATTTTTATATTTACTATGAATTTATTTCTATTGGCATCTCTCGCTAGACAGGCGGCTACTATGCATTGTGATAAGCATTGCATAAAAATGATTTTGGAGACCACGCAACTGCTCTACACAGCATGGTGGTTCGGTAGAGAGCATGTTGAATGGGCACCGTGCAAGTACGACCCGTATCGCGCCACACACAAGAATCATCCCTCTGCCATATGGGTCCGGCTTCATCCAAATCATTACCAATGGGCGTTGCGTTTGGGTCTTGAATTATGCCAGGAATACACCAGACGCTACAAAAAAGAACATAAATGTTACACACACCTACAGAGACTCAAAATAATGGGTTATCCACCACATATAGGCAAAGAAACATACAAACGCGAACGTCTCAAAATCGCAACCGTTGGTATTCCACAAGGTTGTTCTGAATTTTTTTGTGCAGTTTCTGACGATTTGTTTCCTTTGTGTGCTACTTACGACGACGGACAGTTAAACGGTGTTAAAACGTATCAAAAATATTATACGACCAAAAAATGGCAGCTTAAGTGGAACAGGGGACAAGATTCGCCCCCTAAATGGTATCCGGAATTGCGTCATATGGTTCAGCAGCAAGAAATTTTGGATAATCTATGGGTTTAAATTTACCCACACATCCCAAAGTCCAACTAGCCTGATATCTTCGCAAATGTTTTTTTGTTAATAAAGCCCATTTATATTCCTCATAGTAATTAATAGACAGTTTTGGTTTAAAAACTTTATTATATTTATATTTCCAAACTATATTTGTTTTAGATAAACGAAGTATTTTTTTATTCACAGAGACAATACCCTTTAAAAATAAAAGAATATGGCAAATAATCTCATTTGGTATATTCATTTTTTATTTGATTTACGGGAAGGATATACAGAAAATGACTGAAGTGCACAAATAGAAATATCCATACTATTGTCAAAATAATTACTTGGTGGTCTCTTTATATCTTGTGTACTACATGGGCCACAATGGTCATGATTTGCCAAGTCTGTACGTTTATTAATGACAGATGAGCTCGACCCAATGGCCCAACGTCCCAATTTTATAGGCGTAGATGAACGCCACAGTCGAAACATTGGTCATGTTGTACCATTTAAATAATTAAATAATTAAAATCATAAGTTTTCATTAATCTCTAAAATATAATAGACTTTTGTATTAAACGTTTTTGCATGTTGTGGCTTGTCGCCGGTTTTTTCGTTTTCCTACAACAACAGTATAGAACACAAGAAAGCACAAATAAACTAGCTATAATAGATATCCACGCTATTTCAGGGGTTTGAAAAGTTGCAATGCCCGGTACACACATTTGAATCGTGTTTTCTGATTGTATTTCTTTAAACCCGTCCGGACACGCTGTAAATATAGCCGCAGAATGACGTTTTAATGGGTTTGAAGAAATGCCCATTTTTTTTAAAAAGGAATCTTGAATCACGCGCTCTTCTTTATATTTTCCTCTGCCCATATAAGAAATAATATCACCATAGGAACGCCAAGAACGTATAGGAAGTGTCGGGTCAACGTCATTCATGCAGGAATATCCGGCATTGAATATGACAGCGGAACTATTCTTTGCAGGATAGACTGTTTTAAGTAGTTCTACAGCCAACGCGCCGCCTAAACTATGACCCGTAAATACAATATGTTCGGCCTTATCTAAATAGGGCTGAAGGTCTTGTAAATTGTTTTTAAAACGATTTGATGTTGAAAGTGTTCCCTTTCCAATTAAAGCATCCGTAACAACATCTTCTTTTGTTTTAGTACCTCGTTCTCCCACTATAATGTGTTTTTCGTTATTTTTATGCCTATAAATGACCCATTCTGGCGAATTATCACCATCTAAAATCGTTGCAGATTCGTTCAATATGTATTTGTAGTTGTTATTTACGACATTGCCTATGTCTGAAATATATAGCGGTGTTTTTTCAAGATAAACGCCTCTTGAAATGGTGGCATAAACTCTATCTTCTTTAGTAATGGGATAAGATACTTTTGTACAGCTTATTCCCAAACAGATGTTATCAAAACATCCAGTGGAATCATTGTCGTTAATCAATGTATCCATGGAATCAATGGCTTCGGAAAGACTATCTTTAGCAACATTGCCAATATCTTGTATCTTATCCAATGCCTCGTGAAAAGACGACGTAATTCCTGCAGAAACCATAAAGGGCAATAGTAAAAAACGCAACATTTTAGAATATTCGATGAATATTAAATACAGTAAAATAAACCATTTAAAAATTTTCTCAAAACAAACTTTTTAAAAAAGTTTTGCAAAACACTGACTTTTTCTAAAACTTTTAGCTAAAACTTTTAGAGAATTTTGTCTTATTCCTAGAATATTTTTTTCTCTAAAAGTTTTAGCTAAAAGTTTTAGAAAAAAGTCCGTGTTTTGCAAAACTTTTTTGAAAAGTTTGTTTTAAGATTTAAAAATATGTTTGTATTATTCTATATTTAAATTGGAGAATATACTTTGAGTCATAAATGGAGACGATTTGGTTAGTGTGGTTGTATTGTATTGTCTTTATGTTTCATTCCTTATTTAAAAGTTTTTGGCCTGCTTATGCCCATGCTACACGTCATCTAAAAATTAATTTTTAGTATTTAGGTCTCTTTATTTTGTGAAATGCGATGGTATCACATTCTTTTAATGGGAGTTTTGACCTTTTGTTGGATATGGGCATTGCCTTTATTACTCGTAGGTTTTTTCTTTAGTATTCCTGCTTGCTTGGCTATTTTGCCTGCCTGTATATTAATTTCCATAGGGTTTCAGTGGAAATGTCATGGGAGACTTATGTCGTCGAGTTGGTTAAGACGTATGATAAGTAAGATTCCGTGGCACCAATGGTTTCCTTGTAACATATTAGATGTTCCCACAACACCCTCTATTTTGTCAGTGCATCCACATGGTGTTTTATGCTGTGGTGCAATTGCAGGTATTCATTTAGTTCCAGAGTCCCAAACACTTTTTTGTGTTGCTCCCATTTTGTTTTATGTCCCGGTACTTGGTTGGATTGCTAGATTATTGGGATGTATTCCGGCCGATTATAACTCAATGAAATCGGCTATCACACAAGGATATCCACTTTTAGTTGTCCCTGGGGGTGTTCCAGAGTTGGTTATGGCTGAAAGATGCGATGACACCGCGTTTTTTATCGAAAAGCGCTTTGGATTTTTGAAATTGGCCATTGAAACGCAAGTTCCACTATTTCCTATATTTTCCAAAGGCGAAACGTCTACATATCGTTTAGTGAAAGCGCCTTTGTTGGAATGGCGTGTTTGGTTGTCTTGGAAATTGAATGTACCTGTTGTATTCCCTTGGTTTCGGGGATGGTATAATTTATGGTTACCAAGGCGTGTTCCAATAAAATTAGTCTGTGGTTCCTTTCTTAAAACGCAAATAAAGTATAGTCGCGAATCGTTACAGACTTTTAAAAAACACTACATCAAAGAACTACGACGGACTATTATTTAAGGAACTATTGTTGGAACAATGGCCCGTTTAGATAAAATTTGGTCGTTTCACGTTGATGTTTTACACACAGATTATATACATGACGACATAGTAAATGATATTTTACGTATTGTTTTAGAAATAGAACATCTAACTCCAGTTACAACACCCTTGGACGAGCCATGGTCTGTTCTTGCAGCCTCGGCTCATGTATGTTCTGCGATGGGCCTTTTTAAACAGCAGTATACACTGAATGACTGTATTCCAAAGCCGAACAAATCATGGGAAGACCAATTTAAAAAAAAGTGGGTTGAAAAAATATTGGAATTTCACCCTGAATTTAATGAAAAAATCAAAAGTGAATATCTTGGCGATTTGTTAATTTTAGTTGTTCAGTCGATACAGACGACCGAATAGATTTATTTTGTAAAAATGTTGTAATCGTTTCTATATATTCATCAAGTTCTTTTTTCTCATCAGAATCTTTCAAAGTATTATATTTTTGAATAGATTTAGACAATGAACGAAGAGGATGATGGTGGTCTTCACGATGGTGTTTATATACAAGACTGGTTCCGATTAAATCAGAACAGAATGCCACCACAATTAAAATAAAATTACTTCGCGAAATGATTAAAATATCAATAATGTGTATCAACACAACACCTGTTCGAATACCAATAATTTTTCCGATTTGGCGACGTTTTTCATCTGGATTTTCAGACATTGCTTCTCTGTGTAATTGAGCAGCGATAACGTGTACATAATGTTTAATGGCGTTTAAAATACCAAATATTAAAACTAAACCTATATATAGGCCTATATCGTTGCAATTTAGATTAAATAGTTCAGTTTGTGTCGATATAAATTTATAATCTGTTTCTTTACAATTGTCCATTTATTTAAAAAAAAAACATTTATTTATAGTTTAGTTTAGTCTTTTGTCAGTACTCTTTAGCTTACTAATAAAAACAGAGTCCACACACCAAATTATCGTCCGAACGTTTGACTTGGCGTACAATAACTACGCCATTTTCGTGGTCTGCGGACATTACATCTTGACGCACTTTATCGGACCCGAAATAGGCGTGTGCGGCAACTGGGTCATCCGTAATGCCGTGGGCCAACGCAATACACGTTATTCCATTGATAATCATTGCTGTTGAATTCCCCTTCAGAAGAAAACTATAGACGGCGTCACAATCTTGACGCTTTTCTGCTTGTTTCATTTCTGCCGGGAACCCCCATTTTTCATCACCCGGGCATTTAATGGGATGATAAGGCGTTGATTCTAGACCCCCCGGAAACACACAAAGATTTGGGCTTTCTCTGGATGTCTTAAGGACTCGCAAAATTTCATCTTGACCCTCGGGTGTAATAACTGTATCACCTTGACGCAATTCGCTCAATGGCTTTCTACCTTCTGGTGTTTGTGCCAGGCAATATCCAGCGAAACACGGACCTGCTCTATCATTATAATTTGACATGTCTACAGAAACAGTGTATGATGTTGTTCTCCCGCCTCTATAACTTAGACTGTCTGATTGGTGTGGTGCCGATGGACGTGGTGCAGGCAATGCATTGAATTTTTCATCCAACATATCACGCAACAAATTGAATTGAGACCCACCATATTCTTGCATCTTTGGGTCTTTAAAATTCGTACTATATTGGCCAAAATGCGCTGGGCAAATCGAACGAAGATAATGCTGACCCCATCGTGCATATTCCGTATACACAATGGCCTCTTTAATTTGGTCATTGATTTCCTTCATAATTTTACTGTCGTCACTTGAAAAACTGCGACGACAAGCTTCTGCGGTCTCAAATTGATTCTTTTCGCATAAATCAATGTTTTTTGAAATAAACGAAGCAAACGCAACACGGTTCTTTTCTTTGACAATGCGGCCATTTGAAACAAGCGAAACAGGTATAGAATGTGTTTCGCCGCTTTTAATATCTCTGAACGAAAAGGTTGCCTCGATAGGTTCCGTTGAAGAGACCATAATATCTCTAGATTGGCCTCGAGTAATATTTCCAACATGGACATTGTACCCCCAAGAAGTTCGTGTCATGGGGAAGTTTCCATGAATGTTAATGTCTTCTTTTGTTTCAAGTTTGAGGACTGCGTGTTCGCCCATGGTTGCCATGGTTTTGGCGGCGGCGTTGATAAACCCTGTACCGACCATGCCACTGTCTGGAATATAGGTATAATAACCATTGCCTTCACGAGCCATTTCATCCAACAATTTTGAACGAAGACTGTAGCCAAACCCAAACATATTGAGAGAACACGCCAAATCTGGACGTGAATCCATGTAACGCTTTAATGTTGGAATATAACCACGTGGCGGCTCGACATTCGGAACACCATCTGTTAGAATGTAAGCAGTCTGAAAGCGACCCATAGTAGGTGTCAAAAGGTCTAAACAGACTTTACAACCGTCCCAAATATTGGTGGAACCAGAGGATTCCATCATGGCCAATTTGACTACAAATTTTGCTTTGTTCGCTACGGTGGCATAATCCAGCGGAAAAACCACCGTAGCCGTCGAAGACCAATCGACAAGCGCAATACGGTCATCTGGGCCCATTCCCTCAATGACAGTACGTACTCCGTGGCGGAAAATATCTAAAAGTGTGAGGCCATCATCCTCGTTTCCATTTTTGGCAGAACTACATGTTGACCCCGAAGTGTCAATGCCAAAAACGATATCTACGGCCGTGGAATCTGACGTAGAATCTTCTGACAATATGCTGAACATTTTGAAGGTGCCTTCGGACTCTGAAACGAAACGAATGGGAGAAGACACTGACATTTGAACGTCTTCTTCCATTTTTTGTGCCGGTGACATTTCTTCAATAATTCTTCGAATGTCACGATTTGGACGAAGTTCAGTTTTTGTCATTGTACGACGTGTTAGGGGCGAAACACCCGTTGAATCGATTGCCCGCTCGATGGCGGATCTTTCCCAAGTGTTACCATCGTTGTCAACCACGGGGTCAACAAATAACATATGGGTAATAGGACATGTGAGGTTTGAAGTAATAGACGTCATGGTGTAATACTTTAGTTTATATGTATATAATGAAAGAATTAAGAATAGAATATTCTATTTTGTAAATTTTATTTAAAGTCGTAAATAATAGGCAAAACTACAGGATAAAACTTGTAAAATTATAATGATTGACGCCAATTTTTTTTCGTGCATTGGGCCCATAATCTTCAATATAAGATTAAGCAATGTTTTATTCATTTTTCCGTTACAATGAGATGGAGATAACATGTCTGTTTCAGGGTTATATTTGGGAAGTCTATGACGCGGACATGGTTCAATTTTGAATAATTGAGGCAAAGAGTAGCAAAAATTAAATGTTTGGGGCAACAACATCCAGAATAAAGTGTAATTCAGATAATAATATAACCCGGCAATTCCAAAAAACATACCCGCAAATAAAGTAAAGGAATCGCCAACAAAAACACGAGCAGGATACCAATTATAATATAATAATGCTAGAGACGTGGTTATAAAGGGTAACATCATGGGCAAGGTATAAGAATTTACACAAATAAAGGCAATTGCAATGACAATAGATTGGCCCACTTCAATACCATTAATTCCTGCTAAAATATTAATAGCGTTAGAACAATAAACACACAACAACGCCGCGAAAAACGGATATAATATATTTAAATCGATAAAAACGCCATTTATATCAATTGTTGTGCGGTCATATTCCATGGGCAAAGATGCAAAGGCTGGTAATAAAAGTTTCATGCGCCATGGAATATCAATAACATCGTCCATGAATCCTAATAATAATGCCGCCGTCATGGGGAATAGTAGATTGTTAGGTATGCCTAATAAAACACATGAAACAATTGTTATTCCACCTGAAATAATGCCCAGTCC
>Ga0315330_10003234_pt1 | contig 11167 bp, 11 predicted proteins | sample M140m34915metaG_FD_203453 | JGI IMG/M metagenome (GOLD analysis project Ga0315330, IMG submission 203453) | Ammonia-oxidizing marine archaeal communities from Monterey Bay, California, United States - M1 40m 34915 | ecosystem: Environmental > Aquatic > Marine > Intertidal zone | place: USA... | reverse complement strand
GTTGATCCGACAACTAATTAACCACTCACATCACGTCCCAAAAACTTTCCTTAAATGAGCGTCTTCAGGTGCTTTAGTAAATTGCGATACTATAATCACGCTGACAACTGAGGCAATCGCGCCAATCGTTGAGCAAGAAAAAGCGTTCGAGTGCTGCGACAAAGCCCATAGTGCGGGGCCTTCGACAAAAGTACCTTCAAACAGTGAGGAAGAAAGTAATTGGCCTTTTAATACTAAAAATAAACCTCCTCCTACCGTAAAACCTGTTAACGCTCCAGCCTTTGTGGCCCCTCGCCAAAGGATACCTGCATAAATTGGCCCACAAATCGCCGCCAGCATCCCACCCACTCCGGCTATGATTAATAAAGCGACATTCATCGACTGAAATTCCCATGCCATCCAGACAGAGCCTGCCATAACAATTACCATAGTGATCCGACTTAGTCTCAAAGCCATTTCATCAACTACGCTATCGTCAACAGGAGATTTAAGTCTAGGAACTATGGTGCGTCTATAAATATCATTCGCAAATATTTGAGAAGTGGATAAAACCAAGCCATCTGCGGTAGACATAATTGCTGCTAACACACCCGCCCCTATTAAGGCGGCTAACCAAGCAGGTAGCGTAGCAATGAATAGCGCTGGGATCGCATAATTCGCACCAGCTCCATCTTCGATCAGGGAATCGCCAAGCACCGCCCGAGCTACAATGCCACCTAACGCAAGACAGGGCATTATCATGCCAAACGTAAACGCATAAAAAATAAATCGATTTTGAGCTTTATTACCTTTCAGGGCCCATAGCTTATTACCAATATGTGGCAGCAACCCTAGCGGTAAATGAGCCACAAAAATAGCAAAAATATCCCACCATGAATTCAAAACAGGATGCGTAGGATGTAACGTTTTCACTAAATCAGGATCTAAATTAACCAATCGATTAATCATAGCTGTGTAGCCGCCATCAATCCCGAAGCCAGAAAAAAACATGTATCCGACAAAAATGGCAAGAAGCAGCATTAGTGCGCCCTGTACGCCATCAGTCAAAATATCTGCGTGGGCGCCACCAATCACTAAGTACAGCATTATGATTCCAGAGGTGACCAGCAATGCGGGTAGGACAGGGATACCCATCATCTTATTAAACATAACCGCGCCCGCCAGTAATTGACCTGCCAGATAAAATAATAACAGCATTGAAAAAAGGGCCACTAACACTCTCAGCGCGTCTGATTGGAACCGGTCACCTAAATATTCAGGTATAGAGCGATTACCAAATGCGTCTCCCGCTCGTCTAATACCTCGCAAACAAATAATAACCCCTAGATAAACTGCTATCGGGTAAACGAAAGCATACCATAGAGCAGAAAATCCAGCCTTGTATCCAAGTGCAGGCAATCCAATGAAAGTACCTCCACTTGCAGTGGTCGCCACAACAGCGAAAGCAAGAAAAAGGGGGCCATAGGAATCTCTCGCCGTTGCAAAGTCATCACTACCACTTACTTTACGCATCCCCACGAAGCCAAAGCCGACCATAGCAACCAAGTAAATTGAGAGGAAAAGCCAGCTCCAAAATTGCAAATCGAAATCTAACACAAAATATCTCCCCTAAATCCCATATCAATATTCTCTCACCGCTGACGCAGCTAACCGAAATTACGTAAATTCTAATCTTTTAACAATAAGCTAGGACTTGACTCATTTAGATACCCTAAGAAATTATTAGCAACCCAATATCCGACGAGCTTCTGTAGCGGACGATCAAGCTCTTTAGCCAATGCAGGGGGTACTCCAAGAAATTGATTTTCCTGCTGACGAAGCCATGCTCGGCAATATATATTAGTTATACCCAATCGCGCGTATTTAGTTTTATTGCTTCCACCCGCGTGAAATAAAGAACCGTCCCACAACATTACTGATCCAGCTGGCATTTCAGCTATTTCAATGGTCGCATCTGATAGAGGGTGCTCATCAGCTAGCAAATGTGATTTTGGGATGATCATAGTTGCCCCGTTGTCCGAAGTAAAATCATCTATAGCCCACATGGTATTTACACTCAACGGCTCGTGAGGACGCGCTATCGGATAATATCCATCATCTCTGTGAAACGCTTGCGCAGTTTCACCAGGTAAGAGATTTACAGAGCTGGATATCGATAACTGAATTTGGTCATCAAGATGCGCCTCAATAATAGCCAGAACATCTGCATGCAAAAGTAATTCATCTAACACCCTTGTTCGAGCCACTAAGTTATATAATCTTTCGGTCTGAAAGCCCCCAAATTCGCTGCTGCCTTTAGCTAGACCTTTGTGTAACCGATGAAACTCGTCGCGCACTATCTTTACCTTCTCTAAATTAATCGCCCGCTCTATAATAACGTAACCATTTCGTTTTAAGTGTTTCGTAAAAGCCGATACCTGTTTTCTCTCGCCTGGTGTTGAAAACCGTTTAGTCTTCTCGATACTTTGTGATTCTGGCGAAAATGGATTGATATCAACCTCTGCTAATTCCCTCGATGCCATCAATTTGACCCTCAGACCTTTTATCTAGAACTTGAAGATAACAGCGTATGCAAAAAGGATCTACATACCCCGATGAGCAGTGTAAAATAAAATCATACAACTTTTACTCTAGGTGAACTCATGTCTCAAGCCCTTGCCGATCTCATTTCACTGCTTACGCTTGAGCGCTCAGAGGAGCATCGCTTTATCGGAAAGGGATCAACCGGAGATGGCGCAGCTGCTACCTATGGAGGACATTTTTTAGGTCAAGCTATCTCAGCTGCCCTCCACGATTCCGACGCGACATTTATGCTTCATTCCATGCATGGGTATTTTCTACGCGGGGGTATCCCTAATCAACCCATCATCTATAACGTGGAAACGATACGAGAAGGCCGCTCATTTTGTACGAAACGTGTGATTGCTTCCCAAGAAAATAAAACTAATTTTGAGCTTCTGGCATCGTTCAATAAAAAAGAAAGTGGCAAAAATTTCGAATCGATAGCCACTACAGATCTATCTCAAATAACTCCCCCAGAAAATATAGAGCCGTATATGGATATTATGGCTAAATTGGACCCACTTCCCCTTCCTGAAGAATGGGCACTAAGAGAGCATGGGATAGACGTGCGTATTGTCAATGCGCCTTGGGGCTCTGGTGGGCTATCGCAACAGGGCGGCATAAATATGTGGATTAAAGCCAATGGACTCGCTCCGCCAACGCCTAAACTGCACGCGGCAATGCTAGCATATCAAAGTGACGAATCTATCGCGGACAATGTGTTGCTTCCGTTTAATTTAACTTGGGGATCACCCGGGCTATTTTTCGTTAGTCTGGACCACGCTCTTTGGTTACACAGCCCTATCAATCTCAACGAATGGCATTTTGTTGAGCAAAAGCCTATTACTATTCAAAATAATCGAGGACTGGCTGCCGCGAAAGTTTGGTCGGCAAGCGGATTACTTGTTGCGAGCTTTACCCAAGAGGTTTTAATGCGAGAATCGCCCTAGAAAACGCCGGAATTTTTCATCTTATCTAACTCAGACAAGGTGTAACCAACATTAGCAAGAACTTCCTCTGTATGCTCTCCAAGTTTGGCAAACTCGAACTTTATTTCCCCGGGCTCATTTTTAAATTTCATGGGAATACCAATATGTTCATTGCCATTTGTATCTTCAACGATCATTTTTCTATGTCGAATTTGAATATCGTCAGCGGCTTCTCGTAGATTTTTCACGGGCGCAAACGCAGCATTAACGCCCTCAAAAAAGTCCACCCAATAGGACTGATCGTGCTCCTTAAATCTATTTTTCAAAAATAATTTCACTTCGTCTTGCCCCGGCCCGGGTGGCGTCTTACAAGCATCTAAGAGATCTGGTCGTCCCAATTTGGTCACGATTGCCTCTGCAAAATGGTACTCTGAACCGCCGAGCGCTATATGTCGATGATCGCGTGTTTCATAGATTTGGTACATTGCATACCCACCGAGTGCACGTTCCTCCTCTAAGATCGGCGGCTGTTTGTCCGCAAAGGTCGTCCCCATGTTATTAGGAATAGCCGCCATTAAACTATCCGCCATGGAAACATCAACATAGTCACCTTCGCCTGTATCTTTTCTCCTAAGTAATGCCATGAGTAGCGCACTTAGAGTCATCATTGAAGAGAGCATATCCGCACCGGCTATGCCGGGTATAGCCGGCTTACCATCCGATCCTTGATTGATACTTAATATGCCGGCAATAGCCTCGCACGCAAGATCATGTGCGGGTTTATGAACATATGGGCCATCTTGACCCCAGGCAGACATCGAGCAATAAACTATTCCTGGATTAACTGCCTTCGCCTGTTCGTACCCTACTCCTAGCCGATCAGCCACACCGGGTCGAAAAGCTTCGATCATCACATCGCAAGTTGAAGCAATTTTTAGTGCTGCTTTTCTTCCTTCTTCAGTTTTTAAGTTCAATTGAATACTTTTTTTATTCCGATTCGTGTTGGAAAAATATACCGTCATCCCGTCTCTCTTAGGGCCGATTTCTCGGTTCGGTTCACCCGCACCTACAGGCTCTAGCTTGATGATTTCAGCTCCATGATCAGCCATCATTTGCGTCAGCAATGGACCCGGTAAAAATAGAGACAAATCGAGAACTCTTACTCCATCTAATTTCATATGATCCTCCTAGTCATTCACGCTTAAAATTTCTAGTCGCTCACGCAACACAAGGAGCTACTTCGCAGCGCCAGACAATATGAATTTCCCTATCGAAAAGTGACTGGCGGAGAGAGAGGGATTCGAACCCTCGAAGGGTTTTACCCCTTACACGCTTTCCAAGCGTGCGCCTTCAGCCACTCGGCCACCTCTCCAAATTTTGTGTAACGTAAATGTCTCAAATCAAAAGATCTTTGAGCTCATGCTCAATTGTAACCTCTCCATCCGGATCGGAGAAGGTCTTGGGCTCGATCCACGTCCTGACGAGGCGCTAATACTCGAAATCTGCAATTTTCTTTTTGTAGTGTCTCTACCGTCATTCTGAGTACATTTGACTGGCTCCATTTTATTCCTCGAAAGATACTAAAGAATTCAGAACGCATAGCAACAAGCCAATAGCCGCCGTCTAAAGCGGGACCCAGGACCACGTCTATCCCGTTAGATAACAAACCACGAGCAATCTCAATATCTTTCGATTGGTGTCTTATAACATCAGATCCAATCAGAATGACGCAACGGCCTAGGGCTAATTCGGACATAAAGGCTTTCTCCATCCTCCGCCCTAAACCTCCAGCAACCTGAGGGCGAACAAACCAACCCAAGCGACTATAGCGTCTCTTAAACCATCCTGTATGCCTCCTACTAGATGGCATTAAAACTTTGCGAATATACCTAATCTTTGAAACCTGAACTATAGTTCTTTGCAGCAAAATAGAATATATCTGCCGAGCAAAGTTTGCGCCAACAGTTTTAGCTAGTCTGGTCTTTACTTTTCCAACCTGCGGTTTACGCGCAAAAACTATAACCGTGGTATCAAGACTAGTTTTCCTTCTACCTGTCATAAAGGTGTTTTAAATATTTCGATGGCAATCCTGCAATCCACGCTAATCTTAGGAACCACATAAGAAAAATAGTTTTTACTACTCCCTTCGAGCGCCATCTTCTCGCAGAGGTAATTAGAGTACTCTTGGGGTTTTTCGGCGGGACTTCTTTCCTCAACGCCTTACATAATTCAATATCTTCCATTAAAGCAATACTCTTGTAACCACCAATTCGAAAAAACAGGTCTTTAGCGACAAAAATACCCTGATCACCCGTTGCAACAAAAGAAGTCCTGGACCTTAGGTTCATTAAAGTCTCTACCATACGAAAAATTTTAGCTGGATCAGCAATCTTGATATTAAAAAACCCCCAGAAACTATCACACCTAAGGTGAGGTAAAAAATTTTCACGCTGTATTCCAGATATATCGCTGTCGGCATGAAGAAACCATAGGACTGGTTTTGAGGCTAATTTAGCCCCAGCATTAAGCTGCACACTACGACCGGTACTTGAATCTATCGATACATCAATCAAGGCCGCCGCATCTTCATCTAAAGGGACAGTGCTTCCCCCATCAACCAGCAAAAGTTCATCTCCCATCCGTCGCCACTCCTGGAGCTGTTCCAATAATGGCAAGACAGTCCGACCTTCATGTAAGGTGGGAATAATAATCGAAATATTCACAGCTTAATTTGTAAGGGCACCGCTGCAGCTACTCCCACTACCGGCAGTGCAACCAAAGCAATGCGCATCGACCGCAATTGGTCTATTTGACAGTGGCAGATCAATCAGCTCTGACAGATGTATTGCCTGCTTACCCCCTCCCAAGGGAAGATCAAGCATTTGATTGAAGTCGCAGTCGAATACGTGACCATCCCAACTAACACTCAATAACGCTCGACACATCACCTTGCTAAGGTTTTTTTCCGTAAATCTTGAACGCAACATATCCATATACCCGTTTAACAGATCGTCACGCTCAAGCTGATGCCTAAAACGATTAATAGGCATATTTGAGATGGTCAGTAAGCGGTTAAAAAAGACGTCATACTGAGCTAAAACTTGCTTATACTCTTTAGTAAGAATCTCACTGTCGGGAGGCAAAGAGGGCCCCTGTGGATTGTAAACTAAGTCTAACTCAAGTCCCGAGCCGGCAATGCCATACCCTTGAGCATTTAACTTGCGCATACCCTCAATACTTAGCTCGAAAATACCGGCCCCCCTCTGACGATCAACATTAGTTTTTGAATGGCATGGCAACGAACCTACAACATGTACCCCATTTTTAGCTAGAAATCGGGCCAACTCCTCTTGTCCTATCTCACTTAGGATTGTCAAATTACATCGATCAATAACGTGAATCCCTCGTGCCACAGCTTCCTCAACCGCATAACGAAAGTAAGGATTCAATTCAGGAGCGCCACCGGTCAAATCTAGAATCGGTATCTTCCATTTATCAATATACTTAAAAACGAGATTAAGTGTAGTCAGCGTCATTTGCTCTTTTCGATTCGGACCAGCATCTACATGGCAGTGAGAGCATGCCTGATTGCATCGATATCCCAGATTAACTTGGATAGTTTCAATCGACTTTCTCCTGATTTCAGGGAATTTTCTCAAACTTTTATCAGATTCCTCGGGATGCAATAGATCTCCTTCAAAATTCTTGAGTACAGCCATCCTAATTCCTTAGATTTCCAAATAACATTATATCGTTAGAATCAATTTCCCGCTTATTCATTTCTGGCAGTATGTGAAAATCAGGAAATAAAATAGAGCAATTGTCCTGAATCGCTCGACTCTGGTTTGGCAATAAGTTTTTCTTCACGTTACTTATCCCTACTGAGCGCTGCAGCCAACTCGACAGCCTTCGAAAAACTGCAATTTAATTCGCAGCGTAAGACCACCAAATCGCTATGTCTTATTTCTTGTAACCAACATACACTATTACGTTCTCACTGCAATCGACGGAAATCGTGGTTTTCAATAATTAAGAGGTCTACAAATTGTACGAAAAAAAGATAATGAGCCTAGATGACGTGAAACGTGTTGCTCGCGCCGCGGAGTCGGAAGCACAGAAAAATAGATGGAATGTTGTCATCGCGATTGTCGATGATGGGGGACATCTCATGTATCTCCAGCGCGAAAAAGTACAGCTAGGCTCAATCGAAGTGGCTATAACGAAAGCAAAAGTGGCTTTAACCTTTAGGCGGCCCACAAAATTTTGGGAAGATACAGTTGCGGAAGGGCGTCACGGCTACTTAGCGATGCCCGGAATGCTCCCCATTGAAGGCGGCGTACCTTTGATATGCGACGGCGATATTGTAGGTGCGATAGGAGTAAGTGGCGTGAAATCTTCAGAAGATGGACTTATAGCAATGATGGGAGCACAAGCTTTGTAGAGGTTAAGGAGTGCCAGTGCAAATTTTTCGACTGCAGGGAGCTGTAGAGTCTAAAAACTAGTGCACTGGCACAATTCTGCTAAAGGCTAATTGGACGTTAAGTAGTGCCAGTGCAAATTTTTCGACTGCAGGGAGCTATAGAGTCTAAAAACTAGTGCACTGGCACAATTCAGCCAAAATCATCAATTCAATAAGAGGACGCAAAAAGTCAAAGATAACAGCATTGCTACGATAGAGCTGACCAATGAAATCCAGATATCGTGTTTAGCAAACAATTGTTTGATTGCAGACATAAAATGTCTCCTATCTCATAATTCCGCTCCAATAATGATTATAATAATCTAAATGATAATCATTTGCAAGTAATGATTTAATGTACTTTGATTATGACAACTCATCCTGTAATCGATAGGCAAACGATAGAGCGTCGCCGTATGAAGCGCTTGATCTATTTCAACGGAAACTTAAAATTGTTCACTCTTGGCAGCTTCATTGGATGCGGCATTAACCTTTTCTTCCATTGCCGTCTTGTGTGCGTATAGTCGGTCACTTAACCCCGGCAATTTAAATGCTACTATTTGCGCGGCCAACAAGGCTGCGTTGTCCGCATTATCAATGCCCACAGTAGCGACAGGAATACCCGCGGGCATTTGTACTACGGATAATAAGGAATCCATACCATTTAATTTCGTCGCGGCCACGGGCACACCAATCACTGGGATAATGGTGTGTGCTGCAATAACGCCAGCTAGGTGAGCCGCGCTCCCCGCACCAGCTATGATGGCCATTACACCGCGTTTGTGAAGGTTGGATGCGTATTCGGACACCCTCCCAGGACTCCGGTGTGCCGACATAATGTCAACTTCGTAAGAAATTTCGAGACTTGCCAGTCTATCGAGCGCAGGCTGCATGATACCTAAATCTGACTTGCTACCCATCACAACTGCTACTAAAGATCCATTGCCATTGTTGCTCATTGAACTACTTCACTCCTACTTACAAATTAATTTTACTCAGTATTATCGGCTTGTGCTTTTATATTTTAGCACTATCAAAATTATATTTAACTTAGAAAAAAATTGCTCACTAATTTATCCTGAACGAAGTAATCCGTTGAGATCTACTCTGCTGCGTAAAATAGTCAGCTCATCTTCCGTAGGAACTACGGTAGTGGGAATTATATCTGGTATCTCTAGTTCAAAGCCCGTATTTGCTTTTACCTCATCCAAAGTCACTCCCGGATGTAAAGACACTAGTCGCATCCTCTTTTCAACTTCAGTAAAGTCCATAACACATAAAGGAGTAACACATAATTTAGGACCCCCGCCTGGAATACCAAGTTTCTTCCTAGCATCAGCACCCCCCTCATGCCAGCCCACAGCACTCACGTAGTCGCATTTAGGAACAAGAACTCTCGAGCTGTGATTATTCAGCACTATGTAATAGCGTCCCACATGAGTTGTTAAAGTTGGAGTCCCCACCGAAGCAGGGCCACGAAACTTTAATTTTTTTGAATCACTGCCAATGCCTATCAAATTAATATTTCCAAATTTATCCACTTGGAGGCCGCCAACAAAAAATACTCTTTTATGCCATGCTTTCACATGATCAAACCGATGGCCACGATCGCTGTAGGACTCGGCCCACCGAACAGACCGACTATCCCAACCGAAAGCGGGTAGAGGAATCGATTCTAAATGATGTACATTCATCCGAGCTCCAAGAAAAATTAACTGCATGTTCGGCCCGTGCATGATGTGCGCCAATCGGACCGCCACTTCCGGAACAGGCAATGCCACACCTACTTGCAAATGGTCACCATCTTCCAACTCGCGCGAAAGTACAACCGCCATTAGTTCTTTGATGGTTGCAGTAGACGACATTTTGCCTAGTACTCGCTCAACGATATCAAATGTCCCGTACCGATCGCATCGAGATACTCAGCGTGACTCTGAAATTGATTACAATGTTTCTCAAGATAATCATCTTTTTTGTCTATGTTACCATCACTATAAGCAGTCGTGATCGCTTCTAAATAGTCGTGAATATGCCCTTGATCTTGAATGTAGTAGCCTCGGCTGTAAAAAGGATGTGCTCCATATGGCATTAGAACGGTAGCATCCGCGTTCGAAATAGTCGTCTCCCATGGCTTAGATCGGATCTCTTCATTCGATACTATTTTCTCTACCTGCACAATTACCCGATCGGCGGCACGATAAAGAAACATATCTAACCAGCCGGTCCCCCGACAATGCTGTACATTTCCATAAGAATCAGAAATTGATGCATGGAGTAATGTTATATCGATATTTATTGCCGGCACTGCGATTAAAACCTCTCCACCTATCGGATCGCGTATGACTTTGAGATCGGCATTGATATCTGGTAGCGAAGTTCCAACTCCCCCTCTCCAGGGCATGAAGGGAAGGCCCTTCCCGGCCGCCTCGAGACCGCTGGTGAGTATACCTTCTTCACATTCCCAAACTTCGAGAGTACCATTTTCGGCCTCCGATCGAAATGCTGGCATTACGGCAATATCGGGCGAGCCGGCATAATAGGTAATAACTTTACGCACGCAGCCACCTGCTATTAAATAATCTAATGCCAATCCACTACCGATCACCGTCAAATCTGTAATCTTATTCCTAATGATCCATCGCAATAATCCCATAGGAGCAGGCTCACCTATCGCAATGGTCATTCCCGACTTTACCCATTGCCCAGCCTTTTCCTCCGGTAGAACAGCGCTTCTTCTCACTTGATTTAACATCGCCTACTCCTAAATTGACGAGACGCCGTATCACAAAATATAAAAACTTCACCTAATCATTTAAATTATAAATTTCGGCAGTGAGGTGCTAAAAAGTCAAGCTCGGGTCCTTTGGGTATAAAGGTTCCTGGGCTCACAATACCGTAATAACCTCGTTTCATTGCATCAAGATCGACAGTCTTTTGAGCATCCTCGTATTGAAAAAGATCCCGCGTGTAGTCCCATAGGTTTTGGTAGTCGACAATACGTTTCCAATTGCATCGATAAAGCCCATAGTAAATAGTATCAAAGCGCACAAGGCAGGCGAAAAGACGCCAATCGGGCTCAGTTGGGTCTGAACCTAGCAGATATCGAGAGTTATCAAGCTTTTGATCGAGAAAATCTAACGCCTTAAACAGCTGCTCAAAAGCACAATCAAAATCTTCCTGACTAGCAGCTAACAAACAACGATATATTCCATCCATG